>Ga0307968_1003382_pt1 | contig 13248 bp, 19 predicted proteins | sample OrgLakmetagen650_FD_201834 | JGI IMG/M metagenome (GOLD analysis project Ga0307968, IMG submission 201834) | Saline water microbial communities from Organic Lake, Antarctica - #650 | ecosystem: Environmental > Aquatic > Non-marine Saline and Alkaline > Saline | place: Antarctica: Organic Lake... | reverse complement strand
TCCAAGTGTGGGATTCTGACCAGTTCCTGGATTCCATCCTGGGATCAAGGTTCAAGGTGTCTGACCAGTTCCTGGATTCCAAGTGTGGGATTCTGACCAGTTCCTGGATTCCATCCTGGGATCAAGGCACAAGGTGTCTGACCAGTTCCTGGATTCCAAGTGTGGGATTCTGACCAGTTCCTGAATTCCATCCTGGGATCAAGGATCAAGGTTCAAGGTCTCTGACCAGTTCCTTGATTACAAGTGTGGGATATCATGGTTCAAGGTTCAAGGTCTCTGACCAGTTCCTAGAGACCCCACACTCTGAGCTTATGAATTTATTGTGGCTGGCCGAGACCAGTCAGCTGCCGATTAGCTAAACAACCTGGCTGAAGTTGCACCCTTCATTGTAACCATTCTGTAGTCACCATTTTTGCAGTAGTCATGCCTTTACATTTCGTCTGAAGTCACCATTTTTGCAGTATGGTCATGCCTTACATTTCTGCTAAAAGTGCTTTAACACTCATTCTGTGTGCCTGTTCAGCTCTGCTAAGGCCTAGAGGAGTCTTCTGATTCGACCTGTTCCAAGTTTGGATCGTTATCCTTGACCAAGAGTCCAAAATGCAAATCAACCATCCCCATTCAGGCAGGTTTGCTGCCATTTGACTTGAATGAATAAAAGACACGACCGACATCTTTTGAGTCATCGCCACTTGCACGTGTGTGTGTGTGTGTGTGTGTGTGTGTGTGTGTGTGTGTGTGTGTGTGTGTGTGTGCACTATCCGTGTGCAAAGTCCACGCGCAGCGTGCTCACTTGGCAGCCACCATCTAAACAACCTGCCTGAAGCTCATCTAAATATATGGTTATAACCACGCACTGCAACCAAACAACTACACACAGCATTTCGTTTTCACACACAGCATGCTCGGCACACACACACACACACACACACACACACACACACAGCCAATCAGCCTCAGAGGCCACCACCACCTGGCCTGCCACACACACAGCCGATCAACCTCAGAGGCCACCACCACCTGGCCTGCCACACACACAGCCGATCAACCTCAGAGGCCACCACCACCTGGCCTGCCACACACACAGCCGATCAACCTCAGAGGCCACCACCACCTGGCCTGCCACACAACCTGCTTAAGGCTTGCCCCTGTTTGTAAGTTGTAAGAAACACGTGGGGAGCACGCTCAGTCAACATTTTAAACTGCACCCGGCAAGTTGCTAGGCACTGCTATTCAAATGGCTGTGTGTAGTTGTGTAAAGTCCAGCCCACCCACAACAGCCCACGCAGTCCGTTGTTGGCAAGCTCTAATAGCAGTCACATCATCTTCTGGTCAGCTCCCACCAAAATACCCAGTCAAAAACACATTGGTAGTCTGAGCACCACCAGCTTGGAAAGTGTCAGCTCCCAGAAATGTCAACATTGGGCTTAAGTGAAAGTGAGTGAGGTATAAAACCGCTGCATGCTTTCACTTGCACAGGCACTATGAGAGAAGTGATTGATGTAGGGTAGGCCACGCTTTCACTTGCACAGGCACTATGAGAGAGGGTACGTAGGCCACGCTTTCACTTGCACAGGCACTATGAGAGAGGGTAGGCCACGCTTTCACTTGCACAGGCACCATGAGAGAGGGTAGGCCATGCTTTCACTTGCACAGGCACTATGAGAGAAGTGATTGATGCAGGGTAGGCTTCTCTCCCATCCACACCAACTCAGCCGTCGTACCATTCATTGATAAGTCATTGTCATTACGCTTTGGTCCACCGTACTCCAAACACACGTCAGTGAGTTCCTGAGAACCACACAAACTTATCACGACCCATGCTGACCACTGCTCTTAGAAGTCGTACGGATCAGCACCCTTAATCGGACACCACTGGCCTTAGTAGACGTCCAGATCATCACCCTTAATTGGATATCACTGTCCTTAGTAAATGTCCAGATTATCACCATTGATCGGCATCACTGTCCTCAGTAATCATACCGATCGTCACCCCCATAGCTGCCTAGGTCCGCCTCATCTCCACGCAGTGCCGCGTAGCCTGCACGTGCACAATCATACATGGGAAAAGAATCGCAGTGCCGCGCAGCCTGCATGTGCACAGTCATAAGGCAGGCATACAACATGGGGACAAGAAATGCAGTGCAGCATGCAGCATAGTCTGCACGTGCACAGTCATACAACATGGGGAAAAGAATTGCAGTGCCGCGTAGCCTGCACGTGCACAGTCATAGGGCAGGCATACAACATGGGGACAATAAATGCAGAGCAGCTTAGTCTGCACGTGCAAAGTCGTAGGGCAGGGTTAATACATGAAATGCAGTACATCGTAGCTTGTATTGAATGTTTAATGAGCAGGGCATTCTGAACAACTGTTATTCCTTGAATGGACAAGAAAATCGTAACTGCCACACAATTAGGTGTGAGCCTAATCCTCATCTCACATCTCACATCTCACATCTCACACGCGTGCGCACATCCACACCGAAGCAAACAGATCGTGCACACCCACATCCACATTCACACACACACACCCGCACACAGCACGCACACTTTAGCAACCTGTCAAACAAACCTCACGGGAATACACACACACAAATGCGCACACCCACCATCTGCTTCGCCCCCTGCCTCAGCAGCTAGTAGCTTCCTGATGGCCTCGCTCTTGCGTTTGTTGTGCTTAAGTTGGACCTGTGTGCGTTTACAATTACAGAGCGTGTCGGTAATGTGCTTCATCTGCACCTGTGTGCGTTCACAATCACAGAGCGTGTTGGTAGAAGTGTGTGTATTTTTATGAGTAAGTGCGTTCACAATCACAGAGCGTGTTGGTAGCAAAGTTGAGTGTAGAAATGTGTGTTTCTATGAGTAAGTGCGTTCGTTGTGCTTCACCTGCACCTGTGTGCGTTCACAATCACAGAGCGTGTTGGTAGAAATGTGTGTGTTTTTATGAGTAAGTGCGTTCACAATCACAGAGCGTGTTGGTAGCAAAGCTGAGTGTACAAATGTGTGTTTCTATGAGTAAGTGCGTTCGTTGTGCTTCACCTGCACCTGTGTGCGTTCACAATCACAGAGCGTGTTGGTAGAAATGTGTGTGTTTTTATGAGCAAATGCGTTCGTTGTGCTTCATCTGGACCTGTGTGCGTTTACAGTTGCAGCGTGTAATTGTGTTTGTTGTATTGTTGTGTGTACAATTGTGCGTATGTTACGAAGTTGTGTATAAACGTTTGTGTTCACGTGTGTGTGTGTATGCGTATGTGAGTGTTTGTGTGCAAATATGCACAATTGTTGGTTTGCAACTGCATACATGTGAGTGCATACGTGTGAGTGCATGTACAAACTAATTGTAAGGTACCTCACATATTTCTTCCTTCACATCACAAGTTCTAAAAGAATTGTATGTTCCCTTGCCGCAACAACTCACTTGCTTCACTTCCTTCCTTTCCCTTTTTACTTCATTGCAGACCATCACTTCCTTCACTTCCTTCATCGTAGACCATGCCCCCCACTTCAGATCATAAGTCCTCGTTGTTTCTTGCTCCTTTCTCTCACACCCCACTGTATCAGCTTCTCCAACAGCTTGTGCTATCACCAGGGATGGCCAGGACCATTTATATACGGTGTACGTACGGTATTTTTGGCAGGGAAATCACCAAAAATACGGTTATATACGGTGTATATATACGGTTCTGACCAACCCTAGCTATCACTCCCTGACAGATTTCCCTGGCACCCAAGCCTTTCAGACCGTGACTTCATTCACGTTTCTTCTCACTGTTTCTGCTCACACAATCAGCTTGTCCAGCAGCTTGTGCTACCGCTTCTAAGGCCCTCTTTTTATCCCAGTCCCTCACTCCACTCAATCATTCCCAACAGCACGCGTGCTATTACTTCCTGATAATGAATTGAGGATTAAGACCCACTGCCCCTTTCGATCACGCTCACTCTACTCTATCAATCTCCAGCAGCGCATGCTATTTTACTTTCTGGTTGTTACTTGAGGCTTCAAACCTTTCAGATGGTGAACTCACATTTCTGTTCTTTACCCCTCATCTCTATTATATTCTCTAGCGCATGCTATTACTTCCTATTTGTTACTTGAGGCTCCCAAATCTTTCAGATGGTGAACCCACATTCCTGTTTATTACCCCTCATCTCCATTATCTTCTCTAGCGCATGCTATTACTTCCTAATTGTTACTTAAGGCTTCCGCACCTTTCATCATGAACCCAGAATTACTGTTCTTCACTCTTCATCTCCGTCTTTATATTTGATTGTGAAACTCTCATAACACTTCCTGTTGACATGCATGACTGATATGCACGTGTTGATCCTTTGCAGTGTGCTATCACTTTCTGATTACTATTAGTCGAGGCTCCCAAGCTCTAAAATTTGTGATCGCTTACACTTTGTGTCTCACACTTTCTTCCTCACCTCACTCATCTTCTCCAGCAGCTTGCTCTGCCACTCAAGCTTCCTGCGGCTCTCACTCAACTCTGCCACTTCTGCACGCGCACGGGCGGCACTTTCCAACGCAGCCAAGCGCTCATTCTCCAGAGCACGCATCTGTGAATGAACGTTTAACACAACCAATCCAGAGCACGCATATGAATGTTCAATCTGTTCGTTCCAGAGCATCTAAATGTTTAATTTATTTAATCCAGAGCACGCATCTGTGAATGAATGTTTAACAACCAATCCAGAGCACGCATATGAATGTTTAATCTGTTCGTTCCAGAGCATCTGGATGTTTAATTTATTTAATCCAGAGCACGCATCTGTGAATGAACGTTTAACACAGACAATCCAGAGCACGCATATGAATGTTTAATCTGTTCGTTCCAGAGCATCTGGATGCTTATTTTGTTTAATCCAGAGCACGCATCTGAATGTTAGACGCAAAACTACTGCTTGTTGACAGTGTGAGATTTCAGCTTGAGCAGCACCCTCCAACGCAGCCAAGCGCTCAATCTCCAATTCACGCATCTGCGAGCACTGGGCCCACAGAAGGAGGCACTCGTATGGTTACATATGTTAGCACGTGGTGGCACTGGTGACATATGTTAGCACGTGGCACATGGTTACATATGTTAGCACGTGGTGGCAATGGTCACATATGTTATAGCACGTGCACAAGCAGCGCGCTCTCCAACGCAACCAAAAGCGCTTCTTTCTGAAAGGCGTGCATCTGCGAGCACTGGGCCCACAGAAGGAGGCACTCGTATGGTTACATATGTTGGCATGTGCACAAGCAGCACGCTCTCCAACGCAACCAAAAGCGCTTCTTTCTGAAAGGCATGCATCTGAATGTTCACACAAACAACCTGGCTGACCCATTGTAACCATTTAATGTTCACACAAACATTGTAACCATTGTAACCATTGCAACCATTGAATGTTCACACAAACAACCTGGCTGACCCATTGTAACCATTTAATGTTCACACAAACATTGTAACCATAGTAACCATTGCAACCATTGAATGTTCACACAAACAATCCTGATTGTTGAGAAGGCGAAATTTTGGCAAGTGCAGCACGCTCACCACAGCCAGGCACTCATTCTCTAGGATATGTCTGTCTGAGATGCACACATCTTAGTACTTAGTAGTATTTGCTTAAGCAATGTACGTCTGAGTGTAAGTCTGAATAGTATACATCTTAGTAGGATGTGTAGGGTTGGCCAGAACCTTATGTAAGGTGCATATATGGTATCATGTGCAGGGAAATCACCAAATACAGTCATATACGGTGTATATACGGTTCTGGCCAACCCTAAGTATGTGCTTGAGCATTGTACGTTGTATGGTATATGCATGCATGTTGTTAAGATACAGGTCTGGCCAGCATCCCAGCTCCCAGCAGATGAGGTCAACTAGCCAACCACTTCCTCTGCCTCAGCAAAAACTTGGGATTGGGCAGAACAGCATATATACACCGTATATGACCGTACATTTGGTGATCTCCCTGCCAAAAAAACTAGGGTTGGCCAGAACCGTATACATAAACACACCGTATATGACCGTACATTTGGTGATTCCCCTGCGAGAAAAACCTATGCATTGGCAGTAACAATCACTCCCCACTTAATTAAGGAGAAGAAATATGACCTCCGTATAAAAAAGAAGAAAGAGAAAAACCATGCAGGCAGGGAACTCCAGAGCAGGAACAATCGCTCCCCACAACAATTAATGAAAGGGAGCCACTTTGGTACTGAGTACCGTAAACCCCCTCCACCACCACACCGTGAACCTCCTCCATCACATAGATTTAGGGGAAAGAACGTAGCCTCCATATATAAACAGTGTTGTGCACATACGGCGTCATTCAAAAATGGCACCGTAAATAACGATCGTAAATAACGGCATTATCGTCACTAAACTCTGACGTTTGACGGCGTAATTTACTATTACTACCGTCAATTTGACATAAATTACGCCGTCAGCGTCATTTACCATTGACGCCGTCAAGCGTCAGGTGCACAACACTGATAATAAACGATCATACACGTAGACGCGGCCTTAGCCAAATCAGTGTGCAAATTGCAGCATCCAGCGAATGAAAACATTTATAGATGGTCATACACGTAGACGCGGCCTAAGCCAAACCAGTGTGCAAATTGCAGCATCCAGCGATGAAAACAAGTGACGCACCCTGCCCTCCATAATGGCACGATGGCACTGGACAGGAATAGCAAATTTTGCTGTGCGTATCCTTACAAAGGGTTTACACAGGGGGTATCCGGCAGCCACATATGTTGGGCTGATAGGCATTGCTGGATCAGCCAGCGTAAAGTAAACGTAAGGTTGTTTTAAAAGAACTGGTGCGTATCCTTAGGTGTCTAGTCTAGCACTGAGCTCTCCAGGCGTGAATGTACGGCTGACCAACGCCCTCTTATGTGCAATCTGCAGCTCCCTGCAGATTAAACCAAGATACATATAAACATATAAATGACGTACCTTGTCCTCCATGATGGCACTGGACAGGTCAGTGCGGTGAACAGCCTCATCCACTGCCTCTAAGCGCTGCAAAACAATACGCAGCAAACATTAGGAGTGTGCGTCTGATGCTGGTGCCTTGAATGGCTTTGGCGTGATACATTGTTACCAAATGTACGTTAGCGCTGCAAATCAATACGCAGCAAGCATCAGGAGTGTGCGTCTGATGCTGGTGCCTTGAATGGCTTTGGCGTGATACATTGTGACCAAATGCACGTTAGCGCTGCAAAACAATGCGCAGCAAAAACAAACGCAGCAAGCATCAGGAGTGTGCGTCTGATGCTGGTGCTTTGAATGGCTTTAGCGTGATACATTGTTACCAAATGCACGTTAGCGCTGCAAAACAATGCGCAGCAAAAACAAAAGCAGCAAGCATCAGGAGTGTGCGTCTGATGCTGGTGCTTTGAATGGCTTTAGCGTGATACATTGTTACCAAATGCACGTTAGCGCTGCAAAACAATGCGCAGCAAAAACAAACGCAGCAAGCATCAGGAGTGTGCGTCTGATGCTGGTGCCCTGAATGGCTTTGGCGTGATGCATCGTGACCAAATGTACGTTAGCGCTGCAAAACAATGCGCAGCAAGCATTAGGACTCCTAATTTAGGAGTGTGCGTCTGATGCTGGTGCCCTGAATGGCTTTGGGTGCTACATTGTATACTCTATACGTAAGCAGGTGTGTGTTAGCACTGGAGGAAAAAAAGCAACAAGCACTTGCACGATCAAAGCACGCAGCATGTGTGCTGCCTTGTGTGCACGTGTGTATTTATGTACGTGTGTGTGCATGAGTACGTGTTTGTGTGTGCTGCCTTGTGTGCACGTGTGCATTTATGTACATGTGTGTGCATGTGTGTGCATTTGTGTGTGTGCATCTGTGTGTGCATGAGTATGTGTGCATGAGTATGTGTGCATGAGTATGTGTGCATGTGTGTGTGTGTGTGTGCATCTGTATTACCTGCAGGGTAGCCACAAGCATTTGCAAGATCTGAGCACACAGCATGTGTACTGCCTTTTGTGCACGTGCATGTCTATGTACATGTGTGCTGCCTTGTGTGCACGTGTGTATCTATGTACATGCGTGCTGCCTTGTGTGTGTGAGTATGTGTGCATTTGTGTGTGTGTGTGTGAATCTGTGTGTGTGTGTGAGTATGTGTGCATGTGTGTGTGCATCTGTGTGTGCATGAGTATGTGTGCATGAGTGTGTGTGCATGAGGGTGTATGCATGAGTATGTGTGCATGAGTGTGTTCGCATGTGTGTGTGCATGCATGTGTGTGCATCTGTATTACCTGCAGGGTAGCCACAAGCAACGTTTTCAGGTCATCACGCTCTGCAGCAATGGATGCAGCCTTAGCGTTGGACTCCTCAGTAGATCTGCAAATACGTGTATGTGTGTGTGTGTGTCTGTGTGAGTGTGTGTGTATGTGTGTTTGTGTGTGTTGAGTTTTGTGTTTGCATATGCGTCTGTGTATGTGTGTGTTTGACTGCAGCCGTAACGTTGGCCTCCTCAGTAGATCTGTGTGTATGTGTTCAAATGTGATTGCATGGGCTTCTTTTGTAGCACGTTATAGCCTTATAACTACCTCACACATTGATCGGCATTCATGTGCATCTGTGTGCGTACATGTGTGTGTACGTGACCAACTGTGTGCGCGTCTTACTCAGGTGTTGTATGGCCTGCTTCAGAGAGCAAGTTTGATAAGGTGCGTGCATATGTGTGCATGCGTGTGTGCATGTGCGTACGTGTGTGTGTGCGTTCGTGCATTGCATGTACTCTGTTTGCTCAGCCGTTCATTTTCTTGTACACACACGCACATGCACATACACGCACACACATACATATACGCACACATACACACACAGTTACATCTGTGTGTGCAATGTTTGCTCAGCCGTTCATTTTCTTGTACATCTGTGTGTGCACATGTTTGCTCAGCCGTTCATTTTCTTGTACATCTGTGTGTGCACATGTTTGCTCAGCCGATGGAGTTTTGTGTATGCATATTTACTCCTGTACGTGTGTGAATATGTGTGTGAACATGCAGATGTAACACGTGACTCACCTTGCCAGTATGAGCTCCACCTCTTTGCAGCGATCGCTGGCAGAGGCCAACTGTGTGTGTGTGTGTGTGTGTGCGTGCGTATGTGCATGTGTGTGTGCGCGTATGTGCATGTGCGTGTGTGTGTGTGTACGTGTGTTTGTGCTCACGCATATGCTTGTGTGCTTGTGCTCATAATTAGCAAACTGGAGGGATTTAATGCTATTCTATGTGGACAAAGTACGTGCACGCATCCGTACACTACCTGCAATGCATGGCGTCTATGATGCATCTGCACGAGCTAATGCAAGTACCAACGGGGTTCATTGCTATTCTATGTGGACAAAGTACGTGCACGCATCCGTACACTACCTGCATGGCGTGCATGGCGTCTATGATGCATCTGCACGAGCTAGTGCAAGCACCAACGGGGTTCATTGCTATTCTATGTGGACAAAGTACGTGCACGCATCCGTACACTACCTGCAATGCATGGCGTCTACGATGCATCTGCACGAGCTAATGCAAGCACCAACGGGGTTCATTGCTATTCTATGTGGACAAAGTACGTGCACGCATCCGTACACTACCTGCATGGCGTGCATGGCGTCTATGATGCATCTGCACGAGCTAGTGCAAGCACCAACGGGGTTCATTGCTATTCTATGTGGACAAAGTATGTGCACACATCCATAAACTTACTGCAGTGCATGGCGTCTATGATCTTTGATGCATGAACTAAATTGAGTACCAAAGGGATCCATTAATTCATTGCTATTCTATGTGTTCTAAGTACGTGCACACTAAGTCCGTACACTAACCGCACCCCCAACGTTCGTAACACTCACCCCTAAACTGTGTACACCAACTCCCAAACTGTGTACACTAACCGCACCCCCAAGCTTCACCCACCTGGTCGTCCCTGTGTTTAAGGGCTGACTTCAGGGCTTTGATGTCCAGGGCTTTGTGCTCATTTGTGCGCTGCATTCGACTCAGCTCTGCATCAGACTGCGTGTTTGTGTGTGCGAGTGTGTGTGTGTGTGTGTGTGTGTGTGTGTGTGTGTGTGTGTGTGTGTGTGTGCGTGTGTGTGTGTGTGTGTGTGTGTGTGTGTACGTCGGCATACGTGCACATGTGTGAGACAACAGGTGAGTTGTTTCCCGGAACTGCATCTAAATCCTGTGTGTGTTTACAAGTTCTTATAATTGGCCAGAACCAGACATGTAAACACCGTATATGACCGTATATTTGATGATTTCCCTGCCAAAAATACCGCATGATCACCATATATATATACATATACACACCTATATATGGTTCTGGCCAACCCTATTATGTGTGTTTACAATTGCTACACGTCAATTTATTTTATATAAACCTTCCACCAGAGTTTCAGATCACAGTTGCGACCTCATTTACACAACAAGCCTGCAATTAGGGTGCACACACACACGCACACACACGCACACACACGGACACACACACACACACACACACGCACGCACGAACGCACGCACGCACACACACGCACACACACACATAATACAACCGACCTTGTTAGCACGCCGCCTCTGCTCTACCGCTTCCCGCCTAAGCTGTGCCTGCAAATAAGAGATTGTTTGACAGCACAGTGGACATAAATTGATGTAAAATAGGAGGTCATGTAACAGTAGACATGAAATTTATGTAGAGTGTGCAAATAGGAGATCGTGTGACAGCACAGTGGATATGAAATTATGTGGAAATGTGGAAATGTGTGAGTGTGTACGTGTGTATGCAAGAGTGTAAGCATGTGTGCGTGCACATGTGCCTTGCCGTTCACTGCATGTTTGCTAATGCACTGAGCTAATGTGTGTGTGTGTGTGTCATGTCGGTCACTGTGTGTTTGCTATTGCACTGGAAAAAGCCAGAGCTTGTGTGTGTGTGTGTGTGTGTGTGTGTGTGTGTGTGTGTGTGTGTGTGTGTATGTGTGCATGTGTCTTGCCATTCACTGTGTGTTTGCTATTGCACTGGAAAAAGGAAAAAGCCAGAGCTTGTGTGTGTGTGTGTGTGTGTGCATGTGTCATGCCGTTCACTGTGTGTTTGCTATTGCACTGGAAAAAGCCAGAGCTTGGTCACCTTGCGCTGCATGTACTCACACCCACACCCACACCCACACCCACACCCACACCCACACCCACACCCACACCCACACCCACACCAACACACACCCACACCCACACCCACACCCACACCCACACCAACACCCACACCCACACCCACACCCACACCAACTCAGATAGACATACACATTTGCAAAAACTGTTGCCCATCTCTGCTTCCTTAAAATGTTTCATTGCTAAGGAAGAATTCCTCTAGTTGTGAGTGCAAAAATCACATACTCCACAAACACGCACATACACACACTCTACAAACACGCACATACATATACACTTTACAAACACGCACATACACACACACACTTTACAAGCACGCACATACACATACACACACACTCTAAAGCACGCACATACATAAACACACACACTCTACAAACACGCACATACACATACACAAACTTTACAAACACGCACATACACATACACACACTTTACAAGCACGCACATACACATACACACTCTACAAACACGCACTTACACATACACACACACACAAACACACACACACACTCTACAAACACGCACATACACATACACACACTTTAAAAGCACGCACATACACATACACACTCTAGAAACACGCACATACACATACACACTCTACAAACACGCACTTACACATACACACACTAGAAACACGCACATGCACATACACACACACTCTAAAAACACGCACATACACACACACACACCTTGTCATGTGCCCACGCCACCTCAGCCTCCTTGTACTGCTGCAGCACTGCTGCCAGAGGGGTGTGTGGAACGGCACCCCTCATCAGATCGTTGCTGATAACGTTGCTGGGCATGCTACCTGGCCGTGTGTTGCTGCCACCCTGCGCGTGTGTGTGTGTGTGTGTGTGTGTGTGTGTTGGTGTCATGGGAACTGACACCTCTCATCAGATCATTGCTGATAACGTTGCTGGGCATGCTACCTGGCCGTGTGTTGCTGCCACCCTGCTCGTGAGTGTGTGTGTGTGTGCTTGTGTTGGTGTATGTGTATGTGTGTGTGTCGTGGGAATGACACCCCTCATCAGATTGTTGCTGATAACGTTGCTGGGCATGCTACCTGGCCGTGTGTTGCTGCCACCCTGCGCGTGTGTGTGTGTGTGTGTGTGTGTGCGCGTGTGTGTGTGTGTGTGTGTGCGTGTGTGTGTGTGCGTGTTGCTGCCACCCTGCTTGTGTGTGTGTGTGTGTGTTAATGTGTGTGTGTGTTGTGCGTGTACATCTTCTTGCAGCTACACATGCTCATGGCGTTGGAGAGCATGCCTGTGCACACGCACAGCTGCAGCAGAGTGGGGGCGGGAGGAGCAGCAGAGCACACACACACACACACGCACACACACACGCACACACACACACAGCTGCAGCAGAGTGGGGCCGAGGAGCCGAGGGCTGAGGAGCCGAGGGCACGAGGGGTCAAGGGATCTGCAGCCTGCCTGCAATCCACGCTCAGTTCTTACAAAACGCTCAGTTCTTACAAAACGCTCAGTTCTTACAAAACGCTCAGTTCTTACAAAACGCTCAGTTCTTACAAAAGCAGCCTCTGCCACAATGGAAAGGTCGAATGCAGATGATCAGATCAGGCACAGGTCGAGCACTGCAGTTCCTGCTGCAGCAAGGCATGAGGTATAGGTTGTTTGGTTAGGTTACAATGTCACAGTTTTATAAATGCACGCTCACAGCTGCAGCTGAGTGGGAGCAGCTGCAGCTGCAGCTGCAGCAAGGCATGAGGTATAGGTTGTTTGGTTAGGTTACAACGTCACAGTTTTATAAATGCACGCTCACAGCTGCAGCTGAGTGGGAGCAGCTGCAGCTGCAGCTGCAGCAAGGCATGAGGTATAGGTTGTTTGGTTAGGTTACAACGTCACAGTTTTATAAAAGCACACTCGCAGCTGCAGCAAGGCATGAGGTATAGGTTGCTTGGTTTAAGTTACAATGTCATAGTTTCATGAAAGCACACTCACAGCTGCAGCTGAGTGGGGGTAGCTGCAGCAAGATCCGAGTGTTGGGTTGTAGGTGTTAGGTCACAATGTCACAGTTTCATAAAAGCACACTCACAGCT
>Ga0307968_1003380_pt1 | contig 13252 bp, 14 predicted proteins | sample OrgLakmetagen650_FD_201834 | JGI IMG/M metagenome (GOLD analysis project Ga0307968, IMG submission 201834) | Saline water microbial communities from Organic Lake, Antarctica - #650 | ecosystem: Environmental > Aquatic > Non-marine Saline and Alkaline > Saline | place: Antarctica: Organic Lake... | reverse complement strand
TAGACTTTTTCTTTTTCTTTCTGAGCTTATGGATTTATTTGTGGCTGGCCGAGACCAGTCAGCAGCCGATCAGCCAAACAACCTGGCTGAAGGTCACCCCCAATTGTAACCATTGTAACCATTGAAGAAATGGTTAAGACTGTGTGCGTTTGCTCCTTCGTGCTCTGAATTTATTCCTTTCTTGCCTTGTCATAGTATCACTGATTTTGAGATCAATGCATTCCTGAATCGAGACTTATACAGACTTCTCAAGTTTGTGTCAGATGTAGTTTCAATTTTCGACACTGGCTGATGTTGTTTCACCAGCCAATTGCCATCAGCCAGAGTCTCGGGCTGTAGGCCATCCTTGTAACCCCTTCCTAGCCCCTTCTGTAACCTTTATGCCTTCAATGCTCTCAAGCTGTGAACACACATATTTCTTAATAACGATTTTGTAATGCCATTACGAAGCCTGTGCTAAACCACCACAGGTGCTACCGTTGGTAAACCAGATGTGGGCAGTGGTACGAAGAAGCTCACAGCATAAAAAGGTGCCATGGATGTGCTGCCAACTGAAGAGTGCCAGCATGCGCGGCGACATATCTCACAGCTCATAATATGCATATAAATAGCAGCCTAACAGTCGCACGTTTTGACTGATGGCTTACTCCGTAAACTCTATAAACTCTATAAGATGCATCTAAATACCTCAACACGCACAGATGGTGATCCAATCTATGAGGTGACAAAAAAAGTTGGTTATTTTCATATTTCTATATTTCTAAGAAGAGTCTGGTCCAATATGCTGAGTTAAAAATCTGCCTTGACCTCAATTTCATACCTTTTTGCCGAGCACAAGAAGCTTGTCCATGTCCACTGCCATTCACGCCTCTACACCACAACATTGACAGCCATGAGGGTGTGGATGGGTACCTTCGCACACAACCCCCCTGATCCTCGCTCGTTACTAGGTGGCTTGGCTTCACCAGATGCTTGCACCTACGCGCTCTTCCAGCGAGTTCAACAACAATCAGATAGAGACAAAGACACAGGAGACCCAAAAGGGCAGCATCATCGAACACTCGCTCACTCTACACAGGAGTGTCAGACCATCATAGGGGAGCATGTTGTTCTGTGTCCTGCACCGCCCAATGGATGCAGAGCCACACAACATCCCACCTGGAGAATAAAACAGGAAAGGCTTTTCAATGGGGATTAGGTGGCTGGGAGGCAGAGGCCTACACACCACCAGGAGTATCGCTCAGATATTTTTGGGGGTTGCGTTCAATGTCTCGTCTTGTATGATTACTGTTGCGGATCTGATTGGAAGAGGACATTGGTAAATCTACAATGATTCATTACCCTCCAAGCTAAAATCGGTCTCGCGTCATGCTACGATTCAACTGCAAGATGCCTACAACCGTGCTTGCGCGGCCTTGTGATCCTTGAACATTTCTCGCAATGTCAATTTGGAAACCTGCGCAGCACATTCCAAGAGTGTTGGAGAAAAAAAGGGTCGCTTCCTACGTATGTTAGCAGAAGGCCCATGGAGCCACTGTTTTAGCTTTCAGTACCTATGTGCAGAAGCAACCTCATCCTGGCAAATACTGAATACGATGTTTATCTACAAAGTCGCAGGAATATATGCTGTTGCTATCCCAAATATGTGTAGCTCAGTTGCTGCTTTGGCGTTTCCCCACGTATGATGATGCATGTATGGCCATGCAATTTTTGCCATTCCAGGATTGGCTTCTGTCGAGCGAAAGGGCAGGTAGTTACTGTTCAAATTGTACTCACTGCACTCAACCTACCTTGCCGGTTGCATTGTGTGGTATCTGCGCAATGAACACAATATCGTCAGGCACAGCATGACGAGCCAGGCTGCCTTTCAAGTACCTGTGAGAAAAGAAGGGTGAACATGACAGGTCTTTGTCTGTGAATTCTCAGCTGTGCATACAACGCTGGAAATGATGATGAGTAAGAGCAAACCTAATCGCACTTTGGGGAACATTCCTGTTGCATCAGCCCATTCATTTCATCGGTTTTAATTCACTTGCACTGAATGCTCTTTGGCCTCGGTGCCCCTTATCAGCAATAGCCAGAGGGCCCTATGGCCATCGGACCTCAGTGTAGATAGACGTTGTGCCACTGTCGTTACAGTGTGCCACTTTTGTTACAGTGTGCCACTTTTGTCGCAGTGCGCCACTGTCATTATAGTGTATTACTGCTGTTAAAGTGTGCCACTGACGTTACAGTGTGCCAATTCTGTTACAGTGTGCCACAATCGTTGCAGTGTGCCACTATCGTTACAGTGTGCCAATTCTGTTGCAGTGCGCCACTGTCGTTACAGTGTATTACTGCTGTTACAGTGTGCCACTGCTGTTACAGTGTGCCAATCCTGTTACAGTGTGCCACTTTTGTTACAGTGTGCCAATTCTGTTGCAGTGCACCACTGTCGTTACAGTTTGCCACTGCTGTTACAGTGCGCCACCATAGTATCAGCTCAGCAAAAGGCACAAGAATGCGATGATATGCTGACATTGTGGGTGTTCTCACAGCAAACGTTCCTCTCCTATGCTCGTGACAATGCACTTAAACACACGCACTCGCGCACGCAAACGCACGCAATGCACGCACATCATACACATGCACACACAACACACACGCACCCACCCATACCCACCCATACAGCTGCTCCTTGATGCTTTCGTTATCAATTGGCCCCTCCTCTAAACTCATTTGGTCCTGCGCAGACGTTGCTTTGAGCACAACCACCAGCAAAGGGCGCTCCCCCCATTTGGCATTGGGCACGGCTACCACAGCAGCTTCACTGACTGCCGGGTGACCCATGGCAAGGTTTTCAATCTCTGCAGACATATCGGTTGGCGCGGAAATTGAGCCAGAACAAGGAAAAACTTTGCTTTGTTTGCTGTTTGACATCAACATCTTTAAATCAACAGGGTGCGCCTCACTCATATAAAAGGGAGCTCACTCATATATGACACAGGGTGCGCCTCACTCATATAAAAGGGAAAACTGAAGGGCGCAAGCATCCAACAAAACCAACTGAAATATATGATTCATTGCCAAAACCTATGATTGCACCCACCCAAACAAACGCAATAAACACCATAATGCACCTTATCGCACTCACCCCGGAACCCCCAATTGAAAGTATCCCCCCAGGTACAAACAAAATCACAAACCCCCACAAATGCATACGCATACACAAATGCACACATACGCACACAAACACACACACACACAAACACACACACACACACCTATGGACGATATCCACTCCCCGCCACTCTTGACAACATCCTTACTCCTGTCGGTGATGGCCATGTAGCCCAAGGAATCAATGCTCGCCACATCTCCAGTAGGGAACCAATTGTTCTCGTCCACCTGCACAGAGGCAATCGGCACTGGGAAAGTCACACATGGATTGAAAAGGTTTGAAAAGGGTGAAGCTGTCTGGTGTGCTCTCAGCAGATACTTACTGACTCACGACGGCAGCTGGCCATTGGATCCATTATTGCCCATTTTTCCTTTTCAGGTTCAGATGGTGCCAACCGTACCTTACTTTGACTACGCCTCTATCCTTTGCCCGCTACGTACAGCGACGGAACCGGGAGCCATGACAAATGAGGTTATTATGTACCCAGGTACCATCAACTGCCACCAGCAGCCCTTTTTTAAGGAATCAGAGCAACCACCTCTCAAGCGCTGCTAATAACTAATAAACGCTGTACTATAGCACTCTGCTGCCCAGTTCCTCCACTCTCCCCTTCTCTCCTTCTTCCCTCCTTGCTATACCCTCTGCATCAAAACATAATCATCACCCTCAACTTACCACGAACGAATATCCCTACAGCACCCCCACTCAGCAAATTGCAGCTTCTTGAGCACACATCCGCCGACACCATTCCCTCACCGCGCGTGAAGACTTTTTATAATAAGTATCCACCACATGAGCTCCTCTGACTTGCAAGTGGCCCACGCTTTTGCCATCATGTGGCACCTCCTGCAGGCATGAGCAGTACACACACGTAAGGTTATTCTGTCATACCTCATGCAAAGTGGAGTGGTTGCACTTTTGGCTCAGCTGCACTACTACGTTGAGGTGAGGAGTCCCTTTCACCTAAACTTCCTAGACCAACACTACGCTAGACACACCACACAGCCATGCAAGATTTGAAGCTGCAATATGCAGAGCACATGCTCTCTCACGCTTGTTCAAAGGTACGAGATCATGCGTGGGGCTAGTTTCATGCTATGATTGTGCTGTATATGGAGGGTTAGGACCATACTCTGTTCGCAAATCACAAAAGCACAAAAGCTGCCTCTGACCATTTGTGGAGATACTGTATGCATCAGCCTCACCTTGCTGCAGCATCGCTTGCACTTGACCAGACTGCGTTCATTTAGAGAGCAAATGTGTGTACTGACCAAATCGCACCTTGCCCTCATCGTCATCTATGCCCACCAAGTGCGCACCAAATATGGTGCGCACCAACTATGCCCTCATCGTCAACTATGGTGCGCACCAACTATGCCCTCATCGTCAACTATGCGCACCAAGTCGCACCTTGCCCTCATCGTCCACTATGCGCATGTCGCACAGAACGTGGGGCCGCCCCTGCTTGGTCTTCAGATCCACACGCTGCTCAGGCCCTAGATGATACAGGGACCCTTTGACACCACCGATCGTTCCTAAAGGCGCGATCTCTGTCATGCCCCTGTTCAGAGGTGCAGGAGGCAAATGTTCAAGTGAGTTCAGCAAGTGTGCCAGAACAATTGATCTCATCTCTGATCCTGCACAGACGTGGATACAAACTTTTTGCTTTACAAGTAGTAGGCAGTCACAAGGCTCAAAGCAAGGCCACACTCCTGTGTAGGGGTGCGGGAATTTTTGCATTATAAGTAGTAGGCAGTCGCAAGGCTCAAAGCAAGGCCACACTTCTGTGTAGGGGTGCCGGAATTTTCGCTTTATAATTTGTAAGTCGTAGGCAGTCGCAAGGCTCAAAGCAAGGCCACACTCCTGTGTAGGGGTGCGGGAATTGAAGTTTTCAGGTGGGTCAGTCGGGCAGATGTGCAATTCCATGTCTCATTGTGTGATTTCATGTCTTATTGTGTGATTCCATGTCTCATTGTGTGATTCCATTTGCGTCTCTGTGCTGGCGTGGGTTGGAAGTTGGAAATGAATGTTTGTACTGTGAAGCATCTTGCTTGTGCCTTAAACTGTACTCTCTGTCAGGTGGCTTGGCAAAGATTACACAGGACTAAAAGCATGCAATTGCATTAACAAAAGCCTGGCAGGAGTTTTGAACGAACCTATGCTCCTGTACCTGATTATAGAAGAACACGCTCCTGTAAGGTTTTGAACATCCACACGTGGATATACCTGGCAATATACATTTTCCGTATTATTCACAAAGTATCACTGCACACCTCAAATATTTCAAAACCAGAGTGGAACGAGCAGCTTACAAATAAATACTCTCAACACCCTTTGCTAAACACTAATTGGGGTCCATAAATAAATAACTTGTTCAAAAATCACGTTGCACCATTGCTCGTTTTTCCTTATATATTTAGCTCAGTGTGGTATCAGGCTTATTCCAAGCTTCCGCTCAGATGCTTCCTGAGGCATATACAGCGATGTAACCTACCTTACCTTATGTTGCAGCTACACGTCTGTATGGTATCGGCAAGTTTGTATGCTCCCATTCCAGGCAGGCAGGTAGTGACTAAACAGCTGAGCTCAACCCAGGTCCCCACTATTGACACTCTTATGCCAACATCAAAGGAGGTAGACAGCCATCTCCTACTCACCATAAATGAAGGACTTCAATGCCGTTCCTGGAAAGAAACAGGCAGGATGAAATGGAATGAGTTATTAGCTGCAAAAGTTTGAGATATATCAAAAGCTGTTACGGGTTGAGATGCATCTCCCGCAGACGCACTTCCCAAACTCTTTGGCTGCGCGTGTGTACATTTTACAGGCTTATCAAAACACCAAGGAGCGAGTGGGGGTTGCTGCATCTGGAACCACCCTATTCAGCCTTTGCAGACACTTCACAGGTCACCCTCTGTGGTCCTCACGATTCACTCCCTGATCCCCTCATAGGGTTGGCCAGGACCGTAAACATGCACCATATATGACCGTATATTTGGTGACTTCCCTGCCAAAAATACTGTGTATACACCGTATATACCTATATGGTTCTGGCCGACCCGACTCATGTACCCTATGATGCTCCACTGGTTGCCGGCCCATATCATCTGAAAGGCCTCGACCAATGAAGGAGCAGAAAACGACACCCCCCTTCCTTTCCATGGCCTTCTGCAGCTGCGTGCTTGCTTTAAGAAGCTCCCTGATCCACTTTCTGGTGCACCCCTGACGAGCACGCCAACTCACATTTTCTCAAGGGCCTCAATCAACACACATCTCAAGGGCCTCAAGGGCCTCAGGGGCCTCATTCAACTCACATCTTCTCAAGGGCCTCAATCAAGCACGCCAACTCACATCTTCTCAAGGGCCTCAATCAAGGATCGGGCTGCGGCTGCCCCCCCAATGACAGCAGCCTTCAAGCTGCTCAATTGACGCCCTGCCTTTGACATGTATGCCAGCAGGTTTAGCCACACAGTAGGCACACCAGCTGAAATGGTCACTCTGAAGCGCTCCATCATGTTGTACACACTCTCTCCATCCAGCCATGGGCCTGAAGGCATTATTAGCAAGAGTGACTATAAACGAGTGGAAACAATCTGGCATGAGACGGTCAATCTGAAGCACTCTGTTATGTAATACGCAATCTCTCTGTACGGAGCCATTGGCCTGCCAGTAAAATTGAACAAAAGCAAGTTAAGAAACATGGAATGGCTTAGGTTGGTCACTGACAGAGCTCCATTGTGTTGTGCACACACTCCCGTCTGGAGCCAACGGGTCTGTAAGAATATCGCCACATCATTAATGAGGGACACACACTCCCGTCTGGAGCCAATGGGTCAGTAAGAGTATCGCCACATCATTAATGAGGGACAAAGGAGTCAAAACTGGCTACCTTGAAGCAATCTGTGACGCAGCCCTTCATGTTTCATGCAACCAGGGCAACAAGCAACAAGCAGCATTGGAGGCCCACGACGATTCACAAAGCAACATGCATGCAACTCGCTTTCCTCTGTACAAACCACCGACGAACGACAATACAATAACCTCTCATATGCCGCACATCGCGCCTTTGTATTTCTGGTTTTACGCACCAGGAAGCACCAGCTTTGCCCCCACCAAAGGAGCTGCAAACACCAAGCCCCATGAGTTTGCGTGGAACATGGGCACGATGGCCATGCAGCAGCTCGAGCTACTCATGGGAATGGAGTCCATCTGAAGGGAAAGCAGGTGCAATACATTAACAGGCATAAGGATTTAAATGCGTGTGCGTGTGGCCCATGCGTGTGTGTAGCTTTGAGACTGTTATCAAGCAGCAGAGTTTTCTGCTAAGGGTATGGGGATCCATTTGAAGGAAGCAAAAGTGTTATCAAGCAGCAGGAGTTTCTGCTTAGGGTAAGGGAACCCATTTGAAGGAAGCAGTTATAAGTTTCAAGTTTGTTAGCCAGATTCTGAGCATTTGTGTGTACATGTGTTAGCACTGTTCCTGTGCAGCAGGAGCTGCTGATCATGGGAGTGTAGTGCATCTGAGAGGGAGGCTGTTGCAAAGCTGCAAACAAGGATAGGTGTGGACGTGTATGACGGGCAAGGCCTACTTCCAGGTGCGAACCTTGGTATTTAAGCAGGGCGTACGTAAATGGTAAAAAAAAAAAGAGTGGCATGCCTGTGAATGATGAGCAAGGGTGCTTCCAGATGCAAACCTCGGTATTTGAGTAGGGCATTAATGGGAAAAACAGTGAGCGAGTGAGTGAGTGAGTGAGTGAGTGAAATGCCTGTGAATGGTGAGCAAGGCCGCTTCCAAATGCAAACCTCAGTACTTAGGCAGGGCGTGGACGGAAAAAAGTGACTGACATGCCTGGACGGTGAATCACGGTAGCATACGTGTGGTGTGGCAGTTTTGACAAAACGCAGCACAGCGACAGCAGCGTACCTGGACAGACACGAGGGCGTGCAGGAATTGGGCTCGGTGGGAATACAGCACGCCTTTAGGGTTTCCAGTGGTGCCACTGCAAACGCAAGAAGGAAAAAGGACACCTGCTTGCCAACGGTTGGCATATATACATCAGACATTCTTGTACAATTTCTACAGTGGATCCTTTCCATCCTCCACCTGTACACTCCTTCCATCTGTACACTACATCTCTGCTACTCCTTTTCATCACAGCACCGAGAGGGTGACCCTCACAGTGTGAGCAAACGATTGTTGCATGAATAGGGTTGGACAGAACCGTATAAATACACCGTATGTAACCGTATGTATGGGAGTGCCATCAGTTCTTGTGCATGTGTATTGTGTGTGCGATAACGTAGCAGAGGCGGTGCGCAGTTACAACTTGACACACAACATTGTACAACCCACACAAGTCTGTTGAAAAAAGCAAGAGTAACAAGACTGGAATAATAGTAATAATAACAAGCTAAAATTGAACTACCATACAGAGAACTTATCATTCCGCCCCCCCCCCCAAATATTTATTTTTGCAATTCCGCACCCAATCCGCACCCCTTTCAATAATAATTATTATCAATAATAATTATCACATCCGCATAAATCCACAGGGCCAAACAACCCCTGATGTGGCTCCAGACATAACCATTGCTTCATTACATGCATAAAAGTTTACTTTTGCAATACATATGGACCACAGGGTGGGCTGTTGCCGCCCTCTGCATGCACATGAGCCCGGCAGGTTGGTACTACCCAAGCAAGATTTGTCAAACTGCTAAAAAAAGTGACTGCACTCTAGTTGCTTGTCAAAGCTCATTTCATATTCTGTTCTGTTCCAACTCTGTGTTTGCGCGCAACTCACATCTTGTGCTCGCATCCCAATCATCTAACAATTTAGTCCATGCCCTCTCCCTCCTCATCCCCACTGCCCTGCCTCCCCCTCGCTCTCTTTCTCGCTGCCCTGCCATCTTCCTCGCTCACACTGTTCTCCCCCTCATCCTCGCTGTCATCCTCAAAAATAATTGATCGAATCGCTCAAAAATAATTAGTTTTCACTAATCCGCACCGCAGCCCCAAAAATATTCATTTAAATTCCTGTCCGCAATTAGCCGCACCTCTCAAAAACATTATTTTTGCGGTGTGATATATTCTCTGTACGGTACTTGATCTGTACACAGCATGTGTGCAGTGGTGTGAATGAGTGGAAGCGCACGTGCACGGTGTGCGCACCTAGTATAGCAGAGGCCGCACGCAGCTTCCTCATGCAGATCCTCCCACATAAAACCCTGCGGCCCGAGGGAGGCCATCACTGGGACCTGCCGTCCAATCAAGTCCTGTGTTGTGCATTTATGCATTTATGCGTTTATGCGTTTATGCGTGTGTGCGTTTATGCGTTTATGCGTTTATGCGTTTATGCGTGTGTGCGTTTGTGCGTTTATGCGTGTGCGCGCGTGTGCGTGTGCGCGCGTGTGCGTGTGCGCGCGTGTGCGTGTGTGCGCGTGCGCGCGTGCGCGTGTGCGCGCGTGCGCGTGTGCGTGCGCGCGCGTGTGCGTGCGCGCGCGTGTGCGTGCGCGCGCGTGTGCGTGCGCGCGCGTGTGCGTGTGCGCGTGCGCGTTTATGCGTGTGCGCGTGCGCGTTTATGCGTGTGCGCGTTTATGCGTGTGCGCGTGCGCGTTTATGCGCGTGCGCGTGCGCGTTTATGCGCGTGCGTGCGCGTTTATGCGCGTGCGTGCGCGTTTATGTGCGTGCGTGCGCGTTTATGCGCGTGCGCGTGCGCGTTTATGCGCGTGCGTGCGCGTTTATGCGCGTGCGTGCGTGCGTGCGTGCGTGCGTGCGTGCGTGCGTGCGTGCGTGTGCGTGCGTGCGTGCGTGCGTGTGTATGTGTGTGTGTGTGTATGTATGTATGTATGTATGTATGTATGTATGTATGTATGTATGTATGTATGTATGTATGTATGTATGTATGTATGTATGTATGTATGTATGTGTGTATGTGTAAGTATATACTGCGTGTGTGTTTGTAAGTGTGTGTGTGGATGGTATATTAGACCAGGAAGTTACATATAAACAGTACTTGTGCAAAAAAACAATTTGACGGACACAAGAAAACGTGTGAGTATGTCACTGGTAAGAATATGTGTGATCATGTGACAGTGTGGCCCTACCTCGTAACAGTAGACAGGGCACTTCAAGCCGTGGTTGATGGGCATGTGCTGCCTGCACGTAACACAGACTTTTCCACTGAGTTGAAGGGTTGAGGGGCAGCAACTGTGCTGTCACTACCTCCTCTTATGAATCTGATGCCCGCCTTTCATCCTGATGTGTAAAAATGCTCTGTATGCCTTTCTGTGCGTATCTCTTTTCATGCAAACTCTCCTGCGTTCACAGCTTTTCATCTATACTTTCACCCCCAAACACACAAAAAAAAGCATCCATAATTTCACCCCCAAACAATTCAAAGAAATGCATCCGTACCCTCAACCCCAATCGTGCTAATAAAACGGTCACTGGCTTTCCATCACCTACTGTCACACTTCTCACCTCTGCAATGACACCACTTGCACATCGCCACACCCTATCATAGTCTATCTGACCGACAAAAAGCACGACCCTATAAGCTTCTTCTAGTTGCAGCTCGAAACACCCTGTACCGCAACCCACCGGTCCGTCAAAAAGATGACCCCCTTACACGAAGGCACGTCTGGCAAGATGCGTTGGAGTTGAGGCAGGAACGTGAAGTCACTCATGAGCAGCACGTCCTGGGCATCGTTCATGATGAACTTGTTGTCCTGTGTAAGGGAAACAACGGGAAAAAGAGCGCACAGGGGGGCAGGGTAGGAACCAATGTTCACGTTAATTAGATACGTCCAATAGGTAAGTTTTACGTACGAGGCTCTGAGCTAGCCTCGACTTCAAGTTTGTTATTCATCACTGTGTAAAAACCGTGACAGTATAGATAAAACCTCACACACACACACACACACACACACACACACACACAAGATGCTAATGAATGAGGGGGATGTCACACACCAGCAAAGCGCGTACGCAGCACGACCATTCAGAGCTCCCGCACGCTCACGTATTGCCAAAAAATAACAGAAACTTCTTCTTCTAGCACCCTTCCCTGTATTACAGCGTATACGCATAATAACCTGCTTCAAGACCCGCAATTCGCTCTAGGTAATCGGCATAGAAAATCAATTATTTCTAACAAATTCACTAAGCCCTACTAACGGGACAAGCACATCTTCCTTCCAAATTTCACTCAACTGCACATCAAAAGTGAGTTTCTCTTTCACCTACATGCACACTGCAATTTGGGCGCGGTGTCAACCTACAAGCCGCGTATAAAAACGTATATCTGGGTATTATTGCTGATGCCTTTTTGGTAGGGATTGAGCTAGGTATGCAAAGTCCAGGCCTCTGTATTTTTTATGTGTTGTGTGTGACGAAGCAGCTGGAAAATATTCAAAAAGAGGCCCTAAAACAAGTTGCTGAGCCCTTGAGTGAGGCTCAAAGGAAGCTGAAACCTGTTGCCCGGCTTATTACTCAAACATCACAACACCTTGCAACATCAATACACCTTCAACGTCACCTTGCAACCACCTTGCAACCACCTTGCAACCACCAACCACACCTTCAACATCAATACACCTTCAGCATCACTCTGCAACATGACCACACCTTGCCCGGCTTATTACTTAGACGTCACCACACCTTGTCAGATTGTCGTGGGTTGAGGGTGTGGACAATGCCCCCACAGCCCATGATCCCGTACCATGCCTCCTGTGTAGGAGAGGGCGGAATGATTAGGTAAAAGAAGAAATTAATAAAGGAAAGAGGGGGAAATGAGAGGGGAGATGTAAGGGAAATGAGATGTGTTGGGTGCAAAGGACAGATCAGGATTTGAATTGCTGGCTTTAAACCTCAAGTTTCAAAGAAGTGGTTCCAGTGTGATTGCCCGAGTGCTGGTGCTTATGGAAAACGTGACTGGTCGCCATCACAGGTTGATCTTTAAGGAGTGGTTCCAGAGTTACTTTAGGAAGAGTCGTACCATATGACGCGTCGTATTCCAGCTCATGGTGGCAATCATAGAAGCCTCCCTGAATCACGCAGGACACCATAATGTGTTGGCAATCGAAGCAAGATACTTTGTTCTTTGTCAAGGCGGTTGCCATGGAGCCAGCCACATCATGAACGTCACTGTCGTTTCACTTTGTGACGTTCGACAATGCGCACAGTACTTTTACTGAGCTTGGTGGTAAGATGCCGAGGCAACAGCAACCTAGACAGCTAGCTAGCGGAATAATTACAAATCATAAGCCCTCACTTAATTGTTTTGCAGACAGGGGGCCAGCATCATTAAAGGAGTGCAAAAATTACCTAGTTCCTTTCTACTAACCGCATTCCGAGGCCCCTAAGAGCCAAGGCGCACAGCTTTGCCCTCTCACACACTTCTGCATATGTTGTGATGGAGATGGGACCTTCCGGAGTCCTACAAATGACCTCCTGCAAGCATATGTGAGCAAGGGAGGGGTAAACTAAACCAATTATTTTTGTCCTCTGCATTTCTGCGAAGAGCTGCACGTACCTGCTCAGCATGCCACTTGGCCGCGTTGTCCAGGATCATGTTCACTGTCAAGGGGAAATGCTGCGGGAAAGAAGGGATGAGCGAAAACTTGGTACAGTGCACTCAAACATGCGCAGGATCCGTGCGTGCTGTAATCCCTACATACAAGCTATTGTATGCAAGTACAAAAATGGGCACACCTGCATGTCTCCTTTGCGTACAGCCATCCTGCTAAGCCAGAAGTAAACAAACTCCGAATCGCTGGCCTATAATTGATTCCTGCAAGTGTATAACCATATAAAAATTGTTAAGGAAATTACTTCACCATTACCAAAGTTTGCTTCCAGAGATCAATTAAAACTGACAGCTTTTTCCTCGATATTGCATTATCGGTATTTTAGCTGATATGTGACACAATTGCAAGCATGCTTGCATGCTCTTCTTTCCACGGGGCACAGGTGGATCACTCACACACACACACACACACACACACACACACACACACACACACACACACACACACACACACACACACACACACACACACACACACACACACACACTAACACACACACAC
>Ga0307968_1003379_pt1:10000-13254 | contig 13254 bp, 13 predicted proteins | sample OrgLakmetagen650_FD_201834 | JGI IMG/M metagenome (GOLD analysis project Ga0307968, IMG submission 201834) | Saline water microbial communities from Organic Lake, Antarctica - #650 | ecosystem: Environmental > Aquatic > Non-marine Saline and Alkaline > Saline | place: Antarctica... | reverse complement strand
CACACACACACACACACACACATACACACACACACAAACGCACACATACACAACACACATGCACACAAAATACACACAACCTGCAGGCCATGGTCCGCACCCTCAAGGTATGCAGAGAAGCTGCTAGCCAGATCTCTGACGCCCAGCTGCAGCTGGAGTCCATGGGCTTCATCTCTGACCTTGTTGGCCAGACGGAGGAGGAGGTGGAAATCCTCTCAAAAGCACGGTTGCAGCCACAACAGCAGCAGCAGCCAGCGGGAGCGCCGCAAGTAGAGCTCAAACAGGAGCTCGTGCCACTGCAAGGAAACGGGCATCAAGCCCAGCACCAAGAACAGCAGCCACCACTACAGCTGCACGAGCAGCAAAAGGGATCAGAAGAAGTATTTCAGGCCGCAAGAAAAGAGACTCCTGTAACGGAGGCCATGGAGGTCAGGGATGAAGGGGGGGGTCCGCCGGCAGCAGTTCTAGGGAACGGTGTAAAGGTGGAAGGAGAGGAGGCGGGAACCACCACCTGTGCGGCTGGGGAAGGGGGAGTAGGAGCAGCAGTATCATCAGCAGCCCTTGCAGCAGCACCAGCAGCACCTTCCCCCGCAACGGCATTGAGCAGCGAGGACAGCAAGCTCCCGCAGCTCCTGGCAGATGCCGAGGACCTTTGTGCGCAGCTGGAAGAATGGTGCGTCTCTTACTGAGATATTACTATGTAATGATCTGTACGGGGATTAAAGCAACAAGGCGATAAGTTGGTATTGATTTAGAATGCTTGGTGCCTTAAATGCGTTTTGATCTTGTTTAAAAGCTAGCAGATTGAGTTTGTCCCGAGCAGATATGTTTGCCTTCCGCATCAACAATTTCATTGTGTTTGTGGCTGATTATTAATTTAACCTCCCCCTTACCTGCAATCAGGGCCGGCATACCTAACAAGCGTCACAAGGTTGCTACTTGAGGCGGGGCCAATTTACCTCCGCTCTTACACTGTGTACTCTATAGCTTGGCTGCTGGATTTATGCGGCCACCCCTTCATAGTGTTACGCGATGCAGCAGGAGATCGGAAGCCAAGAGACTTTTGCGTGTGATTTTCTTCTTTTTCGGCCAGTGATCAAACTTTATCCTCTCGTTTTATATCGGTTGCCCTAGTAGCATGTACACGTACCCTTTCAGCTTTCAGCATGTAAATTAATTCATCCAAAGTGGCTGATTCCATGCCGGAATGGCAGACTGCTTACTTTTGGTTGCTAGATCCAGAGTTCACAGATAAAGCCATCAGTCAAAACGTGTGACTGCTAGGCTGCGTATGTAAAACATATAGAAATTGTGACAATTGTTGTTGTAGCACCAACCAAAAAAACGTGGAAAGGGGAAAAAAACACAACGCTGACTGTGACATTGCAGCACTGAATCAATCAGTTACCGTTGCTCACACACGTAAAGAATATTGTTACGTGGATAGAAATGAAGACAAGCCAAAAACTGCGATGATGACGCCAATGGGCCAATTTCAGTTTAAAGTGCTGTGCTTTGGGTTGACAAATAATGCCCCCGCTACTTTTAAAAGAGCAATGAACGAGATTTTCAGCAAGCACATTGGCAAGTTTGTCCTGGTATATCTGGATGACATTTTGGTCTTGTCTCGTGCGCCTGAGGAGCATGAGCAGCACCTTAGGATTGTTTTGCAGATTTTGAGAGAAAATGGGTTGAAGGCAAAGCTCTGCAAATGTGAATTTAACAAGGCAGAGCTGCACTTTTTAGGGCACGTCATTGGAAAAGACGGTGTTGCAGTGGATCCCGCAAATATTGCTGTAATAGAAAAATGGCCTTTACCCAAGTCTCTCAAGGAGTTGCAGTCATTTTTGGGACTTGCAAATTACTTTAGAAAATTTGTGGATCATTTCAGTTCTGTAGTTGCGCCCCTTACGGCCTTAACAGGCGCGACTGGAAAAGGACGAGCACGCAAACCAATACAGGCAATAGACTGGAATAACCTGAGTGAGGAGCAGGTGAAAGCCTTCCAGGAGATTAAAAACTCTTGGTAACGGCACCAGTTTTCCATTCCAGATCTGAACAACCCTTTTCAAGTGCACACAGACGCTTCTGTGGTTGGCACTGGTGGCGTACTTATGCAAGAAAGTCGCGTTGCATCGTACACGAGTTCAAAATTTGCACCTGCCGAATTTAACTACGGAACACCTGAGCAGGAGCTGCTTGGGCTTGTGCGCCCCTTGCAGTCTCTCTGACCTAGGCCAGGCTCACCCCTTTGTGTATGCTAGGCCAAACGGCTCCTTGGCTGTTTCACTGCAGCTCCCTCCCTAGCGTGTCTACCGCCTTGATCTAGGTTTAGGTTGGCCACCTTCCCCTTGCTCTCGGCTCTTAGTAGAACAACCCGACTCTTGTTATCTCAACCTTTAGTTCACTGTACTCCTTTCGTGTCTCCCTAGTATGGGCTCGTAATGCTGAGAGTGACGTGTTGGTGCAGCTGCGTTTTTTGTAGTGGTCTCTCTTCTCTTTGGATTGTGTTGGAGTTGGTTTTGGCGCACCAGTCATCGCTATGGCTTAGCTGCTTTTATCCTGGCTAACTCTTAGCTTCCCTAATTTTTTATGTTGAGTGCCTAGCGGTGGTGTAGCTAGATCGGCCCGTTGCCTTTTCACTCTTTACTAGACATGTCCTCCTAAACCTCGTTTTTTCTACGTGGTTGAGGAATATGTGCGCCATTGTGATGCTTGCCAAAGACACAAGGTGAATACTCGTATGTATGCGGGTAAACTCCAGCCTCTCTCTATTCCTGGAAGGAGGTGGGAAAGTGTGTCAATGGATCTCATAGTGAAGCTGCCGACTACGGCTGATGGTCACGATTCAATTTTGGTGTTTGTGGACAGGCTAAGAAAGATGGTGCATTTAGTGCCCACTACATAGTTCTTAAATGCTAGAAGCTTTGCTGCCTTGTTTGTGAACAACGCAGTGAGGTTGCATGGGCTGCCAGCCACCCTCATATCAGATCGTGGGCCGCAATTTAACAACAACTTTTGGGCACACACGTGTGAGTTGTTGGGCATGGATAAGAGGATGTCCAGCGCTTTTCATCTCCAAACAGATGGACAGACGGAGCGAACGAATCGCATGTTGGAGGAGATGCTTAGAGCTTACGTAAGCCTAGAGCATGATGATTGGGATGCTAAGTTGGCGTGTGCTGAGTTTGCAATCAGCAACTCCTGGCAGGAAACCGTAAAAAATACGCCATTCTTCCTTAACTACGGCCAAC
>Ga0307968_1003379_pt1:0-2500 | contig 13254 bp, 13 predicted proteins | sample OrgLakmetagen650_FD_201834 | JGI IMG/M metagenome (GOLD analysis project Ga0307968, IMG submission 201834) | Saline water microbial communities from Organic Lake, Antarctica - #650 | ecosystem: Environmental > Aquatic > Non-marine Saline and Alkaline > Saline | place: Antarctica: Organic... | reverse complement strand
ACACACACACACACACACACGCACGCACGCACGCACGCACGCACGCACGCACGCAAACACACACAAAGCTGTACACGTTTTAACTGTCTGGTAAGCTAAACTGGGTCAGAAACCCTGCGGGGTTGATGCGGGGAGGGGAATAATTTTTGGGGTGCGGGGAAGGTGAATCCAATAATATTTTATTTCTCGGGGGTGCGGGTTAGTACGGTAAGGTACGGTACTACATAATATTTCAATCTGTGCCTTTTCTATTGGAGGAGTTTTATGGTACCTGGTACCAGAGCGGTACCATTTTCTTGATGATGAGAGTGGTTTTTCACTGTAGTTTTCCTTTTTTTGGCACCCATGTTTATAATTTGCATGCAAGCCGATCTTCCGTGTGCGCGCTCCTCATTTGTATGTGCACCTGGGTACGTGTACGTATAACTGTGCCACTCCTTGCTGATCGTGTATGCCTGTATGTGGCCTCCTTTCTTTCCTCGTCAACTACTTGCTTTGGGGTGTGAGTGTGCGTTTAATCGAATTTACGTCAACCCATGCCCCTGTGTGCTGCTAACATTAACCATACCACCATACCACCGTGCACACGTGCACACCGTACACACCATACCACACATACCATATACAGCCCCCTGACATGGCCACAATAATACACCTTCTCCAATAGAAAGCCCTGGACATGGCCATGCTGATCTACTTGTAAATAAGGACGTGAATGCCGCCACACTGCACGCACATCCTCATGCCGTCACGTCCTCATACCGCCACACTGTACGTACATCCTCATGCCGTCACATCCTCATGCCGCCACACTGCTTGCACAGGTCACCTTCATGAACAGCAACCCTGACATTGTCAACAGGAAAAGGGAGTACGTGCACTACGGCTGCAGAGGAGACTGGTGGGTCCTTCTTTTTGTTTGTGATTTCAGTGCTCATTAAATGAAGCTTGAAGTTCCAGGAGGGAGGAAAAAAGGTCAGATCTGGTAAGGGTGATCACCCTGCGCTTGCTGCCTTTTGGGCTTCAATATTTTCATCGTCATCAGCACAATTATGTGTCCTTAGTAAGGCTGGCCAGAACCATACATTTATACGTACGTACGGTGTATATACGGTATATTAGCAGGGAAATCACCATGCAAACGGCCATATACGGTGTGTATCTATGCTTCTGGCCAGCCCTAGTTTCTAGTCATCAGGTGCTTACCTCAGGCAAGCTAAGGTCTGACTTCGAAGCATGCGAAAGCATTTAATTGTTTGAAAGCTTCCCGTGCAGGTTTCCTTGCTCTCATACACACGCGTATGCAAACATGCACACAAGCGTGCGTACCAGCATGACCAACACACACAGGACTGCTAACAAAGCACGTGTGTCCATTCCCTGTTCAGGCCCGAGATTAAGCCTGCAGAGTGGAGCCCTGTGCTGGATGCATTTGGCCGAGAAGCTCCGGCTGTGCTAGAGAGGCCGGCCCCCACTCCTGCAGAAGAGCAGCCTGGCAGTGAAGCCAGCCAACAGACAATTGATGTGCAGCCAACGTAGCCCAACCCCTTGCTCCCCAGACCAGCTCTATTTTTTAGGGGACACTGCATTTAGGACGCTCAAGCACAGGGACACTGGGGATCTCTGATCAGAAATGCTATTGCTAATCCCAAGGATGGGAGGCTACAAGCTTTGGAGTTCACCTGAATACATGTGTAACATCGTAACATCAGACCCAGCAACTACCGCGCCCCAATAGAAACCTGAACCTAACATGAGGTTACAGATTAGGCCATCAGTCAAAAAGTGCGACGGCTATGCTGTGTAAAAAGTGTGAGGAGTGTTAGTTGTAGCACCACATACTTGTTTCACCTAGCAAAATAAACCTTTCAAAGGCACAACGTTTGTGACATTACAGCACTGGATAAAACCAGTAAAATCATTCAAGCATCGGTCAGGAGGACCAACCGACCGCATTTAATTAAAGAGGGGGAATCATTATCTCCAGTGTGTGTTTTGATCACATGAAAACATGGACTGCTACACTGAGGATAACAAGAAGGAGGTAAGTATTATCACACAAAACTTTGCGTGTGAGGAGCATCGTCAGAAAATTCCTGTAATGATTGATCTTGATTGATTGTGATTGAAATTGATTGAAGTGGTATTTCAATCGAGAGCAATCACATCCTGATTGAAATCAATCAGGAGTATTTCATTCACGTTCAATCACATTTCAATCACATTCAACAAGGCACCCATTCCTTCTGTAAAAGAGGTACTTTAAATCAAGCTACAATCATTATAAAAGGCGCAATGTTTTGTCTGGTAGAATTGTACCTTGAAGGTTTTTTCCAACGGATCTGAGAGCTTCTAATGATAGTGCTAGGTATCTCAATCACATTCAATCACGTTCAACCACATTCAACCACGCATCCATTTCTTTTGTAAAAGAGTTACTTTAAATCTTTGTTAGGCTCTAAAAAGGCACAATGGCAGACCCACCTTTACAGTTTTCTTA
>Ga0307968_1003376_pt1 | contig 13256 bp, 15 predicted proteins | sample OrgLakmetagen650_FD_201834 | JGI IMG/M metagenome (GOLD analysis project Ga0307968, IMG submission 201834) | Saline water microbial communities from Organic Lake, Antarctica - #650 | ecosystem: Environmental > Aquatic > Non-marine Saline and Alkaline > Saline | place: Antarctica: Organic Lake... | reverse complement strand
TTGTGTGTCGGTTTTGTGTGTGTGTGTTGTGTGTTTGTGTGTGTGTGTGTGTGTGTGTGTGTGTGTGTGTGTGTGTGTGTGTGCGTGTGCGTGTGTGTGTGTGAGTGTGTGTGTGTGTGTGTGTGTGTGTGTGTGTGTGTGTGTGAGTATGTGTGTGTGTGTGTGAGTGTGTGTGTGTGTCCTGCTGCTTACCATTTCCATGGATAGCAGCAAGAGAGAGCGCTCCAGGAGAAGGAAGGAAGAGACGGGCAGAAGGAGGAGGGGAAAGGAGGAAGGGAGAAGCAGCAGGCCTGCAAGAACGCCAGGCAGTGGGGAAAAACTTCTCGCTCTCAATGTTCGAGCAAATGAACGTGTGTTGTGTGCGAGCGTGAGCAGAGAAACCTCCCTGACTACCAAAAAACCCTGTGAAACCCTTCCTGCCCTCCTGTCGGGATGAATCACTTTCGATCATTGCGACAAATTAATCAAGGCTGTCGCTCGGTGCTGCGCTAGTGCTGCTGTGCTGGAAGCGTGTAGGACATTAGGACGTCCTACAAGGCAATTTGCTGGGGCAGCTGGGGCAGCTGGTGCAGGCTTTACCTTGCCGGGGAGCGGGCTGACCTTTGTTGCTGTGGTTGTGGGGGTGGGGGAGGGGCGGAGAGAAGGTTCCAGCTTCTCAGGACTTGTCAGTTACGGTACGTGAGAGCCCCAGCAGACCCCTCGAATTAAATAGAATCTGCCTTGTGCACGAGGGAATGGGAACCAATCTAAGAGGAGCTTCTGCCTAACTACCTACTGATGAGCTTTTTTGAGCATGCTACTAAAATTTAAATTAGGATTTAATACAAATATAACCTAAAAGGATTAAATCATCAGCATTTTGTCCATGCTTCAGCAATCTGTTCATGCTCCTCAATGCTGCAGCTTGCGAAGAGCATTCCTTGTGGAATCCCCTCACCAAACACATCTTGATACATCAAGGAGGTGGGCACGCACTGCCTGTTTCACCTACCCCACCTGACCATCCCAGCATGCTAACCAAAAAGCAAACCCCATGCAGGACCCAAAATCGTTCGAGCAGACGTGCCAAGCGTGTACCCCTGTGCAATGTCCACCGCCTGAGAAAAGACACACAGGATGCAGCTAGCAGCACACAAGCATCTCCTCTACTGGACGAACGGCAGGTGTGTAATTGAACTGCTTGCAGGCAATTTTAGTGGGTTTAGGTCGCATGAAAAGGTGCTCCATTTTACTTCAAGGTAATAATTAGACACCTAATCCCAAGTGCAGTCCCTTTCCATGCTGCGCTGCAACGAAGCTGAGGCGGTATGAGCTCTGGGCTAACATGCTAAAAGCCCGAAGTCAGTTATTGTTCATGATTTCCCTCCCTTTGTGAGAGACACGTGCGGCAACATGAAACTGCCATGAATTACACCAACACCAAACATCTAGGAGGGTCATTTGCGGAGTCACTCTCAAGTCAAAGCCACCAGGCCCAAGAAAGGGGAGTATGTATGCACATTTGACACAGAAGAATCTGTGATACTTTTGTACGAGTATAATGGGATTTGGGTTCAGGGTGTGAGTTGGAGGCTGGATTTTTGCATCTTGCACTTCATTTGCCTTTCAAATTTTGAGTTTTCCTGTTTTTGATTCCTGCTGTTTTTTCCATCTGGTTTTAGCTTTTCTGCAATTTCCAATCGTGCAGAGTTTGACACTGGAATATTGCACGGCGGCAAATTCACCGCAAATTGCACTTTTGAAGATAAAGTCGTTTTACCATATTTGTTGTTACTACCAATCCCTAAATCTTGTTCGTCATGCTGATTTGCATTTTTTTAAGGTTCCATCCCACCTGTTTTTAAGGTGCAAAAGAGATGAACTGTCAATGTCAGTGCAAGAGCTATTGAACTACACTTCAGAGGCTCAACCTTGTACGCTTGAGGAACCTACTGGGCTCCTGGAGGGGGCTCACCTTGTGGCGCTCAAAAATAAGATGGTTGGATGGAAACACGGCACACGTTTCAAACTCTTACAATTAGCCAGATAGGAATGCTCATATGTTGCACATGTTCCTTTCGGAGGGAACCGGCCAAACACACTCAAAGAGGAGGAAGCGAACAAGGTGATATAGCTGCTCCTTCCACCACTTCAGGGAAGGTGCCAATAAGGTAAGGTAAGGTAAGGTTACATCGCTATATATGCCTCTGGTGGGCATCTGAGCGGAAGCTTGGAAAAAAAGCCTGTAACCAAACCAAGAAAACGCTAGAAAAATCAAGGGAACAGGGCTAGGCACTTAGCTACAAAAGAGGCAACTCCAAAAATACCAGGTTGGTTCAAAAAGGTCCTCAAACGAGCTGGGTCATCCTCAAACTGTGGGAAGATAAGCTGTTGCTGTGCCAATAAAATTTGGTTGCTATGAGCCTAATTTACCTTGGTGCAAAGGAGACCAAATCGCTAATGCTGACGTTTTCTTGGACTTTTCCTGCAGTGGTGTTGCATAGCAACAGATGTCTTAACAGACTCAAAAGTCATCTGCGCGTACTGCAGGCAGGTACCCCCTCTCAACAGTGACCACGCCAACCTCGTAATGCTTTCAATGGTTACAATGTTACACATGGAGAGTGACCTTCAGCCAGGTTGCCAGCCTCTTAAACTCCCAAAGCACGCACCAACTTTCGGCATTGGATCGTCACCAACCTGTGTAAGCATACTTCTCACCACCGGTTCAGGAGTGAGGCACACATTTCATGCCGTTCATTGCAGGTGCAAGACACACACTTCATGCGCCTTGCACTGGAGCAGGCCCGCCTAGCCGCGTCATTGGGGGAAGTGCCTGTGGGTGCTGTGCTCGTCAGCGGGGATGGAGAGGTTGGTAGAGATAGCTGTGTGCATAATATTTTGTGTTTGCGTGCATCTGGGTGTATTTGTGTGTGTGTGTGTGCCTGCTCTCCTTAACGAAAGTACAAAATGCACGGACTTCATGAGATCGGTGGCGTACAGCTTAGCGAACGAGTTGCTCGCACTTATGTGCACGTGCAAACACACACACACTCACATGCACATCCGTTTCCATACCCAGATCCTATCTGCCTGCCACAACCTTACCCACACCTCCTGCAACCCGGTAGCCCATGCTGAAATGCGTTGCATCATAGAGGCCGCGGAGAAAAGGCAGGCTTGGCGCTTACTGGACGCCACGCTGTACGTCACCTTGGAGCCCTGTCCCATGTGTGAGTGTGTGTAGGGTTTGTGAGCATGAGCGTAGCGCTGTACGTATTTGCTGTGTGATTGCACCTGGTGACAACTTTGCACTTGACATTGATTGTAAGATTTGCAAGCGTGAGCGTAGCGCTTTGGATATTTGCCCGGTCCTAAGTGTGATTGCACCTGATGACAATTTCACACTCGATATTAATTGTAGGATTTGTAAGCGTGTGCGCAGCACTTTGTTTATTTGCCCTGGACACTTGCCTTGTATGACTACAAGTTTGAGCTGAGTGACGTGTTGCTGATGTCTGTGTGGGCGTAAATCTGTGAGGGGTGCTCTGCGTGCAGCCCAAAGTTTGCGCTGTTGGATGCTTTGTACCAATTGTGTGGTTATGGGTTGTATGCTTTCCGTACAGACCTGTGGCAGAGATCCTTTCCCGACAACTGTAAATTAAGGGGTGTAGGAGGTGGTAGTTCAGTTGTTTCTTGTGGAGCCCTGACCAGTGAGAAAAGAGGAAAATCACGCAGGCAGTGAAAACCACTTCCCACATTAATTAAGAAAAAGTAGCCATTTTGGTACCGGGTACTGTATGAACTCCTGCACAAAAGGTAATTGAGGTAAAAATTAACGGGTTTTAAGAGGATGCAGGCTTGGCCTGAAACCGGCTCCTGATGACAGTTGATGATAGTATTGGAAAGAGCGCGTCTGGTATGGACAAATTAAGCAGCAAAGTTCACAGAGTGCACAGGAGCTTGGAGGCAAGTTTCTTAACTCTTTGAGGATCGAGACCCAGTTCCTTGAAAGACTTCAGAGTGTGGGTGTTGTAGGTGGTGCCGCCCACACCCAAAAGGATGGTGTGGAGAGTAACGGAGGCTCCTTGGAGAATGTTGCAAAGGTCTTTGTGCTGTTCCTTTGCGGCGTTCAGCTGGTTCTGAGGTCTGGTGTCCTCACCGTACTTGATCTCGACGAGGTGGATGTCGCGCCGAGTTTTGTTGAGGTCTTTAGGTCGGTGCTCTGTGGGGTTGGTGGCTCTACTGGTGGCTGGCGGTGCTGCTGAGGTGCTCCAAGTCTCCCTCAATTGCCCCCTGCCACTCCAAAGAACCCACCCTCTTGCATTATTAATTTATTGCTTTTTGTTTTTGCGGAGATGGGAGCTACCAGTACAGCAGCTGGGCAGTTGTAGCAGGAGGGAGGTAAACCTGTTTTTGTCTGAAAAGCAGGGTGGAAATAGCCACTTTATTATGATCCCGATTTCAGCTGATCTGGAAATTTGGAGATCTTGCGTATCCATTCGTTGCTGCCTGTATCTATAGAGAGCGGGATAAAAAGGACTCACCCCGCGACTTTCCCGGCCGCATATCCTTGGCCTCCCTTTTTAAACGCGCTGGCTTGCCAATGGTGTGTAAGACCTCTGAAATGTACAATGTACCTAAGTAAACGCTTTGGCTATGTACCTAAGTAAACGCTTTGGCTTGCCAATGGTGTGTAAGACCTCCGATGGTATACCTCAACAGTGGGATCCTAAGGAGCCTGTTTTGCTGAAAGCTTCTATGATCATGCTGCATGCTGAGTAATGCCTCTCAACGCGCTTGTGATTTAGCATGGAAATCCTGCAGTCACGCATCTCAGCCCTCGTCACCAGCCAGTGCATGCAGGATAACGGCTATTATAAAGCCTCCAGTATTCATGTGCATATACCTGTGATCATTTTATGCACAGGTGCCGGTGCCATTCTGCAGTCACGCATCTCAGCCCTCGTGTACGGCGCTCCCCAGCCAAGGCTAGGAGCAGACGGAAGCTGGGTCTCTCTGTTCCCTGCATCCTCCGCTTTGGTGGAGGCGCCGATGGCCACAATAACGCCCCCGACTCCAAAAGGCCACCATCACGTCATTGAAGGGCAGCCAGTGCACGCTGCTTTCACACCAACAGCAGCACATTCCAACCCAGCAACCACAGCCACTGCTGTTGGTAGTGTTTGGTTCCTTCCTCTACATACCTCGGACAGCGCACCCGCAAACCCTCCATCATCTTTGTTCCCATCCTCGTATTCGGCATCAGCACTCAATGAGGATGACAAGATCGGCACAGCATCAGCACACAGAAGCCATGCCAGGGATAGTGGCTCTTCAAATACCGGCCGCATCGGCACACCATATAAAAGGGGCTTGTCGAACAACAATGGCAACTTGGCACGTGGCAGTGGTGCAGCACACAGCAGTGATCAATGTGTTTCTAGTGATGACGACAGCTCAGGTGGCGCAGCGCACAGTGTCGCAGCACATGAGCACCAAGCGGTGGCTGTGCAAAGAGACAGCACACTCACGGACCACAGGAATACGGGGCAGTTTGACAAAGAAACAGGGTCAGCCACGCCGTGCAAATCGCCCCCACCTATGAGCGAGGCGGCATGCACTCCAAGTCCTCATCCGTTTCACAACCAGATTCAAGTCCGCAACGGGGTTCTCAGAGACGAGTGTGCGCAGGTGCGTGCGTGCGAGTATGTTAATGTGCCATTGGCTTTATAAGTTTACAAAGCAAAATCACAACTTCATCCAAATTAAACATGCAATTGAGCAATTTGGGTTTTGAAACTTGCTCATGTAGAAGGTTGTTGGAATAATACACTGACATGCCATTCCCTTGTACAATATTCTGCAGGTTATGCGCCAGTTTTTCAGGGCCAGACGCCAAGAGGTCAAATGCAGCTGTGTGATATAGATCTGCTGTAGGCAAATCGAGTATTGTTTGCGTAAATAGGGAACCAACGTGACGAAACTGCCTTGTACTGGTGCTTCTCTTTCCAGTGTACTCAGCTTCATTAAAAGTGATATGGTAAAATGAGGCTCGGTTCAATTTAACACGATGCTTTCATCATAGAAACCTTAGTTTCAATAGCACATGAACCATGTGATTTGAAAGATTACAAAGAACAAATGCAGCGCAAATAGTGTTCCTTGCACCAATGGGTTGGTAAAAAAAGGAGCTTAAGTGCCACCGACATGGATTAGCAAACGACATGTTGTCGTTTTGTGTCCTACACCACCCAATGGATGCAGAGCCGCACAGCATCCCACCTGGAGAGTAATTGGGGGGAAGGTTTTTTTAGGGGAATTGGGTGGCTGGTTGGGAGGCAGTGTAACATGCATAAGTAAAGTACGATTTACATATCGCTTATTCATCCAGTTAACCATTTTGGCACTACGCTACATTTGGTTTCGAAGCCGAGGTACTCGGTTCGAGTCCTCAGGCCCGCAAAAACGGTGTTTTTGCGCACGCTTTACACTTCGCCGCATTACCTCCGAGTGGACTTTGTCTAAAATCGAAAGCCTCTATCATGTAAAAACCGTACAGGTTTAGGGGGTTGTGATATGCTTACGAGGACGCTTGAGGGTGGGGCAAATGTAACATGCATAAGTAAAGTATGATTTACTTATCGCTTATTCATCCGGTTAACCATTTTGGCCACTACGCTACAGGCAGCGGCCTGCACACCACCAGGATGTTGCTTAAATATGAGAAAACTAAGCTTTCAAGCCATCAGGCCCACAACAAAACCATCGAAACCAGACTCGACGTCAAACGCAACCCTATTACATATCTGAGTGCTGTGGAAGCAGTGGAAAGAGTTTGTAAAATTGCACATGTATATGGTGGCTGTGTGGCTGTCCCCATGAACAAAGTCTACAAGGTTTACAAGGAAAGGCCTTGCTTCAGTCAAAGCGTGCGACTACTAGCCTGCTCATAAAAAGTTAATGTAGAAATTAATAGAGTTTGTTGTTGTTCTGGTGCAAAAAAGTAGAAACATCTTGTGCTCTTGCCTCTGAGAATAAGGACTCATATCTCCTGCGAAGAGATACTGTATGGGGGTGTGTGCAGTGGAAAATAGCATGCTGTTCATCCTGGACATCATCATCAGCCTCACACAAATCACAGGTAGGGGAGGAGCTGGGGTTCCATGTTGCGGTCCCAAAGCGAAGGGTGTGGAATACGCAGTCTGAAACGGGCAACACTGCGAGTGACATCTCGTGGGAGGTCTAGGAACATGTACTTGGGAAGGCTGTAGGGAGAACGAGTAGCCAGGGCCTTTTTGGGGGGCAGTGCACCATCTGTTATAAGTTATAAGTGAGAATTTTGCTGTTGTGCTCTCGTGGGCAGCCATCAGAATAGGGTGTCCAAAACTCCAAGTGTTTCTCTCTGAGGTCCACAACAAAGCAACTGAGATCAATGGGTTCACAGTTTCGCAGCTTTTCTTGAACATGTTCTCTTGTACCAGCAGACCAGTCATGGCTGAAAAAACATCACAGCTGAGCAGTGGTCAGGAAGGGGCAAGGGTTGTAGCAGGCCCATAGGTCGTTGGTTCTTAGATTTGTTTCTGAGGCACTGCATGCAGGTGCGCACGTATTCATGCACCGTGTGGAACATTTTAGACCAGTAAAGTAGGCGGTGCAGGCTTTTGTGCGTCTTGTGAACACCAAGGTGGGTGAATCATGAGCCTCTTTGGTTGGTTGGATGCGGGCCTGGCATTCAGGTACGTAAAGGCGTGGCTGAGCTTCTGAGTCAGGCGTGCAGTACACACTGTGTACCATACAAGACCATCTTTTTCTGTGAAATCTGGCAGTTGCCCTTCTTCAGCAGCTGTGGTCACAGAAAAGTACTCAGGGTCAAGTTGTGCTTCCTTTTTTCCAAGGGCAATGATCTCAAAATCTCCCGCAATGTTGGTAGTTCTCAGAGGGTGTAAGGCAGGCAAGGATGACTTATGGTGAGGCAAGCGCAGAACATTAAGTCTATTGAACGTGTCTTGCAGCGTGCGTGAGCACTGCAGTGAATTCTTTTGCAGAAAGTGACGGGTTGTGCTGCCTGAGGAGCGTGAGCACGGTACGCAAGTGCGCAAGGTGCTCCTCAGGGTCCCTGAGTACACCTGATCATCATCAAGTAAACAAGTACACAGCTAACCCCTAACCCTAACCCTAACCTAACCCTAACCCTAAATGTGTCTCCTAAAAACATCATTCATAAGCCGCTGCAAGGTGGCTGGTGCGTGCCGAAGGTGACTGGGATACACACCTAGCATCGGCAGAGTTTGCTATAAACAAGTTTCTCCAAGAGTCCATCAGGAACACTCCCTTTGACCTTAATAATGGCAGGGATCCTAAGACATCTCTCGCCTGGGGACTACATGTACCTTATAAAGTTCCAGCTGTAGAAGAGTTTATTAAAAACCTTCTAGAGAGTTTGCGTGCGGCCAAGTCTTCACTTGAAGCCGCATAGCAAAGACAAAAACACTACGCTGATAAAAAACGTAGAGGCAGATATTTGCATTGGCGACAAAGTTTTGTTAAACTCTAAGAATGCAAAAATCAGAAAGCCCGGTACGCCCAAGCTCATGCCCAAACGGATGGGCCCTCGTAAAGTGATTGAAAAGATCATTCCAGTGGCTTACAGGCTAGAGCTTCCTCCCAATTTGCGGATACACAATGTCTTCCATGTATTTTTAATGCAAAAGTAAAGGGAGGATGGGCGTATACAACCTCCTCTTCTCTCCTTTTGGGTGTTGAGTAAACTCTGTGAATACGAAAATTGGCGCTTATCTTAACTCCAAAAAGCCCAATTCTGTGAAAACTACCGGCCATAATATTGCCATATTATATACAACCAGGTGGCGTTGCCACTGAGTGCAGATCGCTAAGTTGTGATCCGCACAAGCACGTCCTGTACGCGTCAGAATACGTGCTATGCTTGTTCAGAATGTTTATGTTTGGAGCTAGTAGCCTGATACAGCCAACCAAAGCCAGTTGTTGTGCTGAGTCTTATACTTTGCAGTGACGGTAACTTGATCTGACAGATTCAGGAAAGCGTGATACTTTGTGCTTTGCACCACACAATGTCGCTCAGCAGATAATTTTGGCGGCTGCGTTCTTTGTCGACATATGTGGAAGGACGTCTGGTTGAGATGTTTTTCTTCGTGGGTTCTCCGTAAAGAGAATCCTGCTTATTACACCAATGTAAATTTAGGCTTCTATTGTGGGTACTGCCTGATTTGGGGCCATGTTTGAATGTCAGTAAAGTTTTGGCTCTTGGGGTTTTGTGCCAGCCTTGGATCACCGCTGAAATTAAGTGGGATTTCCTACTGAGGATAAATCTTTTTGGTTTGTACCAAGTCGTGGCACCCTAATAATTATACCTTCATCTAAAAACGCGAGGCCGGCGAGAAGCAAATACGATTAATCATTTGTAAATGCTTTTTTACACATGAGTTGTAAGCAGAAGCAACCGCGGTCGCACACTTAGAATATCGGAGTGCACACAAGCCAGAGCAGGTCAGTGGCATGGTCCTAAACAAATCCACGCAGGTGCACAAATGCACACACGCACACACACGCACACGCACACACACACATACACACACACACACACACACACACACACATTGACACACATGACACACACGACACACACACTCACAAACGTACACACACATATACACACACATGCACACACAAAAACACGCACACACACGTGCACGCGCACACACACACACACACATACACACACACACACACACACACGTGCACACACACACACTCACTCACTCACACACACACACACGTGCACACACATACACACACGTGCACACACATACACACACATGCACACACACATACACTCACACACACATAAGCACACACACGTGCACTCACACACACACACACACACACACACATGCACACAGGTGGTATGCCCTCCTTCCGAAAAATCGACGGCCTCTTCTTAGACAACAGGCATGGCTCTCAAGAAGAAGGACCGGCCCTGCCACGTCGCCCTTACTCAGCTCATCCTGCAACGAAGAGTTTGGGGGCCTTTCCTGGTGCACCCCTGGCCGTGGATGGGTGCGAGTGAAATACTTGAACTGCAGCACTATCATGTCCGGCATGTAGTCCACCCAATCTCAGCACAATATGTGAACCTGTTCCTGCTGTTGTGCAGGCCCGAGATTGTGAGCTACTACCACCAGAACGGTAGGAGGACAGAATGAGAAGCACACACGCACACAGGCAAGCACTCGCACATTGACACACACATACACACACACACGCTGAGACAAACGAGTTTTATCACACTGCTCCAGGTGACGACCTGGGCCGTTCGGTCCTCCAGCACAAGCCCCTCAATAAAGGGCCTTACGCGCAGGCGGGGTTGGCCAAATCCTTTGCTGACACGGAGCACTGTCAGAGGCCCAGAGTGTGGGCTCCTGCAGAGGTCCACAAAAACACATCACCGACCCTGAACACCACGGACATCGAGGGGGCGCAGGTGTGTGGGTGTGTGTGTGCGTGTGTGTGCACGTGTATGCGTGCATCTGGCTTTATGTCTGTGCAGTGCTCACACGCATTTTTTCCAAACAAAAGTAAAGGATTGCACTCTGCATACATCGCTGCAAAGTCTTGTATCTTGTTGGTTTCCATTTATACCTGAAGAGGTAAAAAGCACGTGGCCACGTTCCCTCTGCACACGCACAAGTGCACTACAAGCCTTGTGCATCTTGTGTATATAAGTAGGGTTGGCCTGACCCTGAATCATATATATACAGTGTGTGTACAGTACCTTTGTAGGGTTGGCAGAACAATGTATATACGGTGTATACACGGTATTTTGGCATGGAAATCACCAAATGTTTGATCATATACGGTGAATATGTACAGTTCTGGGTTCTGGCCAATCCTACATTCAAGCTAAAGTACCATGCAATTGACAAAGTCAAAGCACAACCCCACTTGCGCACACACACACATACACACATGCACATACTGACGCACACCTTATGCGTGCCGCCTGATGCATATGCTGGCGCAGTCCAAGCCCAACGCCGAGTTCCTCACACACACACGCAACACAAACCCCGTGGACCCCCGCTACGCACTGCCATCGTCTAGTGCACAGCAGCAACTCTCTACTGACCCCATATTGCAAACAAATAGGGCTACGCAGAGCCCTGGGGTTGCTGGGAGGAACTCGATTCAGGTGCAGTTGTAGGAGTGTGTATACGTTTGCGTGTTTGTTTTTTCTACTGACCTTATATTGCAATCAAATAAGCAAATAAGGCTTCTGCTGAGATCCCTGGAGTCGCTGGGAGGAACTCAATTGAGGTGCCGTTTTGGGAGAGTGTACACACATGTTGCAGGTGTAGGAGTGTGTATACACGTGTTGCAGGTGCAGGGAGGGGTGTACACACGTGTTGCAGGTGTAGGGAGGGGTGTACACACGTGTTGCAGGTGCAGGGGTGTGTACTCACATGTTGCAGGTGTAGGAGTGTGTACACACGTGTCGCAGGTGCAGGAGTGTGTACACACGTGTTGCAGGTGTAGGGAGGGGTGTACACACATGTTGCAGGTGTAGGAGTGTGTATACATGTGTGCGTGTTTGTCATCTCAACCGGCCCAATATTGTCATATTGATCTAGAACAAGTGCATCACACTAGATCTAGAACAAGTGCATCACACTAGAATTAGAACAAGTGCATCACACTAGGTCTAGAACAAGTGCATCACACTACAGAGCTGTAGCACAGTGCCATGCATGAGCGCCCACTTGTCACTTAATTGCCTTCAGATTGATGACATAGAAGGCTCCTCCCCACAAGTGCCCAAGCAAAACCGGCCGCAGCTCGGCAACTCTTTGGACATCTCCAGCATTGAGGGCTCGTCTGTGGGCTGGAAGCCCTTGTTTAGGTGCGTGTCGTGGTCAAGCTTTGGCGTATGACAGGATGTAAGCATTAATCCTTTCCAATTTGTAATTTGTTTAATGTCACAGAGAAGGGCACCATGCAGAGGTTTGCATAAGTTGCACAAATGCACACGCACGCACGCACGCATGCGCGCACACACACACACACATTCACACAGACATACACATTCAAAAACACACACACACATACAGATCTCACGTTGGAGTTCGGCTTCGTGATCCTGGGCTGGACGTCTCTGACATCAATGGCTACGCTACACGAGGCAACCTGAACCCACGCAGGTGAGTGTCACTCCATGTGTGAACAGAAGTGTGCTGTGTGAAGAAATATGGCTTTCGCACATGAATGGCTGTGATACCCAAGGCAACCTGAATCCACGCAGGTGAGTGTCGCTCCATGTGTGAACAGAAGTGTGCTTTGTGAAGAGTTATGGCTTTCGCACATGAATGGCTACGCTACACGAGGCAACCTGAATCCACGCAGGTGAGTGTCGCTCCATGTGTGAACAGGAGTGTGCTGTGTGAGGAGTTATGGCTTTCGCACATGAATGGCTGTGATACCCAAGGCAACCTGAATCCACGCAGGTGAGTGTCGCTCCATGTGTGAATAGGGGTGTGCTGTGACAAAATGTGGAATTTGAAAATAAATGGCTATATTACACAAGGCAAATTGAGTCCACGCAAGTGAGTAGCGTTTGGTGTGTAAACAGGCGTGTTGCGTGACGATTTATGAATGTCTCTAACCTAGATGGTCACGCTACGCAAGGTTGTCTGATTTCACGCAAATGAGTGCGTGGTGAGGGAGTCAGGGAGCAAGTGTGTGTGTGTGTTTGTTTCAATTTGTTAAGAAACAACCTGTGGCATATTATGTAACGTGCTGGGATGGCCACATTTTCTAGCAGGAAATGGTCACAAGTCATAAGTGCACACAGAGCCTTGTTCGGTCCCTGTCAACAGAGCAGTGCTTCCCTTCTTGTAAAGGTTCGCTCGCCCTAAGGGTGCTGCTTCATCCCGAAATTTCCTATCAAAGACATTTAATTCCTTGTCTATGGTACAAAACCTGCTCAAATCAAGCGTGCCAAAGAGGTGGGCATGGCTAACAAAGCCTTCTGGCGTGGGTTTTGTGTGCCCTCAGACCGCACTAAATGTTCAAAGGTTTCCAGAACAGATAACCGGCCCCCGTCGTTTACACATAAATAGGGTGGGCCAGAACCATATATATACGGTGCATATGCGGTGTTTTGGGCAGGGAAATTACCAAATTCACGGTCATGAGCGGTGCATATATACGGTTCTGGCCAGCTCTACACCTAAAAGGTGCAC
>Ga0307968_1003373_pt1 | contig 13270 bp, 16 predicted proteins | sample OrgLakmetagen650_FD_201834 | JGI IMG/M metagenome (GOLD analysis project Ga0307968, IMG submission 201834) | Saline water microbial communities from Organic Lake, Antarctica - #650 | ecosystem: Environmental > Aquatic > Non-marine Saline and Alkaline > Saline | place: Antarctica: Organic Lake... | reverse complement strand
GCTCCCCCACATGGGCGTTAAAGTCACCACACAGTACGACATTAGGAGACACCTGAAAAGCACCAAGCGTGTCCTCAAACAGGTCAGTGAAATGATTTTGCATGGCACGAACAGGAAAATCACGACTCAAAACGTATACGAGATAGAAGGTCAAGCATGGGAAAGAAAGAAGGAAGGAAAGCCTGCGCACTCTGGTGCCCACGCAAAAAGAACAAAATTTAGGAAGACAGGGCTAGTAAAGAGAAAAAAAGGCAACGGGCCAATCTAGCCACACCACCACAAGGCACTCAACATGAAAAACTAGGGAAGCTAAGAGTTATCTAGGACGGAGTTGGTTTTGGCGCACCAGTCATCGCAATGGCTTAGTTGCTTCTATCCTAGCTAACTCTTCCAACTAAGCCATTGCGATGACTGGTGCGCCAAAACCAACTCCAACACAACCCAAAGATAAGAGGGAGTTCCCCTACAGACCACGCAGCTGCACGAACACGTCACTCTCAACATTACGAGCCCATACTAGGGAGACACGAAAGGAGTACAGTGAGCTAAAGGTTTAGATAACAACAGTCGGGTTGTTCTACAAGGAGCCGAGAGCAAGGGGAAGCAGGCCAACCTATACCGAGAGCAAGGAGGTAGACACGCTAGGTAGGGAGGGAGCTGCAGTGAAACAGCTAAGGAGCCGTTTGGCCTAGCATACACAAAGGGGTGAGCCTGGCCTAGGTTAGAGAAACTGGAGACACTACCTTGCAGCAGGTTGCAAAGTCTTATTAAAAGGCTGCGAGGAGAAGGTCAACTGCCCTAGTTTCTACTACCGCGGGCTCTAAGCCTGTCCTGGCTAGCGTGCTAAACATCATACCCCTAGCTCTTAACATGGCAGTCAGTGCAGCTAGGCACACAACATACCACGCTTCCTTCCTCACTGTTTGGCATTGCTGCTCTAGCAGCCACACGTGCCGTGGTAGCAGCTGCACGGAATCTGGGAGGTTGTGTTGTATGGCTCGCTTGATGGCTAAAGATTATGTGCAAGTCCAAAAGCATGCTCCTGTAGTTGTAGCGCCGGTGCAGCACGTGGTGATGCGGCTGAGTGTTGCCAGCCACAAGGGCAAGCTGTCCCCCGCTTCATGGGCCATGCGTGGCCCCCTGCTCCCACCACACCGTGCTGGAGTAGGCGCCACCAAACTTCATTTATTCTCCCATGGGAGCCTCCATACTTGGCGTACTCGGGGCGCCTTTGTTATGGCCAGGGGTGTGGGGCGCGTTTCTTCTTGCGGCTGGGTGGGGGCGGCTAGGGTAATTGCTGACTCTGCGCATTGCTGCCAGGCTTCAATCCTAGCTGTTTGGCTTGGCTGCATGAGGAAATCTGTCGCTGCACGCACTGTGAAGGTGGAGGAGCTGAGGCTGAGTGGACCTGGCGATGACTGTATTGCGCCGTGTTGGTGCTGTTGGTGCTGTTGGTGCTGTTGGCGGTTGTGTTGGTATTGTAATGATCAATGCAGAGCTATTTTATTTATCTGTTAGATGCATGCAAGCACCTTGACGGGGTAAATCATCCAGCATATGTTAAGGGAAACCAGAGTACCCCAGACTGCGTAGCTGTGTGCCAACTGCAAAAAATCTCAGCATCCCAGATTACACACTCTTAAATATTGCATGCGCAGCAATGACACAAATAATTACTACGAACCTTCATTGTTGCTGATAGATTGTGCTATCCACACTCAAAAGGATGATGGCTGTGCAGAGTAATGAAGGCTTTTTGAAATGCTGTTCCTGCGCGGCGTTCAGCTAGGTCTAAGGTTTCGTGTCTTTACAGTATTGATCCAATGAGGTAAAAATCACGTTAATGTTTGGTGAGATCTTTAGTCGGGCCGTCTGGTGTCGGTGGTTCTGTTTTTGACTGGTGGCTGGCCGTGCTGCTAAGTTGCTCTCCTCAGCTGCCCCTCGGCATACTCTATAAGATCCGTCCCCTTTTTGTTTGATGCTCTTGTGCATTTGCAGATATGTAAGCAAAACACCCTACTGATTGCAGAGGGGATGTTGTGGGGTAGCTTCTTTTCACATTCATTTGGAGGTGCGTGCAGAACAAAACCATTTTTCCTATCCCATTTAAAAGTAAAGTTTACCTAGATTTTGTCCTGTTTCAATTCTCAATTTTGCTGTGACGGAAGCAAGGCTTTAGTTATATTTTTTTCCAAAAATTGGGATGGAATAGCCAGTTTGCACCTCCTTGCTATTATCTGTTTCAGCTTTGAGCCGTGAGACTTTTTGCATTGCGTTTTGTGTTCGCTTGCTGCCAGTGTTTGAATACAGAGCATGCGTCCTCAAGGACTCTACAGACTATTTACAACAGCATGATAATCTGATAATCAAATGTTCAGTTTTAGGATATGAATTAAGCCGTTTGATGTTAAGCAGGAGCAGAACAACCGATATTAGATTAACATGGGGTGACCTTAAGCCAGACTGTTCGGCTGATTGTCCTGTGACTGGTCCTCGCCAGTCAACAATAAATCCATATACAGACACAAAAAGGCAGCGTGTTGCTTGTTGTGTGGCAAGAGGAAACCATAAACCACCTGGGCACTGAGTTGTAGCAAATAAGAACAACCGACAGAGCATTCTGTTCCAGATGTAAGTTCGGCGCAGCACACGTGCCTTTCACAATTAATCTTGAGCGATGCTTTATCATTACAAAATTTCAGCAATAATCTGTCTTATCAGTTCCTACTTGCCTTGCAAAAACTCGTGATGCCTTCAACCTTCAATGTCACTGTATTTGGCAGTTCATAGCAAACGTGAGTGACACTTTCAACCTTCAATGTCACTGTATTCGGCAGTTCATAGCATACGTGAAACTGTTGTTTATGGAAAAGACTTGTGATGCTTTCAACCTTCAATGTCACTGTATTCGGCTGTTCATAGCAAACGTGAAACTTTTATTTATGGAAAGAACTCAGAAAATGGAAGCCTGATGGGTGCTGAAGCGTGAGCGCCATTTTCTGTGATGCTTCCACCTCTTCATGTGAACCCATGCACCCTTCATCCACCTCCAGCCAAAAACGACGTTGCACGGACTGCAACCAGAATAAAAAGATTTTGCAACCATCCGGCACGAGTAAATTGTGATGCAAATGTGCGCCCTTCATCCACCTCCAGCCAAAAAGCAGCAGAGACTGCGCACAGCAAAGCCGTTTAAACAACTAGTTGCAACTGTCTGGCACGTGATTGCAATGCAATCAGTCACTGCACATTCTAGTCAATACCGAATACTGGGTGCAATAGCCCAACTGGTAGTTTATCATCCGTTTTATATATGCATGGCACATCGTAGACGGTCAACATTTAAGGCTTGTTTTAGGAGATCCCTGCACTTCTCACCACCAGTAATTTCCTCACAACTATTATGCCTAGGTTCTTGCCGATGCGCGCCGGTGGCTCACTCACCAGCAGTAATGTTCTCACTAGTGTGATGCCTAGGTTCTTGCCCATGCGTGCCCGTGGCCCACTCATGAGGTGATCGTCAGCAGAAATGTTCTACTACTATTATGCCTAAGTTCTTGCCGGCGCAGCCACGTGGCCCACTACTCACCAGCAGTAATGTTCTACTATTGTTATGCGGCATAACTTATGTGGCGTAACTTATGAGACATAACTTATGCGGCATAGCTTATGCAGCGTAACTTATGCCTAAGTTCTTGCTCATGCGCACCGTGGCTCACTCACCAGCAGTAATGTCCTCACTACTGTGATGCCTCGATCCTTGCTGATGCAGCCACATGGCCCACTTACCAGAAGTAATGATCTCACTACTGTGATTGCCTAGGTTATTGCCCATGCACGCACATGGCCCACTCACCAGAAGTAATGATCTCACTACTGTGATTGCCTAGGTTATTGCCCATGCGCGCACATGGCCCACTCACCAGCAGTAATGATCTCACTACTGTGATGCCTAGGTTCTTGCCGGCGCAGCCACATGGCCCAAATCACCACCAATAATGTTCTCACTACTGTGATGCCTTAGTTCTTGCCGGCGCAGCCATATGGCCCACTCACCATCAGCAATGTTCTCACTACTCTTATGCCTAAATTCTTGCCGGCGCAGCCACGTGGCCCACTCACCAGCAGTAATGTTCTCACTACTGTGATGCCTAGATTCTTGCCCATACCCGCCTATGGCCTACTCTTGAGGTGATCACCAGCAGCAATGTTCTGACTACTATGATGCCTAGGTTCTTGCCAATGCAGCCACTTGGCCCACTCACCAGCAGTAATGTTCTTACTACTGTGATGCCTAGATTCTTGCCCATGCCCGCCTATGGCCCACTCTTGAGGTGATCACCAGCAGCAATGTTCTGACTACTATGATGCCTAGGTTCTTGCCAATGCAGCCACTTGGCCCACTCACCAGCAGTAATGTTCTCACTACTGTGATGCCTAGGTTCTTGCCCATGCGTGCCCATGGCCCACTCATGCGGTGATCACCAGCAGAAATGTTCTACTACTTTATGCCTAAGTTTTTGCCGGCGCAGCCACATGGCCCACTCACCATCAGTAATGTTCTCACTACTGTGATGCCTAGGTTCTTGCCCATGCGCGCACATGGCCCACTCACCAGCAGTAATGTTCTCACTACTGTGATGCCTAGGTTCTTGCCCATGCGTGCCCGTGGCCTACTCATGCGGTGATCACCAGCAGAAATATTCTACTACTTTTATGCCGAAGTTCTTGCCGGCACAGCCACGTAGCCCACTCACCAGCAGTAATGTTCTCACTACTGTGATGCCTAGGTTATTGCCCATGCCCGCCCATGGCCCACTCTTGAGGTGATCACCAGCAGCAATGTTCTCACTACTATGATGATGCCTAGGTTCTTGCCAATGCAGCCACGTGGCCCACTCACCAGCAGTAATGTTCTCACAACTGTTATGCCTAGGTTCTTGCCCATGCCCGCCCATGGCCCACTCTTGAGGTGATCACCAGCAGCAATGTTCTCACTACTATGATGCCTAGGTTCTTGCCGGCGCCGCCACATGGCCCACTCACCATCAGCAATGTTCTCACTACTGTAATGCCTAGGTTCTTGCCCATGCGTGCCCATGGCCCACTCATGCGGTGATCACCAGCAGAAATGTTCTACTACTTTATGCCTAAGTTTTTGCCGGCGCAGCCACATGGCCCACTCACCATCAGCAATGTTCTCACCACTGTAATGCCTAAGTTCTTGCCTATGTGCGCCCGTGGGCCACTTACCAGCAGTAATGTTCTCACTACTGTGATGCCTAGGTTCTTGCCGGCGCAGCCACATGGCCCACTCACCAGCAGTAATGTTCTCACTACTGTGATGCCTAGGTTCTTGCCCATGCGCGCACATGGCCCACTCACCAACAGTAATGTTCTCACTACTGTGATGCCTAGGTTCTTGCCGATGCAGCCACGTGGCCCAGAGCTGAACAGCAAGTGAGCTGTAGAGGGAATTCCGGTTGGGGAGGCTGACTGAAACACTGGGGGCCCTGTGATTTTAAAAAAGTCAGACCAAATAAAGAGTGATAGCAGCATCTTATTTGGAAGTGGAGGCCGGGTAACCTTGCTTGGGGCACGTGACAGGGAAACCTTTCTTGAAAGTGTACTATTGAAACAAGTGGTTATGTAGCTGCTTTGTGTGTCGCAAAATTTTGCTGATTAATGTATGGTCAGCCTAGTACCAGAATTTCAGCTACAGAAATGCTTACATACATCGCAAGCTGCCTTCCACTCCCACGTGCTGCCAAAGTGTATGTAGTTTGCACAGAACAGTTGCTGGTACACGACTGACCCACCTTCTTGCGTTGTGCTATCATTCTTAAGCCACCTGATGAGAGCACAGTGCATGTTTTGTTTTGTCAGCGCTTACGAGAGCACAATGAAGGTCAGCGATGTCACACTTGCACATAGTACGGTCAGCACCCTAACCATTAATTAAGGTCAGCGATGTCACACTTGCACAAAGCACGGTCAGCACTCTTATATAGTAATAAAGAGGAGGGGAGGCATATCAAGGCAAGCACTAGAATCTGCACAGCAACTATACGTACCTTTCAGGTAGGAACCGCTCCGGGCAGCCGAAGTTGTGCACCGAATTGGCCATGGAATAAAGAGGTAGCCAAATCGCAGTTCCTCCTGGCACATGGTACTCTCCAAATTTCAAGTCATGTGGAGCAAGCCTAACAGGGGAAAAGCAACGCAAGCCATGAGGAGCAAGCCAAAAAGGGGAAGGAAATTCATGCTATGAGGAGCAAGCTGAAAAGAGGAAAATGAATTCATGTCATGAGGAGTAAGTTGAAAAGAGGGAAAGGAATTCATGTCATGAGGGGCAAGCCAAAAGGGGGAAAGGGAACAAAAGAGGCAAAGGTAGGAAACCACATTTAGCTTGTGCATTTCAACGAGTGCGATAATCGCATGTATGTTATTGAATTTTGACAGAAAAGCACAACATCAAAAGGCCTACACAATCCAATCAATATCATAAGCTGCCAACACTTTGCTAAGGTAGTGAAGGCTGTTTCAGCAGCAGCGGCAGCAGGTACCTTGTAGTAAAATTTTTCTTTGCAGATCATAATCCAACAAACAAAGTGAACACCTGACTGTTGCTGTTGATCCAGCTATGGTGTGCAGTCGCATGCTCTCTTTTATCACCAAATTGAAGTATGGTAACACCATGTCAGTGTCCAGCTCTATCGGTCGGGCACCTGCAGGAAAAAGAAGAGACATATGTACAAATGACAAGTGGGGGAGCGTCGCTAGCGACGCTGAAAAGTTGGCGAAGCCCATCAGCACTATCAGTGCAGCGCGTGCGTGCATGTGCATGTGGTATGTTTTTTGTGTGTGTGCGTGTGTGCGTGTGCGTGTGTGTGTGTGTGTATGTGTGTGTGTTTGTACGTGTGTGTACGTGTGTGTGTGTTTGTATGTGTGTTTGTGTGTGAATTGCTAACTCAGCGAGCGGCCTCAAGTTCCACTCCACGTGCGTCCTTTCTACCTTTCCAATCCACACATTTGGCAACGGTCGAGCTCAGATCTATGCATTAAAAGTGCAAGTGACCACCAGATCTATGCATTCCACATGCTTCGGAAGTGCAACATCACTAGCAATCTGTCTAGGATGCCGATGTTGCACAGCAACTACGTATCAGTTCAACAATGCTTTCAAGGACATCAAATTAAGAACACTTGCAATCTGTCTAGGATGACGCTGCACAGCAACTATGTCAACTATGTCTCAGCTCAACAAGATTAAGATGCTACACGACCTTCTTTACTCTCAGATGTGATGAGCAGGCCAGCACGTTCTAACTCTTCCTTCAGTTTTTGCTGGACCTGCATTTGTTGATCATAGAAAGGCCGGCAAGCTATGCTTGCGCTGAACTCTATTGGGTGGTGTTTATTGTGGGGTAACGAAGTAAGTGTAGGGGGTAACAAAGTATGTGCAGGAAAGGTTTCAAGGTAATGCACACACACACAAACACCCAAAAACATACGTGCACACTCACACACTCAAATACACAATAGTGTGCATGCATGATGGGAGCCACGCAGGCAGCTTGCATGAAAAAGCAGGCGGCTCGCTACCTCCCTATCTTTCTGCTCCTGCCTATGTTCTGCAGATATAAAAGGTCTCACAGAGAGACCTTTGCCTTCCTACCCGCCTACTAGCTTGCATGAAAAAGCAGGCGGCTCACCACCTCCGTGTCCTTCTGCCTATATGTACATGTTTCTATAAACACGAAAGGCCTCAAAGAGAGACGACATGTTTTCCTTTCCCACCCGCCCACCAGCTTTAATAAATATGGCAACCACGATCTGAAAGCGAGAAACACTTTTGTCCAGCCTGGCCAAAACTGCTGAGTTAAATGTATAGCACATGAACTCCAGTTCTTGTAGTGCAGCAAAAGTGATGTGCTGCTTTATCACTCTAAACTGTGTTTCTTTGTTGTGCTCTTCACCTAAGCTTAATTTCTCCGTTCCTTTACTTCCTGGTAATAAATCCCCCGCCTACAGCATCTCACGAGGCCAGCAAACAAGAACTCCCTTCACATTCCTACCTGAGGGTTGCGGGCAACATCATACAAGACCCATAAAACAGTGGTCGCACCGGTCTCGTACCCTGAAGCAAAAAAACAACGTTAATGCTACTCTTTGTAAATAATCAATGTGGGGAGCGGTTTTTACTGCCTGTGCAGCTTTTCAAAGTAGAGAAATACAGAAATACAAGTATTTAATCACTGCCTGTACAGTTGTTCCAAGTAGAGAATTGTAAGGCTGCAGCTAGAGCTGGCTCCAGTCTTGATATGAAAGCAAGGGAGCTGCAACGCATTTTGTTTAATAACAATTACAAAATATATCAAAGTGCATATGTTCACGTGCAAGAGCTGATTGTAAAGTTAGGTACCTGCAACCAGCATCACGGCCACTTCTCCCAAAACCTTGTCATACGCTTGAACATCAACCAGCCTGTAGAAATGTGTAAGGAATCAAAAAGTGTCTTGCTAACCGTCAATATGCGCAGCGGCACGGTAGCTAGCTTTGAAGATAAAACACAACGTAAGGAGTGTTGTTGCCATGCGCTAAAATTGGAACCCATCTAAATATTGAGCAATTCCTATTTCCTATTTATGAAGCTTCGAGAAAGGTAGTCAGACATTTCCTAATCCTGCCACCTATTGTTGGCGGAGCTGTTTATCAAGTGCGTAAGTGCTTGGAGATCATAAAGATGCAATGTTTCCACTACAAATTGCATCCAAGCAGCTTGAGTTATTGCTCAAATCCAGGTGTATTTGGCAAAGGTAAGGAGGAGGCGTGCACAAGGTGAAAACCTAACCACCTGAGGAGAGCTGCCTTGATTGACTTGTCACTGTCTGCAGGTGGTTCACTTGCAATTAGGGCAGTCAGGATCCTGCTGTAGACAGCTTGGACATTGGCACACTCTTGGAGCACCTTGCGGTTGCACTCCAGGAATGGCAAAAGTCTGCAAGTACATGAAGAAGATTAAAAAGAAATTGTAAGCAATGAGCGCCCAAAAGGAGAGGCTTAAAAATGTAGCACACTCCTTGAAGCCATATCAAATAAAGACTGCCTTGCAGATCTAAAAACAAATCCAGAATGCTTGCAAGGGGTAACTTGCAAAATCTGTGATGTTCGAGAGTGGCTTCAGAAACCGAAGCTGGGTGTAGTCATGCCCCCATTGCAATCATGCTATTCCTTAGTCAATGTGGGGAGTGGTTTTGCCTGCATAGTTGAGCAAGTTGTGTAAGCAAGCTGCTTTAGGTGAGCTCTAGAGTACACTAAACATTGGCCTGGGCTCATATTATTATAGATGACTTACAGGAATGATAGAAGACGAGCCGACCCACTACGCAGCAATGGCGATTAGTTAAGAAACAAAATTGAATCACATAATCAAGAGCACCAAACATTAGCACGCACCTTCACTAATGCAATTATTTGATCATGCAACATCTCACTTTTGAAGGTGGCGCCTAATGCAATTAAGTAACTAATGCAATTATGTGCTCATGCAACATCTCACTTTTGAAGGTGGCGCCTAATGCAATTAAGTAACTAATGCAATTAAGTAACTAACTAATGCAATTAAGTAACTAATGCAATCATGCGTTCATGCAACATCTCACTTTTGAAGGTGGCGCCTAAACGGGGACGTAACGCGTTTGCTAAGCTCTTCCAGCACAGGCTCCACAGCCTTGAGTGTGCTCAAACCCAGATCATCTTCTAAACGGCGTGAATTATCAGGCGTATCACGCACTCCTTGCAGCTGCCCCAATGTGTCCCATGGCAGCTGGAACCCTGAGTAAAACATGTACAAATTGTATGGATTATAAATTGCTCCTCAAGCACAGATTATGCCCAGGCACGCACCATGGCAGCGTTGGAACCCTGAGTCAGACACAATACACGTGGTATGGATTTAAAACTGCAACACACACTCCATCCGATTTAATCCAATGTGTCCCAAGCCTGCCAGAAGCCTGAGCACACTACGTTGCATGAGACATCCTCATCATGGCATGATACGGGTTTTAAGCACAATAAAAAAAGGAAGAGGCAGAGAATGGATTTAGGAGACGTTGAACACGGTACAAAACGTGTGTGCGTGTGTGTGTGTTTGTGTGTGTGTGTGTGTGTGTGTGTGTGTGTGTGTGTGTGTGTGTGTGTGTGTGTGTGTGTGTGTTGCCATATGCCCGTATGAAACGTTGTGCAGGAAAAAGGAAACGGACGCAGATAGCGTAAACACTTCCGGCCATGGATTAGGAAGGATGTGCCTTTGTGACTTTGCTTGTCGTGCAAAGCCCTTCTGTAAAGCTTTTGCTGAGCTTGAACTTTGCAGCAAGCATCTTCTTCATACTAAACTAGTTGAGTACTGCTTTTGTAAATCTGGCTTCTGTTGATTGCAAATTCGACAATGAGTCTGGTAGTGCACCCCCCTTGTCTGAACTACACCGTTATCTGATCTAATAAATTGCTATTTGTCTTTCAAAATGACTACTTGTTTTTCAGTGAGTAAAAGTGATCTAATAAAAAATCTTGCGATCGAAAGGAAACATGACCGCACAGGCAGGACAATGGACAACAAGACTACAATCAGAGGGATAGCAAGTGGCATGAAAGTGCCACATCAAAACTCCAACGACAATCTTACCTGCATTGCCAATTATGTCGAGAGCAGCTCGGAGGATTGGCGCTTGCGCGGACATGGGCCACTTGCCGTCTGCTAGCTTGTCTTGACCCCGTTTCTCCCAGTACTCGCTCAGCTGCTCACCTTTAGACCTGGGTGTACGAAAGTTCGCACACAAATAAGAAGCCACATGGTGCCAAGCAATAGCCACTGCTCGTACAGAGGTAAAAAGGCGACTGCAGTTCCATTGTGGCTCAGGGACTACATTGAGCATAGCCCTATTTTCCCCCTTGCTGCTCTTTTGCTGTTCCACAATTTGCAGAGGCGGCAGGAATCACTGCCACGCTTGGACACAAACTAACGCGCAGTTGTTTGTCATATTGCAACCTGAGCAGCAACCTGAGCAGCACAATTACGGGCGAGATTTTGAGCATGTGTGGCGGCATTAACACAAGTCTGTGCACTTACCTGATGATCGGAAAATAGCCTTGTATTGCTTGCAAGCTTAACGCCGGTGCGATGGTCTTGCGAGCGAGTTGCCAGTCTTGTGAAGTATGCAGGTCTGTGAATAGGTTCCGTTGGCCGTGCACGCCTGACATCTGCTATGATGTATCAAACGTAGCAGACAGCAGATGGTCTGATCAGATATATTATGTATCCAAACATCTGCTAGATGAAAGGAAGTGGATTTTTTTGTAAGATGCTAAAATCCAAGTTTGAATCATTGATTTCAGCACTGGCCTTGGATGCAATTGTATGGCCTGGGCTTTCTGCATCAGCTCTTAAGAACATGAATATCATCGGTCACCTGTACTGCTCCATCATACGCAAAGGGTGCTTTGGGAAAATTGTCTGCAGTCCCGAGCACACGCAGCGCGAGGGAGGGGTCTGTCACGACGACCACTGTACGGTGCAGCATGCTGATCTGTGGGGAATGCAGGTAGAACTCCATCAGTATCAAAAGCTGCGATAAAGATGGAATAAACAACCTAAGTACGCTGATGAGAAACAGCGTGACGTTCAAGTGCGTTCGGCAAAACCCGTATCCCCGGTCACATGATGGACCAGTCAGCACCTTGTACAAACCCCCAAACTCGTTTGCCCACGTGGTGAGCTGCCTGTGCACGGAAGGGCTTGTTAAAGCACTTAGATGGCCCGTCACGAGATTTTGAATTGCTGGCCTGCAACAAAAAAGGCACACATCAGGCTCTCAATGATCTGCATGCCGTCTGTGATGGATACGTTGTTATGGAAATTAGGTATGCTGACCCTGGCATATCCCGTAGCGGCCGTCCCAGCAGTTGCCGCCGCTCTCTTTTTATGATCAGAATTCGAGCCACCACTGTGACTACGCATAATGCAACCGACAAAGCAGGTGCGTAGGAGTAGTAAGCCATCATTTTTGTTTCAAAGGTTGATGGTGGAGGATGAGTAATTACAACATCTTAAAAATAAGAAATTCGATTATGGAAAATAATTATTTTTGGATAAAAATTCCCGCTTGCTTTCTAGCCACACTTCCCTGACTGAACCCTTGAATCGGTTCTGCTGTGCGACGATAATTCGTTGTGATGCCGCTTGTGTTCAAGATAATTTGAGCACATCGTCGCATCGTCGTAATCTGTATAATTTTGGCGTGTCAAATATGAAAACACGAGCGCTATCACAACGAACTTTGCGATGGATGGCGTTTGGGGTGTCAATTGGTGGTGGCCCGTTCTGGTCCGTCCCTGCACCATCTGCCGAGATGTTTGAAGCAGTGTGTAGCTGAGAACAATCAATGACATCTGAGTTAGGCGCGGGGCAATCCGTTGACTTGGCGCGGAGGTATTGGCCGGGAAATATTGCATCGATTTCTCTAAAATGAGGTTTATAGAGGTTTTTACAGGCCCAGATGAAGCGCCCCCGGCTTTACTTATAATAGTCCGCCCCTTATGCTAGGCCAGCATCAGAAATCCCCATTTCTGCTCCTCGGTTTGGGCCGGGGGTTCAACAGGCAGACGAGAAACCGAACGCGTTTTGCGGCCCCGCGGCCCCGCTGGCCGATAGACCACCCCTTCAACAATTGGCACACTTGTAGGTATCAGTTTACTTAGTACACGCCGAGTTTCAGGGCGTACGGTGCAGTGTCTGAGCCGCAGTGACATCACACAGACTTGAGGTCACATTTTGCTTCCAATTTCGGGTCGGTCAAGGGAGTGTGCTTTTTAGCTTCAATAAAATGAATTTTTCCGTATTGCTTTCTTTTAATAAAGCCATAGAGAGGTTGGTGGATGGATGCTGTTCCATAAACAAAAAAAGAAACAAAAGATAGGTTTAATTTGTGCTAGGTATTGTAACTTAATTAACAATCTGTCCAAGCTTAGTTGACCCGATATACAGTTTGCTCTTGCCCTACAGCAAGTGCAAAGACGATTGAAGTGGGGAGTGGTGTTCTTAGTTTAAGCGCGAAAACTGACTAGATGAAAAAATAAAAGAATAAAAAAATAGAGCCACTGTACTCGTTGCAGTGGCTCTCTCAATTTTTGTCGGGTCTGGCGACCTGTGTTGGTTATGCATGGTTATCAGGAGACCAGCCTCGCCGTCTCCTCTTCACGTGGCCCT
>Ga0307968_1003371_pt1 | contig 13273 bp, 16 predicted proteins | sample OrgLakmetagen650_FD_201834 | JGI IMG/M metagenome (GOLD analysis project Ga0307968, IMG submission 201834) | Saline water microbial communities from Organic Lake, Antarctica - #650 | ecosystem: Environmental > Aquatic > Non-marine Saline and Alkaline > Saline | place: Antarctica: Organic Lake... | reverse complement strand
TGTGTGTGTGTGCGTGTGTGTGTGTGTGTGTGTGTGTGTGTGTGTGTGTGTGTGTGTGTGTGTGTGTGAGTGTGAGTGTGTGTGTGTGTGTGTGCGTGTGTGTGTGTGTGTGTGTGTGTGTGTGTGTGTGTTGTGTGTGAGCCTGTGTGTGTATGTATGTGTGTGTGTGTGTGTGTGTCACCTGCACATCCCAAAACTCCGATGCGCAGCCTCTTGATAGGTGCCATTATTTACATTTAATTCTCTAAGCAGTTGGTGTGTTGAAGTTTTCTCTCAACCTGCCACTCTGCAAAGGTCTTAAACACATATATATGTTTTTAATTGACCGGTAAAACGGCAGGTGGTTTTGCTGCCCGGTGGTCTTTTTGTTTGATAGGTCGCAAGTAGGCATCGCTAGATGGCAGGCATCGCTGCAGCACTAGCGAACGCGCAAGGGCTGCAGATGCGTCTCTTCCAGAGATGTGGAGAGTTGAAGCGCCCGGTCATCGCGAAGTCCCGGTCCGCGCAGGAAGTGGAGGACGAAGAGCGAGGGCTCAAGGCGATGCAGTGAGTAGGAGTTTGCAGCGTGAGACACATACATATTGTCTTTCATTGTATTGAATGTCACTGCGCGCTCGCCGAATCTATGCACGCTCTTCAATTTCGCCTCGGCTCCCTTCCCCCTCGCACAGGGAAAAACTGAACACACTCGAGAAGAAGCTGCGTATATTTAAAGACCTGGACAGCAGCAAGGCGGATGAGCGGGTGAGCGTTGGAGAGGACCTTGTGGCTCGGTCAACTGAGGGGAGTTCCGGGGGGGTTGACCGGTTTGTTATCTCTGCACTCGCCTGCAGGCCACCGTCATGACTACACTGGATAGTGCAAGGAGAGAGCTTCTTTCTGCTGCCAGGGAGTTTGATGCATACAGCTTTGGTAGCAAGGTGAATGCGGGCATGTGGAGTTGCAGCACTTCCGTGCGCGCGTACACACACACACACACACATACACACACACATATTCACACACACACACACTCTCACACACACACACACACACACACACACATACTCACACACACACACCATGTGCACACATGCAAGCTCTTGAGCACGCACGCAGACACACACACACATACACACACACACACAAACACACACACACACACAAACACACACACACTCACTTACACACCACGTGCACACATGCAAGCTCTTAAACACACGCGCAGACACACATACATACGCCTCAAACAGTACGCTCTTTACCTCTTAAACCACTGCTACTGCAGGACGTAATTCTGAACATCATGGATTTTTGCCAGCTCAAGCAATCCCAGGCTGACACCTCTGCCTCTCCTCTCGTGCTGAAAGGGCCCAGCTTTAAGCAAAGCGCTCCCCCCCCAAGGTGAATAAACGTCCAGCTTTGCTTTTGTTTAGCTTCAATGATACTGTAAGGAGCCCCTCAGCTTAATCTCTGTAATGCACTGCTTGCTTCTGACCAGGCCTTCTCTGAATACACACCCAACCTTTATTAAAGCCCCCAAACACAGTATACCCGAACACAAAGCCTTAAGCACAGGGCAGGTCAGAACCACGTACGTTTTGGGATGTATGCATTCAATTGTGCCCTGCCAGGGCAATCTCATTCACGCCATTTAGGTTACAGTTACAGTTTTGGCAGATCCTGATTATGTTGTACACAGATCTGTCAAACATTACCCATCATTCTTATCTGAGAGCGTGATTATCATTATAACTTGTTATGCCCTTATAGTGCTCCAGCTCCTAGCAGTGCTCTTTTCCAAGATGTCAAGCTCATACTCAAAGCGCTTACTGTTAATTTCAGCGATGGGCTCTCGAGTACTTGCTTCCATTCGTACCTTGCATCACAAATGATAAATGACACCTACCAGTAACACTTGCACTATAGGTAGTGTGTGCATGTCAATGGTTGACCCAAGCCATACACACACGGTGTATGTACGGTGTCTTTCAGGCAGGCAGGAAAATACTGAAAATGAGAAGGAGAGGGTTCAAAACTGTGCAAGCAGGGAGCACCACTCCCCACATTCATTCACTGTACAGCTTACACAATCGTGCTGTGTACTCACACATGGTGCTGGCCAACCTCGTGTATGCTTTCCCCTTCCAACTCCTCAGGAGGGACGACCAACCCCAGCAGCACCCTGACCAGAATGAGCGGGCAGCACGCCGTTACTCCGCAGGCAGCCTGGGCCCTGCTGTTGGGACGACCCCCCACCCCATGCCTGCAGTCACGGTGCGTGTTAGATCAAGGGATTCCTGCTGCTGGCTGTAGGTCCGTCCTGTGCTCTTTCTCCGTGTGTTGGTTGTGTCTTCGTTGTCAAGACGTGGTTCCTTAGGGCTGGATCAAGTTACGGTGCATGTCAAGTTGGGTCCCCCTCTTTTAGTAAGGAAGAGTGATGCAAGCATCAAGTTACGGTGCATGCTAAGTTGGGTCCCCCTCTTTTAGTAAGGAATAGTGATGCAAGCATCGGAACCATTCCCTCTTATAATAAGGGTTGGCCAAAACCATATATATACGGTGTAGATACGGTATTTTTGGCAGGGAGATCACCAAATATACGGTCATGTACAGTGTTTATATACGGTTCTGGCCAACCCTACTTATAATACGTGCTGCACAATGGTTATACACAAAGGTTCTGCACTGAATCTACGGCACTCACACACAGATCTGGTCAAGGCTAGGTGCTTGTGTGAGCGATGGTATTGTGTGATTGTGTGTGTGTCAAGAATATTGCTGATAAAAAAAGTACTCAGTAACATATATGTGCCTGGACTGTTTTTCTTGCTACGGCTTCCGCAGTGCTGAGGCTGACGCACATGATTCGTTTACACACTTATGGACATATTGCCATGTACATTACATGCTTTCACTTATGGACATATTGCCATGTACATTACATGCTTCCACAAATAAGTTACCGCCCTCGCCTGCAAGCAGGGTTATTAATATCACACACACACTCACACACACACACATGTACATATTGCCATATGTACAATACATGCTTCCACAAACAAGTCACCGCCCTCGCCTGCAAGCAGGGTTATTAATATCACACACACTCTCACACACACACACACACACACATGGACATATTGCCATATGTACATTACATGCTTCCACAAACAAGTCACCGCCCTCGCCTGCAAGCAGGGTTATTAATATCACACACACACTCACACACACACACATGGACATATTGCCATATGTACATTACATGCTTCCACAAACAAGTCACCGCCCTCGCCTTCAAGCAGGGTTGTCAATATATCACACATACACACACTCACACACACTTGCACACACATGCACACACACACACTCTCACACACACACACATGCACACACACACACACACGCACACACACACGCACACACACACTCTCACACACACACATGCACACACACACACGCACACGCACACGCACACACACGCACACGACGCACACGCACACGCACACACATGCACACACACGCGCACACTCAGGTCACTCCCATGCCCAGCAACTTCAGCGCAACCGCCTCCAAGCGCTACCCTTCCGCACCGGACGCCACACAGCCGCAGCAACAACAACAACTGCTGACGCAGACGCAGGCACAGACCCAGCAGCAGCCAGGCTCCCTCAGCAGTCGACTCCCTCGTGTCCCCCCTGCAGCTACTGACAGCACTGCCCCCCTCAGTGTCCCCGGTGCCTCTGCCCCCTCTCTTAACATCAGGGTGCCGCAAGGGGCCCAGACCCGCACCACCACCAACACATCTAACGATGACAGCACCAACACAAGCAGCAACAGTGCTGCAGCAGCAGCAGCAGCTGGCACCTCCAGTGCACGAGGAAGCCTGAGCAGGTGAGTGTGTTGGGGCAGGGGGGACGAGAGAGGGTGGTAGATGTGTTGTATGGGAGTGTAGGGCTTGGAGGCTATGAGATCTGTGCGTCAACGTGCGTCCACTCCCATTCCACACTCCCACCCCCACTTGTGCATGCACGCGCGCACGCAGGGCTTCCAGCCTGCCTAAGGCACCCGGTGTTGCAGCATCCCCACCGGCTCCAGTGGTAGCACCTGTTGCAGCAGCAGCCGTGCAGTCCCCTCCTACCTCCCCTGCAATCAGGTGGGTGTGGGTGCATGTGCGTGCGTGAGTGAGTGTGTGTGTGAGTGTCTAGGTGGGTGTGTGGGTGGGCGAGTGTAAGGGAGGAGCAGTGTGATCTGAACTGGTCTGCTGTCCCAAGCTGCGGCCTAATTGCTCACTTTCCTTGGGGTTTGACATTACATCCAATGCTTCAGGTTGTGTGCTCCGAGTGGTCTCACCTTGTCCTGATAGGATGTGGGAGTGGTCTCACCACCTGTGTGGCTTTCCATTTCAAACCTCGCCCTGACTCGTGGCATTGTTGGCGTGCTCGCAGGGCGGGAGCAGCCCACTCCTTCGCTGCTGAGCAATCTCAGCACTCCCCCCAAATGACCCAAGACTCCTCGCTGTGCAATATGGAGTCCATGTGCGGGGCGGGCACATACCCAGGGGTCACTGCTGGTGAGTGGCATGCGCACCCCATGTCGCGTGCACACACACACACACACATACACACACACACACACACACAGCAAAACAGCAAAACAACAGCCCAAGGATTCTCAGCATGTCTTGTGTCTTGTGTAGGCACATTCACACATACACCAGCTCCTTGTTGAGTGCGGCACGAGGCGCTTGAGTACTTAAGCTCCATTCATTCCTAGTAGCACTAGGTACATCAAGTGCACGTAAGATTTTCTTTTATAAGCTAGCGTCGCGGCATGCAACACAGCCTTTTTGCTGCATGGTGCCATAGCGTTGGTGTTGCACGGTGCCGATGCCCTGCCCTGTGTGACCGAGGTTGCTGCAGTGTGGGGTGTGTATTATGATTTATGTATAAAATGTTGCGTAATAATTCACGCGTATTGCTCTAATGCTGCATGCCTTCCTCCTGTGAGCGTTCCTTGTCCAGCTCTGTATACATTTTAGGGTTAGGCTGTTATCTAGTCAGTTAGGGTAACTTGTTTACGTGTGCTGCTGTGTAGGTTATGTGATCACGTGTGCAGGTGGCGGTGAAGGTGGCCAGGCCAGCAGCGCAGTGCCCACACAACACGGCAAAAATGCACAAGGTCCAATGCAATGCACCCTTGTACGTGTGTTTGACGTGTGCAGGTGGCGGTGAAGGTGGCCAGGCCAGCAGCGCAGTGCCCACACAACACGGCAAAATGCACAAGGTCCAATGCAATGCACCCTTGTACGTGAGTTTGATGTGTGCAGGTGGCGGTGGCCAGGGCAGCAACGCAGTGCCCACATAACACGGCAAAAACACACAAGGTTCAATGCAATGCATCCTTGTACGTGTGTTTGACGTGTGCAGGTGGCGGTGGCCAGGGCAGCAGCACAGTGCCCACAGAAGATGGCACACGTGGATCAGGAGGGCAATCCTTAGTCCAAACCCTCGTGCAGCTACACGGGCAGGACACCGCATCCAGGTATGGGTATACGGTATACGTGTGTGTCTTTGCTTTGGTGTGGGTGGGTGGATGTGTAGGTAAAATAGTGAGTGTGTCGGTGTGTGTGGGTGGATCGTTGCTTTTATGTAGGGGTAACAAACTCTACCTGATTTATGGTGTGTGTGTATGGGACTTCATTAACTGGAAATATCTGCACATGGTATGGCACGTTGGCCTGGCAACTGTCATCATGTGCTTGTGAACGTTCACTAAAAATATCTGCACTTAGTATGGCACGTTGGCCTGGCAACTGTTATCATGTGCTTGTGAACATTCACTGGAAATATCTGCACATGGTATGGCACGTTGGCCTGGCAACTATCATCATGTGCTTGTGAACATTCACTGGAATTATCTGCACATGGTATGGCACGTAGACCTGGCAACTTTTATCATGTGCCCGTGAAGGAGGGGTCAAGGGTAGAAAAGTCAGGTGATTCTAGAACTTTCACGACACTGTCCCTGCCACGCTTATGGGAGTGGGAGTTTGCAGACACTGCTGAAGTTCATGTGAACCCACCCAGGCATGCAGACCAAGCATGCACATTTGATCTGCGGTACAGAAAGAATAGGAATGGAAGTGAAAAAGAAGCATATCGTGTAAAGATTATCAGCGGTGCAGATCTGAAGATGGAAAGCATTGGATTCCTGTGACTTGACATCACGGTGAAGTGTATGTGTGTATGTGTGTGTGTTTGTGTGTTTGTGTGATTGTTTGTAAAGGAAGGTAAAAAAAACTACCAGGGTTGTTCAGTTCGTTTTTTTGGGAGCAAGGGTTCGATAAAGTTTGTGAAAGTTCTAGAACCCTCGAACTGTTCGAAGGGTTCAATGTGCAATTTTTGGAAACGGGCCCTTGGGCAACTTTCACCTTCAAAACTTCCCAAACAGTTGTGTATGTTGATAAATAATTATGGGGGGAAAAGGGGGCCGGAATGAGACCATGTCATCAATGTAGAGCAGAAAAAGGAGAACCTTAAGGTGCAGTGCAAGTGCCGCGTTGTGCAAATCCTTAGCAGTTTAAAAATGTGTGAAAGTCTGGCCCTCAGACCAAGCAATTTCCTGGCCTGATACAAATTACAGATAAATTTCGTGTATTAATTGAACATGTTATTTTTACTGCAAAGAAAGAGTGGGACTGAACTGGGGGGGGCTGCTGCCCCCTTGTCATTTTGACAGACACATGCTGCAAAGTTCAACCGAACCTTTAAAAGTCCGTCAAACTCTGACTGAACACCGAACGGCATTTTTCAGGTTTGTTAAGTTCGTGAAAGTTCGCGAACCCGAACTTTTGATTGAACCTCGAACTGAACAACCCTTAAAAATACACACACATTTCTGTCACAACACGCACAAGTCCTGCCCCACACGATGCACGCAAGCTATGAAAGTACAAACCCTGATCTCCTGGATGTTAAAGTGAGCATGGTCTCAGAAGAGCAAGTAATGACGAAATGAGTTGAGACCTTTACAGAACACGCATGCATAGGGCTGGCCAGGACGGACGTTATGTATGGGATTCACGTTTGCTCTTATACCTAGGTTGACCAGAACCATTTTATATGGTATTTTTAAATCACCAAATATACGGTGTTATACGGTGTATATATATACGGTTCTGGCCACCCCTGCGTATACCGTACATTTCCCGTAAACTGCAAACACTTTTGGTGTGTAAATATATTGTTTTTTTGCCGGTATATACCGACCGGTTTACGACGTATACATTCGTGTACGGTTCTGGCCAACCTTACACATGCACAAGCATGTGCTTGTGTTTATCTATAATCCTTCGTCCGTTTCCCTATATGCTATATGGTAAGCCTTCATCTCCGTCCAAACATTTTGCCTGACGTATCACATGCTTTCACGTTCTAGGATAGCGCATGTGTGTGCACGTCGCCCGCTCCTTCCTGTTTCGAGCAGCCGGTAGTGGGGTAGGCAGAAGGGTAAGCCAAAACAACAACCGTTATGGATGTTGCAGAAGGGCTGGCCAGATCCATGTGACAGCACATTTTACTGAACGCAAGACCTTTACGCATTTCACTTAACGCAAGACATTCACACTTAACGTAAGACATTTACGCAAGAACCGTTCACCAAATATGCAGGGTTGTTCAGTTCAGAGCTCGGTCAAAAGTTCGGGTTTGCGCACTTTCACGCATTTTAACGAACCCTAAAAATGCCGTTCGAGAGCTATTAAAAGTTTGTTTATCGTTATGCCCTCTTTTCGAATTTTTGGGTCTCAAATTGTAGTCAAAAATGCAGGAAAAAGCCTTAGATGGCCGTCAAACGTTCTGATTTTTTGTGTACTGATTATTTATAATATAATATATTATTATAGACAATTCACGCATGTTTTGGACGAGTATGACCATAGAAACCAGCAAAACCCTCCATTTCAAAATTTCACATCAAACTGCTCGAACAGTTCGAGGGTTCTATAACTTTCACAAACTTTATCAAACCCTTGCTCCCGAAAATTAAAATGAACAACCCTGCAAATATGTAACATGTCCAGGCCAGATCCATGTGACAACACATTTCACGTGACGCAAGACATCTACGCAAGAACCGTTCACCAAATAAGTAACATGTCGTTGAAAAGTGGCAACCATAGCCCTTTCCACTATGCACCTGAACCTCCGTCAACGGCTCCCGCGTTTGAACACACACACACACACACACACACACACACACAGGCATACTGATACACACTTACCAGCACTCTCCAGCTACACCCCCACATGTGTGGACATATACACGCACACGCATACGCAATACGCAAACAGACTTACACATTGTGGCCCTTGCCTGTGCATATAGTATATTGTCTGCACATACAGCATATTGCCTAAACATACAATACATTGCCTGTACACACACACACACGCACACTCACACGCATGCACAACATGCAAACAGACCTACACACACATTGACCCTTGCAGCATTCCTGCCCCCTCGTCAATCGCACCTGCCCCCAGCTCTACCCGGCCTCGCCTCGTGGATGCGTACATTGCCGCTGCCAAGAACACCGGCCTCAAGGATAAGCCAAGGGCACAGGAGGTGTGCATGCTTGCGAGTCCGTCTGTCTGTCTATCTGTGTGCGTGGCTGCAAATGTGGGCATTTGTTCGTGGTATGATTATGGATGGCCAGAGTCATTTATATATAGACTTCTAAATCTTCAGATCAGCACTTCAGGCAAAGTGTTGCCTGTTGCTAAGACCTCTGTTACAGTTTCTTTAATCATAGGTAGGGTTGGCCATATATATACGGTGTATTTATGGTATCTTTGGCAGGGAAATCACCAAATATACGGTCATGTACGGTGTATATATGCGGTTCTGGCCAACCCTAATTATAGGGTGCGTGGGACAAGACTGCAGAACAATTAAATCAGTGTCTCAGACGCTACACTGCAAAACAATCAAACCAGTGTCTCAGACGCTACACTGCAGAACAATCAAATCAGTGTCTCAGATGCTACACTGCAAAACAATCAAATCAGTGTATCAGACGCTACACTGCAAAACAACCAAATCAGTGTCTCAGACGCTACACTGCAAAACAACCAAATCAGTGTCTCAGATGCTACACTGCAAATCAATCAAATCAGTGTCTCAGACGCTACACTGCAAAACAATCAAATCAGTGTATCAGACGCTACACTGGTCTGCTTGGCCAAAGACTATCCTGAGGCGTTCCTGCAGATGCTAGGCTGTCCTTGTGAGTCGACTCTATCTCAGGCTCGCAGACCTTGCTCGAATTTCTCAAAGGTCGCCTCAGAAAGCAGGCCTTCAGGTTATGTGAGGACAAAAGGTGCAAAACGGCATTGAAGAAGGGTGCCCTGAGATGAGCTAGGGTAGCAAAGGGAACTATATGGGTATATAGTTTACACCTGAACCTGGTGGTCTTGTGAAACCCCACAAGTGCTCCGGTCGGGGCCCTGCCTACGCATCCCTCCGCTCCGCACTTACGGTCGTGGGCCGCTTGGGCTCTTGTAGCTTATAGCTTATCTCAGGCAGTGGACTTTATGTCCACTGTTGTGATATCAGGATTATTTACAGAGAAAGAAACAACCAACAAAGGGAAACTATAAGACACCTGATTAACTAACTGCCTGATACTACAACATCCACCTTTTTTTATACTGTTCACACACCTCTGTGCGTCCATGTGTGTTGCCTCCAGGAGCAGCGTGGCTCCGAGCTCACTCTGGGCCATGTCGTCACACACAAGGTGTGTTTGTGTGTGCGTATGTTGGTGTATGTATGTGCGAGAGCTGTGTGTGCGAAAGGTGCGTATGTGTATGCGAAAGGTGTGTATGTGTGTGCGAAAGCTGTGTGTGCGAAAGGTGTGTATGTGTTTGTGTATGTGTGTGCGAAAGATTGTATGCTCACATGTGGGGTTGTGTGGGTCGGGGGGGGGGGGGGGAAGGGATGGGGCATGGGGCACACATATTCACGATCATGTGTCTGTGAGCGCACGGGTAAGTGTCTGTGCCTGTGCCTGTGCCTGTGCCTGTGCCAGTGAGGTGCCTGTGCAGTAAGTGTCTATGTCTGTGCCTGTGCACACACGGGTAAGTCTCTGTGTCTGTGCCTGTGCCAGTAAGGTGCCTGTGCAGTAAGTGTCTGTGTCTGTGCCTTTGCACGCACGGGTAAGTGTCTGTGTCTGCCTATGTCTGTGTCTGTGCCTGTGCCTGTGCCTGTGCCTGTGCCTGTGCCTGTGCCTGTGCCTGTGCCTGTGTCTGTGCACGCACAGGTAAGTGTCTGTGTTTGCGCGTACGGGTAAGTGTCTGTGTCTGCGCGCACAGGTAAGTGTCTGTGTCTGGGCGCACAGGTAAGTGTCTGTATCTGCGCGCACGGGTAAGTGTCTGTGTGCTTGTGTGACCCTTGAGTGTGCAGGCCAGATTGTTTTGCTCGGCGAGTCCACGTGTGCCTACCCAAAAATGGACAGGTACTTGTGAAGTGCGTGTTGCATTTATGTCGTCCGCATGAGAGGAAAAGAGCGTTGTGTAGGCCTCAAGGTGTGCAGCTCATAAGCTGGGTGCAAATTCTTGCGCGTGCCTCCACCACACACACACACACACACACACACACACACACACACACACAGGAGCGCCCACCCCTGCTGCAAAACGCCCACAGCCACGGCAGCCACGCACGCGTGGAATCCTCCTCCTCCTCTCTGACCCTGTCTGCCAATGCCGAACCCTCCCCTGCCTACTTGCCCTCCGCGTACAAGGCAGCCCCTGCCCACGGGCTGGGCCCCCAGCACCCACACAACATCCAGGTCGGCAAAGATCTGGCCTCGCAAGCCCGCCCTGCCTCTACCAACAGCAGTAGGGAGGGCAGCAAGGGTGTGAGCAGGTAAGCGCAGCAAGGGTGTGAGCAGGTGAGGGCAGCAAGGGTGTGAGCAGGTGAGGGTGTGAGCAGGTGTGAGCAGGTGTGAGCAAGGGTGTGAGCAGGTGTGAGCAAGGGTGTGAGCAGGTGTGAGCAGGTGAGCGCAGCAAGGGTGTGAGCAGGTGAGGGCAGCAAGGGTGTGAGCAGGTGAGGGTGTGAGCAGGTGAGCGCAGCAAGGGTGTGAGCAGGTGAGGGCAGCAAGGGTATGAGCAGGTGAGGGTGTGAGCAGGTGTGAGCAGGTGTGAGCAAGGGTGTGAGCAGGTGAGCGCAGCAAGGGTGTGAGCAGGTGAGGGCAGCAAGGGTATGAGCAGGTGAGCGGACGAGCTTGGCCATGGTTGTGCGTGTGCAGTGAGCATGTATGCATCATATTGACAGTTGTATCTACACATGCACGCACACGCACACACACACATACACACACACACACACACATACACACACACACACAAACACACACAAACACACACACACACACACATACACACAGGCCAACCTCGGCCACCGCAGCCGCGACCGCCAGTTGGGCAGCTCGCCAGCACGCGGCCCAGCAACAGGACCTGCTGGAGCTGCAGCAGCAGCAGGAGGGCAGTAGCAGCACGACGCCCCCCCCCGTCCGTCCCCACCCCACCAGCACCAGCACAGACGCCACTGCCACTGCAGTCACCGCTGCTGCTGCTGCTGCTGCTGCACTCTCTCCCGCACTCTCCTCCACACACAGCTCGTCCTCTCCCAAGCTAGCAGGCAGCACGGGAGGGGGGGCAAACCTGGAGGAGGACAACAGCAGTCTCACAGGGGGGGGCCAATCCCTTTCCCCAGAAGACTGCAAGTACCTTGCACAGGGCAGCAACTGGGACAGCCAGCGGAAGCCCCCTGCCGCCACGCCCCCTCCTCCCACCTCCAAAGTCGCGGCACTCCAGCAGCAGTTTTTGCAGCAGCAGAAGGAGCCATCCACCCCTTGCACCAACACAGCAATGGTGAGCCCTGAGCAAGCCCAGCATCCAATTGATATGCATAACACACACACACGCACGCATGCACACACATGCACGCACGCACAAATACACACATACACACGCACAAATACACACATGTACACATCCACACACACACACACACACACACACAAAACACACACACAGGGTATGCTGCGTGACGGCAGCAGGCGTTCCAACCAGCAGCAGCAGGACGAGGAGGACGAGGCGTGGCGTGTGGAAGCACAGCGCACCACAGCACGTGCACCTCCCCCGGCAAAAGCAGCAGCCACTGCCACCCCTGCCTCTCATGCTTGCGAGCGCAACGTCGTGTCCCCCCTCCCCCCAAAGATGGCTTCCTTGGACCCAGGGGAAAAGGGCAGCATCGGTGCCGAACAGAAGGACAACAGCAGCAAAGGTGCTGAGGACCCACCACAGCCCCCGCCTGTGTCCATATGCGGGCGGCCGCTGCAGCAGCAGCAACAGAAACAGCAACCGCTCAAAAAGCAGAGAGACACACAGCAGCAGCAGGAGGGGGGTGCGACAGCAGCGGCAGAAGAACACTTGCTGCTGCACCCCCAACACCGTAGAGGTGCGGAGCTGCTCATGCCTCTCTCTCTCTCTCCCTCTCTCCCACCTCTCTCTCTCTCTCTCTCTCTCTCTTATCTATCTCTACCTCTCTCTCTCTCTATCTATCTCTACCTCTATCTCGACCTCTCTCTCTTTCTCTTGCTTTCTCCCTCTATCTCTATCTCTCACCCTCTCTGTGTGTGAGTGCATCTCTGTCTGTGTGTATATGTGCCCAACACAGTTACAAACAAAGACTCTCCTGCACAGGGGCTTTGACCTTACGCAGTGTGTACTATGTGCGTGCGCATTAACTTTGTCCAAATCCTACACGCATGCTCTTTGTTTTTCGTACACAAGTGAAGCACCTGCCTTAAGCCTCTAGCGCCTGCCTTAAGCCTCTAGCGCCTGCCTTAAGCCTCTAGCGCCTGCTTAAGCCTCTAGCGCCTGCCTTAAGCCTCTAGCGCCTGCCTCCTGCCTCAGCAGGCTGGCTACAGGCCCGTTGCTGGCTGCATACTCCACAATTATCAATATAAGCATTAAGCATGTATTCACAGCGATTACGTCTGACCCTGCACACGTACTGACGTCAATGCATACTAGCAATATAAGCATGTATGCACAGCAATTGTGTCTGACCCTGCACACATGCTGACATCCCTGCATACTAGCAATATAAGCATGTATGCACAGCGATTATGTCTGACCCTGCACACGTGCTGACACCAATGCATACTATCAATATAAGCATGTATGCACAGCAATTGTGTCTGACCCTGCACCCGTAC
>Ga0307968_1003366_pt1 | contig 13275 bp, 22 predicted proteins | sample OrgLakmetagen650_FD_201834 | JGI IMG/M metagenome (GOLD analysis project Ga0307968, IMG submission 201834) | Saline water microbial communities from Organic Lake, Antarctica - #650 | ecosystem: Environmental > Aquatic > Non-marine Saline and Alkaline > Saline | place: Antarctica: Organic Lake... | reverse complement strand
CGCAAAGTTCGCAAATTTCCTTAACTTTTCAGGGGCCTCGCAAAAGCTTAATGCTCGCAAATTAATTATTCTAATTATTTTGGAACCTCGCAAAAAGTAGGCCTCGCAATACTAAAAGCGCAGTACGTTAGATAGAATGCCTGTTCAGACAGACGGATAGAATGCCTTTTTAGACAGTCAGATAGAAAGTCTATTCATACTTCGTGTTCCTTTGGCCCCTCCCTTGTTTCACAGCCATCCATTTTGTTGATGGCTGGCCGTGGCACAAGCGCGGGTAGTTAACGTGATCACACACACGCCCCCCAACCCTTTGACCACACGCGTGAGGTTACCAATGGAGGTTTTCCCTCAAGAGAGATATGGTGTGGGGGGCCAGCTAGTGCTAGTGTTGTCATTGTCCTGGGGATGGCAATATAAGCAAGGTTGGCCAGGACCGTACATATGCACCATATACGACTGTACATTTGGTGATTTCCCTGCCAAAAATGCCGTATATACACCGTATGTATATATGGTTCTGGCCAACCCTAAATATTAGCAATGAGATAGCACGCCAGTTTGGGCCCAGCTGTCAGCACCGACGTCTCTGTTCTTTCTGGGTACTGCCTTGTACTAAAATAGGAGACCCCCATACTCGCGATACTAAGGGCAGGTTTTGATTAGGGTTGGTCAGGCCCATGTATATACGGTTTGTATACGGTAAATTTGGCAGGGAAATCACCAAATGTACGTAGTGTTGGCCAGAACCATAAAAAAACGGTGTTTCTACACGGTATTTTTGGCAGGGGATCACCAATATACGGTCATATCATACGGTGTATGTACGGTATTTTTGGCAGAAAATTCACTAAACATACGGTCTTATGCATAGGGTTGGCTGGCACCATACATATATGGTGTATGTACAGTATTTTGGGCAAAAACATCACTAAACATACGGTCATACACATAGGGTTGGCTGAACCATACATATATGGTGCATGTACGGTATTTTTGGCAGGGAAATCACCAAATATACGGTCATACACTTTATATATCATCGGTTCTAGCCAACCCTAGTTATATGTTACAGGAGGGAACCAGCCACGAGTGATTGTATTTCAGGCTGCTTGCCTTGAAAACGGTACTCTTACCGTGTTTCTCAACGTGCACACCCATGCTCTCACGCAGCTTTTGGGTGCGCGCACGCATACATACACATGCACGTGCATGCGCACACATTTGTACATACAGGTGGTGGATGCTGTGTTTGTGTGCTTTGCCCTGGACTGTGACTTGAACGCTTGCACTCACGTCGAGGTGCACGCATATACACACACACGCGCACACACACAAACACACACACACACACACACAATGTACACACACTCTCAATGGACACAGGTGGTTGATGCTGTGTTTGTGTGCTTTGCCCTGGACTGTGACTTGAACGCTTGCACTCACGTCAAGGTGCACGCATATACACACACACACACACACGCACACACACACGCACACACACATGAACACACACTCTCAATGGACACAGGTGGTTGATGCTGTGTTTGTGTGCTTTGCCCTGGACCGTGACTTGAACGCTTGCACCCACGTCGAGGTGCACGAAGTTGTGGCCAAGCTACCTAGCGTGGGTCCTGTGTTCGAGCAGCCTGATGGTCACCTGGCCTACGGTAACCCGCAGAGAGTGTAGGGCGGCCCTCAAAAGCGTGGGAGGGATTCCTGCTGATGGCCCTCAAAAGCGTGGGAGGGATGCCTGCTGATGGAACTCAAAAGCGTGGGAGGGATGCCTGCTGATGTCCCTCAAAAGCGTGGGAGGAATGCCTGCTGATGGCCCTCAAAAGCGTGGGAGGGATGTCTGCTGGTTTAGGTGTGGCTAAGATCCTAACGTATGCATGTGCATGTCCTAGTGACTGTGTTTGCAGATGTACTCATTTCACATTAGTCTGGGTTCTCCCCCTTCATCTTGTGGGAGGCATATGCTAGTGTGAGCTTATGGACATCCACCATCCTCCCAACCAAGAGTGTTTAGGGCTCTCCTCGAGCTGGTGCCTGCAGATTACGGTTGGCACCTGTTCCTAGGAGTATGGTGTGGAGTATGGTGTGGAGTATGGTGTGGAGCATGGTGTGGAGCATGGTGTGAAGTATGGTGTGGAGCACCTCCAGGTGCTGAAGGTGGTGAGGGGTGGAAAAAGGCATCAGCATTGCAAGAAATCGAGAGGCGATTTGGTATGGCTGTTGTTAAAGAGGTCTGTGTAATTGTACATGCGTTCACGCATTCAGGCTCACTGAGAATCGTGAGGGATGTTTGTGACATTGACAAAAATGAAATTCCTGGTTTACGTAGACCGGCTGCTGGGTCGTGTGTATAGGGTACGTATGCACGTGTGTACGTGTGTATATGGTATGTGTGTACGTGTGTATATGGTACGTGTGCACGTGTGTATATGGTACGTGTGTACGTGTGTATAGGGTACGTGTGTACATGTGTATATGGTACGTGTGCACGTGTGTATATGGTACGTGTGTACATGTGCATATGGTACGTGTATACAGGTGTGTATACGCGCATTTGCAGATCTGTTCGTTTTGCTTCTTAGCCAGTTGCCTGCTCAATTAAATTCCTTTGCTGTACAAGTACCAGCCCCTTCTAGTTTTGTTCCAATTCCTCTCATGAAAACTGTGTGGTCAGTTCATTCTTTCGTTTGTACATTATGGTTGTTGTCGTGCCCAGTTTGCTTTCCTCGGCATATGGTTTGCGTGACAGTGAACTGCTTTTCAACTGCAATTTTCACGCAAGCTCACTGTGTAATCCAATTTGTTGCTTACCCAGACGTGGGCGGTCTGTTTAGACTGTGAATGCCAGCAGTGAATGCCTGCCTGCGTTCTTAGAAAGTCTTCTGCTGATCATAACCAAGATGCCCGCCCCAGTACAGACCAATTAGAAGAATGGCACTGTCCAGCCTGCCAGGACCTCTCAGAGGAGCAACGGGAAACTCGGCATAGAGCTGACGGACAGAGAGCGAAATATGGCTGGTCAACTGGGAGCTGACATGGGAAGCAGCAATGATGATCATATTTAACCTTAATTTTGTAAAAATGGTTAATGAGTACGTGAAAATGACTATATCCACCTCTAGCACGAGAAATGGACCCTAACCCTAAAACATGGAAAACCTGGCCAGGTATGATTGAAGGATCCTAACAGGCATACTCCCCAATGGAAATTTACGCTAGGAAAACTGTCAGAGGCAAAGTTCCTTTTTCTTCCATGCAACCTACTGACCCACAAAACAATATCAAGGGCACATACAGGCGACTGTGAGTTATGGAACAGACAGATCGATCTTACAATACCACCTGCAGTTCAAGAGGCAACACATGACAGTGAGCAATACGACACACCTAGCCAACCGCCAATAGCAGAGGACTGGCTAACAAAAGCCACACTTGCCAAGTTCCAGGCCCTTCCAGAGATGACATTTGTGTACGGCATAGATGGAAAATGCTCCAATACTATCACCCCTCAGCGCCTCAGGATTATATGGGATGCATATAACTCTGCTCGTCATCGAGGCGTACACGCCCTGCTGAATCGCCCTTTCCAAGACCTTGCAACAAAATTCCTTGGACTACTTCACCGACTACCACAACTCTCAAAGACAGGCAACTATACCGAGGCTGAATGCTCATTATCGGGCTCTGCCCACCCATTTCATGACAGTCTTTTGCAAAACCATGCCTTGGTCACAAAACAAAGAAGCCTCACCTATAGACTTTACCCCGGAGTTTCAAAAGTTATGGACAGCCCACCCAAGAGACAGAGTATTTGGTTCCAAGACAGATGCGTTTCCCACACAGTTCATCGAATTCTCCATCTGCCACCCGATGTATGACGATGAGCTCAAAGTAGTGCAACTTGCGACCACATCTGCCTTGCATAACCAAGGGCAACCGCTACCTTCCTACTGCTCCCAAATTGGATGGAAAACAGCACCAACGCTATTCACAAAACGTGCACTGACAATAAGGATGTTTGCACTATACATGAATATCCCAAAGACAAAAGTGCGCTCTTCTAGCAAAGTGCCCCTGCCAGAACCAACATGGGGCATACGCATCTTAGCATGCTGGAACAAAGCTGCCTGGAAACAGCTTATTACAACAACCCATCCTGGTTGGAAAACAAAAAACAAGACCTATCGCCAGCAACAATCTGGAATTACAACAACGCAGGCACCATATCTTTTTTTTAATTGAAAGGATACCGCCAAGAATGGCAAAAATATGTAGGCTCCCCAAAGACTCGACAAACACAATTATCAATGCAAATATTGGCGACATAAGCGATACAGTACACAGCCAGGCCTCTCCCATCACTGTGCAACAAAAGCGCTTGCTAGAACTCAAGGCCCCTAACTGGAAAGAATGGGCCTTCACAGATGAGAGTTGAAACAAAGAAAACGGACCTCAGTCTATTGGAGCTGGAGTGTACCCCCCTCAATCCAACAAAATCACCACAGTAAATCGTGGAGGAACAAGCGTCAAAATCATAAACAGAGCCGAGCTAGCAGGAGTTGTTGCTGCTTTGATAAATGAACACACCCAATTGCAACAGACAGCGCTAGTGCACTATGGCAAATAATAAACAACATACTCTACCGCCAGCGCTTGAAATGGCATAAGCATGCCAAATTCCTGCAAACCATTATACACCATATTCAACTATCTAAAGACACCATCCATCTCTACAAGATTAAAGCTCGTGCTGGCATCCTAGGGAACGAGTGCGTTGATGCCATAGCAAAGTGCTCTGCGGATAATCAAAGTGGACATGACATCCACATTAACACCGACGCCCATCCCCATTCATCCATCTTCTGGCCAGCAAAAGTGGAAAACCCTCCCCCAGCTTGCCTACCAGATACTCTTAACACCTGCCAAACAGGGCTTCCAGCAGACAGGCTCTCCATTTTCTCAAATCTCAATGCTGTAAAAGCACACGTGCGCGTCCAACACAAACTAGGTCCTCAATCAAAAAAGTATCAAACCATCAGTCCATAAATTGCTACACAAAATACCAAGAACTGATCAAGGAAGGCATTGTCAAGAACGACAAGTAACTCGGAAAAAAAATGAAAGTGTCACCTCTCAAGAAAAGAAAAGCGTCATGCCCTGCCGCACAAATTTGATATACAACCAACAGTGTGCCGCTCAGTGCAACCGTATAGAAGGCCCACCAATCTGCCTCATGTGCCAGAAGCTAAATGGCACCTACCACATGCTGCCAGGCTGCAGTCATTTCATTATACATAAAATGATTATAAACAGGCACAACGCTGCCGGACAAAATTTTTAAAGTGATTGAACAAGGTAACCAGGGGGAATGCCTGCTAGCACAAACAGATGTATGGAGTCGTGCAACGATTTACAACAAGGCATTATACACCCTTCCAAGGAGACACAGATAGGAATGATTATAGTCTGGCTCTTACCTACCAACCTCAATGCACAGCAGCGGCGGATCTTTAGCAAGCCAGATGCATCATAGTTACACTGACCCAGCAACCATGCCCCAAAAGAAACCCAACAAACACGCATCAACTAGGTCTGTCAATGATGCAAGAAGAGTTGCCCTTAATAACTTAGCAGATGGCCCTGTCAATCCATAGCCCCTGGCTATTAAACCAAGATACATACAACCAAACAAACGCAATATACATCTGATCGAAATTAAGGACTGTGTAGACATTTCCCCTACCTAACAAGCAGGAAGGGCACGATAACAACAAAACCTGCTAATGCCTCGCTTACTCGGACACCGCAAAACCCACCACACCATCCTGCTAGGAACAATAGGCACCATTTACAGCAGCCACACAAGGAACCCACTCCACAGCCTTCATAGAGATGAGATGAGACATTGAACACAACCCCCTTAATTGTCTGAGCAATACTCCTGGTGGTGTGCAGGCTTCTGCCCCCCGACCACCTAATCCCCACTGAAAAGCTTCTCTTATTTTAATTCTCCAGGTGGGTGTCGTATGTCTCTGCATCCAATGGGTGGTGCACAACACAAAACAGCATCTTTACTGAGTAGTGCTGCGAGCTCTCTATCCTGCGAGACTTTAATGAGTAATGCTGCAAGCTCTCTATCCTGCGAGCCTTTACTGAGTAATGCTGCAAGCTCTCTATCCTGCGAGCCTTTGCTGAGTAATGCTGCAAGCTCTCTATCCTGCGAGCCTTTACTGAGTAATGCTGCAAGCTCTCTATCCTGCGAGCCTTTACTGAGTAATGCTGCAAGCTCTCTATCCTGCGAGCCTTTACCGAGTAATGCTGCAAGCTCTCTATCCTGCGAGCCTTTACTGAGTAATGCTGCAAGCTCTCTATCCTGTGAGCCTTTACTGAGTATTGCTGCGAGCCCTCTATCCTGCGAGCCTTTGCTGAGTAATGCTGCAAGCTCTCTATCCTGCGAGCCTTAACTGAGTATTGCTGCGAGCCCTAATCCATGCCGGTAGTGTTCACAGTATTTGCATTCTTTTTCTTTTCTTTTTTCCTGTCGTGGGCAGCATTACTCAGTAAAGGCCCGCAGGAAAGCTCGCAGCATCACTCATTGCAGGCTCGCAGGATAGAGAGCTCGCAGTATTACTCAGTAAAGGCTCGCAGGATAGAGAGCTCGCAGCAATACTCAGTAAAGGCTCGCAGGATAAAGAAATGCAAAGAAATTGGAAATGGATCAATCGTAGCTATAACAGACTTAGAAACCTCAAATAGCACACTGAATCCAAGAAACCGAGACATTTCCTTCGTCAATAACGCTTTCAAACTGCAAAAACACAAGGCCAAGGCGCCAACTAGGTCAGCAAAGAAACAACCAATCTGATTTTTACATCCAATCTGATATAAGTAACACGAGTATTGTTGATCATTATAACGGCCACCATCTACAAAAAGCAAATGGCGGCCTTTCTGAGATCTAGGAGGGAGCTTTTCTATGCTAAGGTTATTCAAGTGTACAAGTCCTAACTAGTCCAAGAATGACACGCTTTGCGTAACAGCAATTGCCACACGCTTCTGCTGCTCAGCTGCAGCACACCGTTCACTGTCACAGCTATGTGTGCGGCAGGTCATTAATCTAAGTATCACATAGTTAGGAGGAAAGCTCTTTGTTTCAAACCCTTTGTTCCAAGGCTGTGAGTTTGTGTGATCAACATGTGTTCCAGCTTGCATTTTCGAAAGCTTTCTTTGTCCTTCCCCTTGGATCCTGCTTTGTTTCATGGATCTAGGCAGCAACGACGCTGGCTATGCAGACTTCTGAAACAGCCAAAACAATAACTGTTCCAAAGTGGCTCTTCCCATCCCACATTTTGGATAAAGCGAGACAGATCTATCTCTAGCCGTCCAAGTGTTGTTCCCATTTCCATCTCCGCTAAAACACATAAGGTTTTATTGCTCTACATGCCTCTGGGGGGCATCTGAACGGAAGCTTGGAAAAAGCCAGCAACCAAATCAATAAAGGTGCTAGAAAAATCGAATTAAAAAAGAGAAAAGGGCTAGGCACTCAGCTAAAAAAGAGGCAAAGCACACAAACAGCAGGGTAGTGGAGGGGGGTGGGTTCTTTGGAGTGGCATGCCATTGCGCAGGCGGCAACTGAAGGAGACCGGGACCACCTCAGCAGCACCGCCAGTCATCAGCAGATTCGCCTTACCCAAGCAGCACCGCCAGTCCTCAGCAGATCCACCTTCCCCAAGCAGCACCGCCAGTCCTCAGCAGACCCACCTTCCCCAAGCAGCACCGCCAGTCCTCAGCAGACCCACCTTCCCCAAGCAGCACCGCCAGTCCTCAGCAGATCCACCTTCCCCAAACAGCACCGACCCAAAGACCTCAGTATTCTCCAAGGTGACACCACCTCATTGATATTAAGTACTGTGAGGACACTAGACCTCAAAACCAGCTGAGCGTTGCGCAGGAACAACATAAAGGCCTCTGCACCATCCTTCAAGGAGCCTCCGTGGCCCTCCACAACATCCTCTTGGGAGTGGGTGGCACCATCTACAACCTATTGTCCAGATCACACGCTGGAGCCTTTTAAGGAGCTGGGGCTTGACTCTCAAAGAGTTAAGAAGCTTGCCTCAGAGCTTTAAACTCATTCTGTTTACTCCACTGCCAAACTTGTCCACACCAAATGCGCACTTTCTAGTACTATTCTCAACTCTCATTAGGAGTCGGTTTCAGGTCAAGCCTGAAGCCTCCTGATTCCCATTTATCTTCTTTTTCTTTGTGTGGAGAAGTTTTACGGTCCCCGGCACCAAATAAGTGGCTCCTTTTCCTTAATTAATGTGGGGAGTGGTTTTCACTGCCTGTTTCTTAGCTTTCTTGTACATCACATACCTTCCTTTTTTCTCTTTAGAGGTGTAATTACGCATTATGTAATGTGAGAAATATTTCGGGTGTTAGTCGAGTTTAATGGTCAGTTTGTGCGGGGATTTCCTTTTTGAGCTCGTAATGGTCCGTACGAATTGAAGATCGATCAAAGCCTAAAGTATCCTAACTGGTCAATGGGAAGCATTCGAGGATAAGACACAAGCAAAGGAAAGGAAGATAGATAAAGTGAAACAATCTATACGCCAGCATACCAGCAGGTACCAGCAGCCTGAGAGCCTTTCCTGAATGCACGCGATACGCCGGTGTATCCAGCTTAGACTTTTATTTTTACTTTTACCGTGGCTCCTCCTACCCGGTCTTTTGCGCTTATTGTGGTCTATTTGCTATTTTATCCATCAAACCGCACACTACACAAAACAAGAGCGTAAAACTGCGCTTAGTATTTACATCTACTGTGGGGGGTGATGGCCAAATTCACCCCTTAAGGGCACTTTTCACACACTGCTGTTTTTTTGTTTAATTCAGGAATACTTTCTTAATCGATTAAGCCACTAACACACACCTTACACACACACACACTCACACACACACACATACACACACACATACACACACACACGTGCACACACGCACGCGCACACACACATGTGCACACACGCACGTGCACACGTACACGCACGCACACACACAGTCACGACCACACACTCACACACACACACACGAACACACACACACACACACACTCACACACACACACACACACACTCACACACACATACACACACACACAAATGGCAACCTCTTTCTTTCCTTCCAACTGTTGCAGTTAAGTTGGTGCATTCTGGAGGGATTATAAGGCAGAACTTCAGGAGCATTTTCCTCCTCCTCCTCTTAACTACACACTTTTACAACAACATGTCACTGACTTTCGAGCTGTTTTCACAGTCTGTTGGTGCTGATCTGACCTCAGTCTGTTGGTGCTGATCTGACCTCAATTGAAGCCCTTCCTGATGGCAGCATTTATGCTGTAGTTAAAGACTGGAAGTCCTTTAAATTGTTAATGAGTGAATGTGAAGCTTTCACAAACGCTTACTTTTTCACCCATAATACAAAGGTTAAAGGCAGTATGGCCAACAAGCTGTATTACTGCAGGTAACGGGCTGATGTGACTCCCTTTTGGCTTGTAGTAAGTGTAGCCACCTCTTCTATAAATATTCAGACTCCTCTAAAACCTGTTTGCATACATTTGCAGGCGGCATGGCAAAGCCCCTTGGGAAAAGCAGGGTGCTGCCAGTAGTGAGTGTGCTGCCAGTATTAAGGGATGTGGTTGTGCTGCAAGCATAAAGGCCAGTCTTCATCCTAAATATGAAGGCCACCGTTTTCTGAGTTGCCAGGCCATGACGAATTTGTGCAGTGCACAAAAGAACGCAGTAGTGTTCTCAAAGAGCTGTGCAGCGTTGGAAGTGTGAAGGGAGCGGTGAATGCTCGCTGGCTATGATGCTTTGCAGACCTAAATTGATTGAGAAACATGTATTGCCTTCTTTTTGCTGACTGTGGTCTTTGGCCAATTTAGTTATTACATTTTATAACTAGCCGGAGAACTGTGTGATGTGCAGTGTGAAAGCAAAGGAAACAACCATTAATACCCAACACACAAAGTTTTACAAACTTTTGGCCGTTTAGAGGCCCAGGACAGGCAGCTCAGCCTGCAAAACACCAGTAGGACCCAATTACATAAATTTGAGCTTGCAGATGATCTTAAAATACCCCTTATACCCAACACACAAAGTTTCAAAAATGTAAAAACACTTTTGGCCATTTAGGGTGCTTTTCAAGGGCCCAGAACAGGCAGCTCAGCCTGCAAAACACCAGTAGGACCAAATTTCATAAATCTGAGCTTGCAGATGATCTTAAAACACTCCTAATACCCAACACACAAAGTTTCAAGAAGTGCAAGCTTTTGGCCATTTAGGGTGCTTTTCAAGGGCCCAGAACAGGCAGCTCAGCCTGCACAACACCAAATTGTCCAAAATACATAAATCTGAGCTTGCAGATGTTCTCAAAATACCCTTATTTCCCAACACACAAATTTTTAGATAATTCCATGAAGTTCAATTTTGGGCCTGGGAACTCACTTTTCTCAAGTGCTGAGCCAGTAACCGCCGGGCGGGTGTGTTCGGGACAACCCCCCGCTTTAAGAATGTCAATCGAATCAATGAAATCTACTGATTCAAACAAAAAACAATTAGAAGTTGAGGTGCAGTGTGTGAAAAGTGCCCTTAAGGGGTGAATTTGGCCATCACCCTACTGTGGGAGAACAGCGGATCGTCACAAATTTCAAATTCCAAAGATTGCAGACTTACTAAACTAAAAAGCAGAAACCAGGCCAGCAAAAGATCGTTCCATCGTGCTGCAATTGCAGAGATTTTATACAGAATTTAAAAACCATGGATCCCGCCTTTAATTCCCTCATTACCCAGCTGTTGTCTGCGGACAATGAGCAGCGCAAGCAGGCTGAGGCGCTGTTTGAGCAGGTCAAGCAGCAGCCCGAAGCCTGCGCTGGGAACCTGCTTGCAACACTCCGGACAGCGCCCGAGCTGGAGCATCGCTCATTTGCGGCCATCATGATGCGCAAGGTTGGTTTGTCAAGATGCAGTTTGCTTGCTGCTGGATCTGCACGGAAGGGCAGTTTATGAGGCAGGGTCCTCTAACGGGGGAGGCGACGATTTTAGCTCTGTCACTATTTTGAACTGAAGGCTGATAGAGGGCATCTGTGCTTGTGATGCCAGATGAACACCCTCCCATTCCTGTTCCCCTCAGGTCCTGGTGACGGATCCGCAGAACATCTGGGGCAGCCTGTCAACAAGCATGCAGGTGCGCTTGAAGAGAAGGAAGTGGGGGGAGGGGAGGGGAGAAAACGGCCGGTCCAGCTAATAGTGGAATATGTTGCAGTCTGGATTGTTACGCGCACGTAATCAACTCAGATGCCTGGAGGGGCGTGGCATTCCTGCTCCACATCATCGTGCAAGATGAGGAAGGCTAGAGCCATCAGGAGGAATGCCACGTCACTCCTCGTCATGGACGAGTCCATGCATGCAAGGCACTCACATAGGGTTCCCGGTGGGGAGCCAGCAGCTGGGTCTTGCCCTGCTTCTGACGGGCTCACCCTGCTGTGTGGTCATACACAGGCTAACATCAAGATGGAGCTGCTAAAGGCCATCCAGGAGGAGCAGCAAAAGACTGTGGTCAAGAAGGTGAGTGCACACGTCTTTCACCCTTATGTCACCAGGTGCTGCCTTTTCAATCACTTCACGTTGTGCATGCGGGGAGAACTGCCCTCCGTCTAAAGCTGATATTAACGTGCGAGCAAGGAGTCATTTCTGCACAAATGTCCGCTCGCCCAACGCACAGCATGCTCGTGCATGGGCGACAGCTGCACCAGTTTGTGTGTATATGAGTGTGTGTGCGTGTGTGTGTATGTCTGTGTGTGGTGGCCTGCACGTGGATTTATAACAGACCTTTAGTACGTGAACATTTCTTGAAACAGACCTTTAGTATGTGGACATTTCAAGTACATGTGTGTATACCCATGAATGCATGTTTGTATGCGTATGCACCTACAAGCAGCACGATACATGTGCACGCATGTGTACACACTCGCACAACTCTACCCACCCATACCCACACCCTCACCCACACCCACACCTAACCACATGTACACACATGCAAACACATGCACACATACGCACACACATGCACACATACACACGCAGGTGTGCGACACGGTGGCAGAGCTGGGGGCTGAGCTGGCAGATGAGGAGGCCCCTGGCGCTACCCAATGGCCTGAGCTGGTGCCCTTCATGTTCCAGTGCGTGCAATCAGGCCAGCCCAGCCTCATGGAGTCAGGTGCGTGCAAGTTGCGCCCTATGTCCTCGGGCCACCATACAAAGAGCCAGCAGTGTGTTGGCGCATGTGCCACTGTGTGTGTGTTGGGTGTGTGTGTGTGTGCGCGCGTGTGTGTGTTTGAGGAATCGCGTACTGAGCAAGGTGCAGCCTGGAATCTTATTAATTGAGCAGCCAGAAACCCTTGCATGCCTGCACGATGGAGCTTGAGGGCAACACATAAGCACAGATGGAAACAGATGCTTCCCTGTGCATGTCGCGACAAACCGTACCCAACAAAGCATTTAACCTCACACACACAATCTCTCTCTCTCTCTCTCTCTCTCTCTCTCTCTCTCTCTCTCTCTCTCTCTCTCTCTCACACACACACACACACACACACAAACGCACACACTTACGCCTTCGATCCCAGATCTGCTGTCGCAGTGCACGTCTGAGCTAGAAACTTATCATCAATTTCACATCTAAGTGTGCATAACAAGGTTTGCCGCCCTTCTTTCATGCTTGTACACGCACACACACACACGCACGCGCACGCGCACGCACACACACACACACACACACGCACACACATGCGCACGCACATGCACGCATGTACACATGCAGGCCTGCTTATCCTGTTGGCCTGGGCCTGCTGTCGCAGTGTATGCCTGACCCCTTTCATTAACACTTAGCAATGTGCATGACATCATGTGGTTCCGTTCCCTCATATATGCACACGCACACGCACATGCACGCACGCGCATGCCTGCTTGTCTTGGGCCTGCTGTTGCAGCGCATGTTTTTTAACCTCAGCTGCCCGACGATACGTAAACACACCTTCTCGTTCGTACACACGCACATGCACGCACGCGCAGGCCTGCTTGTCTTGGGCCTGCTGTTGCAGCGCATGTTTTTAAACCTCAGCTGCCCGACGATACGTAAACACACCTTCTCGTTCGTACACACGCACACGCACGTGCAGGCCTGCTTGTCTTGGGCCTGCTGGCGCAG
>Ga0307968_1003364_pt1 | contig 13280 bp, 16 predicted proteins | sample OrgLakmetagen650_FD_201834 | JGI IMG/M metagenome (GOLD analysis project Ga0307968, IMG submission 201834) | Saline water microbial communities from Organic Lake, Antarctica - #650 | ecosystem: Environmental > Aquatic > Non-marine Saline and Alkaline > Saline | place: Antarctica: Organic Lake... | reverse complement strand
CCGTGTGTGTGGGCGTGTGTTTGTGCGTATGTGTCTCTGGGCGTGGACGTGTGTGTGGGTGTGTCTGTCTGTCTGTGCGTGTGCATGTGCGTGTGTGTGAACGTGTGTGCGTGTGTGTGTAAATACACCCTCGATCTGTGTGTGTGTGCTTTGTGTGCCCTCTGCATGGAAAAGGCATTGGATGCATTGCTGTTGAGAAAAATGGCGCCTCCATGTGCTTCCTCCTTCTCCCCTTAAGACCTCAAAACCTGGGTTTGGCGGAGGATGTGGATGTCACATTTGGCATACTTACCCAGTAAAACAGAAATCCAACGTCCAATCGATAACCCTGTTCCCGATGTGAGTCCTTTCGGCAGAGGCTACAGCTGCGTTTGCAACGATTGCACGCCTACAGTTCATTCACTCAGTGCTAAGTGCGCTCGTTTATAGGGTTGGCCAGAACCGTATATATACACCGTATATGACCGTATATTTGGTGATTTCCCTGCCAAAAATACCGTATATACACCGTATATATATATGGTCCTGGCCAACCCTACTCGTTTATTTTGCACATTCACGTTTGTGGCGTAGCTTGGTTTCGTGGTGGAGGTGTGGGGTAATGGAGGTACACTCCTCTGTGAATTAACAATACAGTGGCTGCTTCCTGTTTAAATGCGCGCAAGACGGAGCCAAGTCCAGCAAACTTTCCGCACAAACACATGTCCAATCACGCACATGCCACTTTCTCAACTTTCCACACATACATACACACACATACGTACATACACAGATGCGTACACATACACGCACATATACACGGATGCGTGCGCACACACACACATACACACACGGATGCCTGCACACACACACACACACACACACACATACACACACACGCACACACACATACACACAGGATGAGGGCAACTACCGTCTTGCCCACTCCAAGCTGTTTGATACAGTGCATAAATTGAAGGCACGACAGACAAAGCCACCTCAGGAGCTTATGCGCAGCCTGGTGTGTAATATACGAGCAGATACACATACGCACACACACACACAATCACACACATACACACTAACAAAAATGCTTATACACACATGCATGCACAAACAGACAATTAGCACACAGGCACGCACACATACAGACACATTCACAAACCAGCGTGAATGCAAATGCACACCTACACGCTCGCATAAACGCACACACACTCACATGCACACAAATACCTGTATACACACACACAAACACACACACACACTCACACGTACACAAATACCTACCTACACACACACAACACACACACACAAAACATGCACACCAAATTGTAAAAATACGCAAAACACTTGCACGCACAGGTGCTACTCCACTCTTACACCCTAGTCAAAAGCTTAGTGGCCGTCAATGACCACACCACAGCTGCGCGCATGCTCGTGCGTGTTGCAAAGTGAGTGCGCAGATCTCTTCTCGGTTGGAGTTGCCGCAAGAAACTGATGTTTGAAGATAGGTAGCTAGAAGCAGTGAGAGCACACACACACACACACACGCACACACACACACACACAAAACATGCACACACACACACACACACACACACACACACACACAACATGCACACACACAAAAAATGCACCTACAAGCATGCGCCCATGCAGCGAATGGCATCCATCAAGGGCTGGCCAGGAAGCATAAACATGTGTGATCATGGTTTATATGTTTGTTGGTGCATACATGATTCATATGGGCATTGGTGTGTGTGTGTGTGTGTGTGTGTGTGTGATTTGTGTGTGTGTGTGTGTGTGTGCAGGGTGGATCCGAAACCTAACCCCTGACCCTAAATGAATGTACTTACCGTACAGACTTGGGTTCAGTCCGCAGCCCCAAATAAATATTTTAGTTTCACACTCCCGCATCAACCCCGCACCTTAGAAATATTTAATTTACACCAACCCCGCACAGGGATTTTTGCCTGACAGGCTCCAAAATACGCCAAAAATCCCCGATTTTCAATCCCGCACCCCCAAAGTAAATAGATATTTTTCGTGCGCGCAGTCACCCCGCAGGGGAAAAAACGATATTTTTGCGCAGTGATATAAAGTCTGTACGGTATGTCATAAATCTTGGATCCTAATCATGGTCCTCACATGTACGACCCTACCTGTCACATGTGGAGGACAAACTGGTTTCGGCCAGTTCAACTTGGTCTAAGGAATGTTCTAAGATAGGGGACAGATGTGGGATGCATGACCTGGGTTCCCTGGCTTCAGCACCACGTCTCGCCCTGGCCATGCGTTCCCCAGATTTTATTTAGCGCTGTTAAATCGCCTCTGGAATCCTGCACGGGTTACATCATAGAATTTTATTGAGATACGATGAAGGAGACGCATGAATACAATAACGGTTGTAAATAAATATACGGTGTGCTGTTGTTACTTAACATTTTTTCCTGTTTCCTGCAAGGTTCCTATATCTCCACACTGATCATGCCCCAGATGTAGTGTGCGTGTGTGTAATGCATTCAGTTAACATCCTGTCGATTGGACTGGACCCTAATTCCCACATAGGAATCCACATACCGAATCCACATCTCAGACTGCTCCAAAGCATGAAACCCTTTTTTGCTAATTGCTAATTGCTAACTGGCCATCACTGGAATGGAAGCGTGCAGGTTCTCACACGCAATGCAAAGCACCAACTACACGCAACACACAATACAAAACAACAACACACGCTGACACGCAACACACAAAACAAAACCACGACATACAGTAACACGCAACACACACACACACTCACACACACACACTCACACTCACACTCACACACACACTCACACACACACATGCACACACACGCCTAACCCCCTTTTCAGGAACATCTCCAAGTTCCCCAAGCACATCGTCCCCATCCTCACCTCCACCATCATTGAATGCAACCGTGCCGGCATGAAGAAGACCGCCTTTGAGTACGCAGCCATGCTCATGCAAAAAGATTACAGGTGTGTGTGTGTATGTGTGTGTGCTGGAAATGTCGGGAGTTCAAATGAATCATAGAACAGGTTTGCACACACTTGCACACTACTTATTATATTAGTAGTGTAGGTGTACCTGTGCGCTTTGAGTGTGCAAGCGTGCTTGTGTACAAGGAGCGCATTGCACGCGCGCTTGTGCATGTAAGAATTAGTGTTAACCAGAACCATATATATATGCCGTACATGACTGTATATTTGGCAATTTCTATGCCAAATATACCGGGTATACACCATATGGTTCTTGCCAACCCTATTAAATCATATACACAGGGTACGAGCTGACACACATGCACACTTACACACACTAACATGCACAAACACAAACACACGTACATGAACACACATGTATACTTATGCACACATATACACACGCACACATGTACACATATAAGCACACACTCACACATACGTACACGCACGCACGCACGCTCTCACACACACACACACACACACGCACATACACACAACACACACACGCACATACACACACACACACACAGGGACCAAGTGGCTGTCAAGTACAAAAAGAAGATTGAGCTGATGGTGCGCAAGCCCGACAAGGATGCAGAAGAAGTGGAGGAGGCCATCGTGCCCTGCGTGTTCTGCAAGTACGTATCAGAAAAGTGGTGTTGTGGCTTGTGTGTGCGTGTGTGTGTATGTGTGTGTGTGTGAGTGTGTGTGTGTGTGGGTGTGCGTGTGGGTGTGTGGGCGTGGGTGTGTGTGTACGTGAATGTGTGTACGTGTACGTGTACGTGTGTGTACGTGTACGTGTGTGTATGTGTGTGCTCTGCAAGTACGTATCAGAGCGGTGGTGTGGCTTGTGTGTGCGTCTGTGTACGTGTGTGTGTACGTGTGGGTGTACGTGTGTGTATGTGTGTGCTCTGCAAGTACGTATTAGAGCGGTGGTGTGGCTTGTGCTCCTGTGAGTGTGTGGGTGTACAACTGGTGCAGGCATGTGTATGTGGGTGTGGGTGTGGGTTGGGTGTGGGTGTGGATGTGGATGTGAGTGTGTGGGTGAGTGTGGGTGTACAAGTGGTGCAGGCATGTGTATGTGGGTGTGGGTGTGGGTTGGGTGTGGGTGTGGATGTGGATGTGAGTGTGTGGGTGAGTGTGGGTGTACAAGTGGTGCAGGCATGTGTATGTGGGTGTGGGTGTGGGTGTGGGTGTGGGTGTGGGTGTGGGTGTGGATGTGGATGTGAGTGTGTGGGTGTGGGTGAGTGTGGGTGTACAACTGGTGCAGGCATGTGTATGTGGGTGTGGGTGTGGGTTGGGTGTGGGTGTGGATGTGGATGTGAGCGTGAGTGTGTGGGTGAGTGTAGGTGTACAACTGGTGCAGGCATGTGTATGTGGGTGTGGGTGTGGGTTGGGTGTGGATGTGGATGTGGGTGTTTACAGAGGTATTGAGCGGCGAGTCAGTGCAGAAGGGGTGGGAACAGGTGTTGCTTGTATATGCTATATGCTACGTCAGTTCTGCAACTGCGTATATAATTAGAGCTGGCCAGAATCATGCGTATCAACGCATATACGGCTTTTACATTCAGCAGAGAAGTTACCGTACCGTGTTCATCTATCTGCGCATGTACGATGTCATTACCTTACATCTAAATATAGCTTGCATCTAGCACAGCTTACATCTAGCACAGCTTACATCAAGCACATCTTGCATCTAGCACAGCTTGCATCTAGCACAGCTTGCATCTAGCACAGCTTGCATCTAGCACAGCTTGCATCTAGCACAGCTTGCATCTAGCACAGCTTACATCTAGCACAGCTTGCATCTAGCACAGCTTACATCAAGCAGGATTACATCTAGCAGAGCTTACAGCAGAGGAATTACTGTACGTATGGTCATAAGCGGTGTACATACATAATTTATGGCCAACCTAGGCTCATTGTACACACACATGTACTCAGAAGTTTTTATTTCACCCCAAAAAAGAGCAACCATCCCCCCCCCAGGTATACGGTATTTTTGGCAGAGAAACGCGGTACATAGGTTCATATTTTAAAATTCATATACGGTGCGCGTGTTTGGTTATATCCAGCCTGTCAGCAGCGCATGTTTGAAATATCCCAGGGCCCCACGCCAGATTTCTAGGGTTGGCCAAGACTGTAGATATACGTCGTACTTGACCGTCTATTTGGTAATTTCCCTGCCAATAATACCGTATATACACCGCATATATATAGCCATATAAATAGTTGTATATGATATATGGCTCTGGCCAACCTCCGATGTATGTTTGTGTGATATATGGCTCTGGCCAACCCCCTGATGTATGTTTGTGTGTTTGGGCGCATGGCAGCATGCCAATGTATGTTTGTGTGTTTGGGCGCATGGCAGCATGCCAGTATACAGCATGCCATTAAACAGCATGCCAGTAGACAGCATGCCAGTAAACAGCATGCCAGGGCGTTGTGTGTCGCTCCTTTTTATTATTGTGTGCAGCCCATACCACAATGTGACCAGCATCATGAGCTGCGCGCCTTCATCTTTGAGCAGCAGCCTACGTGCACATGCACACATACACACATACACACAGAGACACACACATGCACCCACACACAGGCACACACAGGCACACATACATACACACATAAATGCACACACACATACACTCATTTACGTACGCATGCATGCACACAGAGACACACGCATATGTGTTCATTAAATCACATTTAGGTTAACTGTAAGAGTTTACACTTTTCACTTTTCACAATGCACCGCAGCACACACACACACACACATGTGCACACACATACACACATAAACATATGCACACTTGCACGCACATGCACTAACATGCACACACACATGCACACACACATGACCCTACGCCCACACAGACACACACAGACCTAAACATGCAATAACACTCAGCCTAACTGCAGAATTCCACACACTTAACGATGCATGTAGTACACACGCACATGCACACACATGCGCACATGCATACACATGCACATTTAATACATATGATCACATGTAGGCTAACTGTGAGATCTCACACCCTCACTCTTCACAATGCACTGCAGCATGCCAGGGCCTGAAACGGAGCTGCAGTGCTTCAGCTGTCAGAACATCATCCCAGTGGACATCGCGACGGGTGGGTGTAGGTGTGGGTATAAGTCGGACATCATCCCAGTGTGTGTATAGGTACAACGGTGTGAGTTTGGTTATAGGGTATAGGTATAAAGAAGGTGTGGGGTTTGGGTATAGGTGTGGGTTTGGGTATAGGTATAACAGTGTAGGTGTGAGTATGAATTGGACACCATCCCAGTGGACATCGCAACAGGTGGGTGTGGGTGTGGGCTGGGATGCGTGCGTGCGTGCTTGTGTAGAGGAGGGTATCTGGTTGTGTAGGGGCGATTGGGTTGCCTGTGTGTGTGTATGTGTGTGTGCTTGCCAAAATTGTATCCCTGCTGATACTGCAACAGGTGGGTGCGGGTGTGGGCGTAACTCGAAGTGTGGGTAAATTAAGCTTAAAATCGCTCTGAGTGAGGGCAGATCAATCTTAGAATCACTCTGAGTGAGGGCAGATCAATCTTGAAATCGCTCTGAGTAAGTGCAGATCAATGATGGTGAAATCGCTCTGAGTGAGGGCAGATCAATCTTGGAATCACTCTCAGAGCGAGTGTGGGCTGGGATACATGCGTGATTGTGTAGGGGTGAATGGGTTGCCTGTGTGTGTGCTTGCCAAAACTTCATCCATGCTGACATCGCGACAGGTGGTTATAAAAGGCTGAAGTCCATGCGTGGTTGTGCAGCAGCAACCGTGGCTGTGTAGGGGTGATTGGAGTGCACGAGCTTTTTGTCAACACGTTGTCCTTGTTGACATTTGCGGCCACGTGCAGGCTAGCGTGTGTGATGCCAAGAGGAGTGGAAAAGTGCATGGTATCTACAAGCAGATACATTGTTGCATCTGCTCTCAGTTTGTCCTGGCAGAATTCATCACACCACATGCAGGCGAGCGTAATGCGTTCAAGGAGTGGAGTCTATGACACAGCATCTACAAGCGCAATACGACTGCATATTTGCTCACGTTGTCATTGCACGTTTGCTCACGTTGTCACACACAATCTAAACAAGCTCAATACGACTGCGTATTTGTTCACGTTGTCATTGCATGTTTGCTTACGTTGTCACACAAAATTTAATCAAGCGCAATACAACTGCATATTTGCTCACGTTGCCATTGCATGTTTGCTTACGTTGTCACACACAATTTAAACAAGCTCAATACGACTGCGTATTTGTTCACGTTGTCATTGCATATTTGCTCACGTTGTCATTGCATGTTTGCTTACGTTGTCACACACAATTTAACCATACCACGTGCAGGCAAGCGTATTGTGCTCAAGGATTGGAGGGAGTGCCCGGCATCTACAAGCCAATACATGATTGCATGTTTGCTCACGTTGTCATACACAAATCAACCATACCACGTGCAGGCAAGCGTGTGGTGCTAGAGGACTGGGGGGAGTGCCCAGCATCTACAAGCTAAAACATGGTTGCATGTTTGCTCACATTTTCATATACAAATTAATCATACCACGTGCAGGCAAGCGCATTATGCTCAAGGATTGGAGGGAGTGCCCAGCATCTACAAGCCAATACATGATTGCATGTTTGCTCACGTTGTCATACACAAAATAACCATACCACGTGCAGGCAAGCGTGTGGTGCTAGAGGACTGGGGGGAGTGCCCAGCACCTACAAGCTAATACATGGTTGCATGTTTGCCCACGTTTTCATACACAAATTAATCGTATCACGTGCAGTCAAGCGTGTGGTGCTAGAGGACTGGGGGGAGTGCCCAGCATCTACAAGCTAATACATGGTTGCATGTTTGCTCACGTCGTCATACACAAATATAATATCAAAATATAATATCACATGCAGGCAAGCGTGTGGTGCTAGAGGACTGGGGGGAGTGCCCCTGCTGTCACTTTTCCTGCAGCCGCCAGCAGTTCATGCGCGTGCTGCAAGCTGAGTCGCGCTGCCCGATGTGCAATGAAGAGGTGGGCGTGGTTGTTTTGTTCTGTTGTACATGTGTGTGTGTGTGTGTGTGTGTGTGTGTGTGTGTGTGTGTGTGTGTGTGTGTGTGTGCGTGCGTGCGTGCGTGTGTGTGTGTGTGAGTGTGTGTGTGTGCGCGTGTGCATGTGTAAATTTGTGGTTTGGTTTAAGATGTGTGAGGTGGGTACGTATATACTGCCCTGTGTGGGACGTACAGAATCTATGCTAGTGTAATTGATAAGAAGTTGTGCACGCATGTGTACTCTGTGCTGCAGTGGCAGAGTCACACTGGCTAGCTTGCATGGCAATCAATGTGTGGGTGTGGGTGTGGGTGTGGGTGTGGGTGTGGGTGTGGGTGTGAGCGAGAGAGAGAGAGAGAGAGAGAGAGAGAGAGAGAGAGAGAGAGAGAGAGAGAGAGAGAGAGAGAGAGAGAGAGAGAGAGAGAGAGAGAGACAGAGAGAGAGAGAGAGAGAGAGAGAGACAGAGAGACAGAGAGAGAGAGAGAGAGAGAGAGAGAGAGAGAGAGAGAGAGAGAGAGAGGGAGAGAAGAAAGAGGCCCTCTGGCAAAATACAATCACACACACATAATGCAAACATCCCTCCGTGCCCAATTGCAGGTCGCTGTGGAATCGGTGAAACGCGTGGCTGACCCTCTGGCTAAGTACAAGGCTGAGCAGGAAGAGTACGCAGCTGCTTTAGCAGACGGCATCCCCGGCAACGGACCGGTGCGTCATTTGAATAGCAGAGCAGTAAACCTGAATATTCAAGCCTCGGACGAGACACTCGAGCATACATCTTTGCTCCGATGCAAAAGCCCGCCTTTGCCGTTTGCATTTGAGCTAGGCACTTTCTGAATGTTGAAGTTTTGAACAAGACATTTACGCATGCATCTTCGCTCCAATGCAAAAGCCCGCCTTTGCCGTTTGCATTGAGCTAGGCACTTTCTGAACGTTGAAGTTCTGAACAAGACATTTACGCATGCATCTTTGCTCCAATACAAAAGCCCGCCTTTGCCGTTTGCAATTGAGCTAGGCACTTTCTGAACGTTGAAGTTCTGAACAAGACATTTACGCATGCATCTTTGCTCCAATACAAAAGCCCGCCTTTGCCGTTTGCATTTGAGCTAGGCCTGCATTTTCTGTAGGTTTAGGGGAGCCCACTGCCCCCCTTCTAAACGGCATGGACTGATCCAAAGCAGGTTGAGCAGCTTATTCAGAACACACTGCGCATACACGTTGTGTCCACGGTGGTGTCTAGGTGTCTGTCCCACACCGTCCCTGCAGCCTGAGCCTACCGGCCCACACCTCACCAATGTAGATTGAATTAAAGCAGGTTGAGCAGCTTATTCAAAAAGCACTGTGCACACACACACAAACACACACACACACACGTTGTGAAAAGGTGTCTGTCTCACACCGTCCCTGCAGTCTGAGCCCACCGGCCCACGCCTCACTGGCGTGGAGTTGGCCAAATCCACGAGCGCTAAAGAGGGGGGCAGCTTGTGGGGCGCCGGCCAGTCGTCCGCACAACAAAAGGCACCCATGATTGAGGTGTGTGTGTATATGTGTGTGGTTGTGTGTATGCGCGTGTATGTATATGTATGTGAATGTGCGTGTGTGCGTATGTGGGTGTGGGTGTTTCCACAGACGTGGGTGTGGGTGTGTGTGTGGGTGACCATGTAGCCATGGCTGAGGTGCGTGAGTTCAAGGGCATTAGGGTGGGTAAATTTGTTGGGAGTCAGGTGGACCAGCTCGTGTTGGTGTGAATAGATGGCTGCTGATCTCTTCTCTGCACTGTAAGTACACAAGATGCAAGTGTGGGATGTAGCACCGACAATTCCACACTGACTCCTGCATTGCTCGCACAAACAGTTTGAAGCAATATGCACCGAGTGCAGTAACAAACAGGCACCCTCACTTTGAAGCACTATGCACTATGCACTATGCACTATGCACTATGCACTATGCACTATGCACTATGCACTATGCACTATGCACTATGCACTATGCACTATGCACTATGCACTTTGAAGCACCATGCACTTTGAAGCACCATGCACTGAGGTGGTGTCTCGCACCCTTAATTTGAATCATTATGCACTGAGTTCAGCAACCAGCAGGTGGTGTGCACCAACACAGAAATGCCCACCCAAAAAGGCACATCCACACTCATTTGCCGCTGCAAGCCAGCCCTTGCAGCACATGCAGCCCTTCTTAGCACTTGCGCAGCACCCTTGTGACGTTTTTGCAGCAGCGTACCCACCCAACCTTTCCAGCACCCTCGTGAATTTTGAGCAGCAACGTACTAAACCAACCCTTGCAGCACCTGTGTACCAACCCTTGCAGTACCCAGTGCAGCACCCTCGCACACCCTTCGCAGCTGTAAGCCATGCTATGCAGCACTGGCATGCGCCCATGCTATGCAGCACTGGCATGCGCCCACGCTATGCAGCGCTGGCATGCGCCCACGCTATGCAGCACTGGCATGCACCCACGCTATGCAGCACTGGCATGCGCCTACGCTATGCAGCACTGGCATGCGCCCACGCTATGCAGCACTGGCATGCGCCCATGCTATGCAGCACTGGCATGCGCCCACGCTATGCAACACTGGCATGCGCCCACGCTATGCAGCACTGGCATGCGCCCACGCTATGCAACACTGGCATGCGCCCACGCTATGCAGCACTGGCATGCGCCCACGCTATGCAGCACTGGCATGCGTCTACGCTATGCAGCACTGGCATGCGCCCATGCTATGCAGCGCTGCCATGCGCCCACGCTTGCACATGTTGAGTTATCCGTGTCCTGACCCTCTCTCAAACCACGTGCTCCTTGTCAATTCCAATTGCTTCCTGAATTGAAGGTACGTGCCGGCACTGGTGCAGCCAGCAAAGGAGGCCTGCAGCTCCCGGGATTTGCTGGCATGGGCCCCACACCAGGCATGGCTGGGATGTCGGTGAGTACTTTTCAACTTACGTGCACAAGCTTGTGCATGCGCGTGAGTGTTTGGTTAAGGGGGTCTTGTGCACTTGTGGACGAGGGTGTGTTATGTGCGGACGCGCGAATAGGGAGGGGTATATATCCCACACCAGGCATGGACAAAGTTAACATGTATTAGGTATGTAAGGTTGGACAGTTTGTGTGTCTTCATGTAATCATGAACCAGCACGCATGTCTGAGAACGATGGTGTCAGGGACTTTTATATCACAGGCATGCGCGCACGCACACACACACACAAACACACACACACACACACACACACACACACACACACACTCGTACACTAGCATACACATCCACACAATCACCGACACACATGCACGCTCAGGTGGTGTCTGCCTTAACAAAGATGAACCTTGCTGCTGGCCAAGGCAGCAATGCCGCTCATCCCTCCCCCCCCCCTTCATCATCAGGTCTTGGCTTGCCCCCCCCTCAATTCCCAGATGCAGCAGCCGGCCCTCCTGCTTATGGGGGTCCAGTGCAGGGTAGAAGGAGACAGTGAGGGGGACTCCTTATGGCACCAACGCACTGCAGGAGTGCGCAAGGGCTATGAGCAACCCAGATGCAGCAGCCGGCCCTCCTGCTTATGGGGGTCCAGTGCAGGGTAGAAGGAGACAGTGAGGGGGACACTTTGTGGCACTAACGCACCGCAGGAGTGTGCAAGAGCTATGTGCAACAAAGTAGGAGGAGGAGGGGGAGGAGACAGGGAAGCAGGCATGTCGCGTATTCAGGTCGTAACACGTTGATAAGTTTTGCACTAGTCTGCTTGCTTCTGCTAACAGGGGGGAGTACTGGAGCAGAGTGTGTAAGGATGCGCCCTTGGAAACAAACGGCGGAGGATTGAATGCTTGTTTTTGACGCACGTATGCTGGCTTCTCTGCCTGTATGTTATTCCTGTTGTAAAGCATGCTTTTGTAGATCAAGTGTACGAAGGTGCTCATGTTGCCCACTCGAGCTCAAAGGGGCTTCTGTGGGATGCAGCTCGCTTGTTGAGCTTAATAGTTGCATTTGCTCAAATGAACAGGTCCTTCCGTGCGTATCCTCCCAGAAGCTTAGTAAGGGCAGCTTGTTCTCTCTATATATATCTCTTTCTGTCAGGGATGACCTTGATACATTACAAGTTTCTATTTATCCTCCGTACTCAGTATCAACATAACGGTATGTTTGCGCGCCTCTTTATTGGTATTGATGTTGCTGTTGCGGTGATATATTGACAAGCAAGGATTGGACAAAAGGCATTGCAAAGGAGATGCCGGTATTTAAAAAAGAGTTATTCCCTCATCAATTTCATGATGGTACTAAAGAAAAGAAAAACTACGCAGGCAGTGAAAATCACTTCCCATATTAATTAAGGATGGTGGTAAAAATTATCACTTTTTTTATTGACTATAATGTAGGATTGAGCAGGATTTAAAAAGGAGGCAAAATAGGCCAGCTTTTTACAGGTGCAGTATGCTAGGGTAAGGGTAAGGGTTACACAGTATGCTAGATCTCATGGACAAGTGCGCAGAGCTCACGAACTTAACGCTTATAAGAGGGAAATACACCTCATAGAAGTGAAGTATTGTGAGGACACTAGGCCTGGACACCAGCTGGGGGCTAACAAACAGCATCGGAGTTTATAATCGCTTGAAAGCTAAAAAAGTTACACTTCACACCATCCTTCTTGGTGTGGGAGGATCAATCTATACCTCTAACACTTAGCGTCATCTGAAAGAGCTCGGCCTCGACTCACAGAGGGCCCACAAGACTGCCCTTAAATTGCATGCTCACTCTGTGCATTATGCGCACAAACTGACTACAAGAAAAGAAAAGAACAGCAACTACGCAGGCATTGAAAGCCACTCCCCACATTAATTAAGGAAAAGGAGCCATTTTGGTACCGAGCACCGTAAAGCTCCTCCACCGCGACAAGGAAAAGGAAAAATCAATGGGGATCAAGGGGGTTGCAGGCTTGGCCTGAAACCGGCTCCTGATGAGAGTTGATAACAGTACTGGAAAGGGCACGTCTGGTATGAACAAGTTTAGCAGCAAAGTTCACAGAGTGCACATGGAGCTTGGAGGCAAGTTTCTTAACTCTTTGAGAATTGAGACCCAGTTCCTTGAAAGGCTTCAGAGTGAAAAAAAAAAAAAATAGAGCCGCTGTGCTCGTTGCAGTGGCTCTCTCAATTTTTGTCGGGTCTGGCGACCTGTGTTGGTATGCATGGTTATCAGGAGACCAGCCTCGCCGTCTCCTCTTCACGTGG
>Ga0307968_1003362_pt1 | contig 13292 bp, 13 predicted proteins | sample OrgLakmetagen650_FD_201834 | JGI IMG/M metagenome (GOLD analysis project Ga0307968, IMG submission 201834) | Saline water microbial communities from Organic Lake, Antarctica - #650 | ecosystem: Environmental > Aquatic > Non-marine Saline and Alkaline > Saline | place: Antarctica: Organic Lake... | reverse complement strand
CAAGCGTGGACACACACACACACACACACACACACACACACACACACACACGCACACACACACACACACACACACACATACACATTTACTCACATACACACACTCACACACACACACACACACACACACACACACACACACACTCACACACACATACACACTCACATACACACACACACACACACACACACACACACACACACACACATACACACAAGCACACACACACACACATGAACACACATGCACACAATTACGCGTACTTGATTTGAAGTAGCGCTTGTGCCTATCATCCTTATCTACTATTCGTGGCTTCAAAACCAACCGTATGCATTCAATTTGTCAATATTTGCAGCTCCCCAAGCGTGCAGAGGGCAGTGACGAGGATGAGGGAGGGCTGGACAGCTGGGGCAATGGCTACGAAGGGAACAAGCGCAATAGGGTCACCCTGCAGCCTGCAGCCCAGGGTGACAGCAGCAGTGAAGAGAGCAGCTCTGAGGAAGAGGAGCAGCAGGACTGGTTTGAGCTGTTCCCTGACCTACACAGATTTATCGAGGCTGCTGTGCGAGAGTTGGGCGGGCAGGTGATAGGATTGTTTCCTGCCCTGATCGCTGTCCCCTAATGTTGTGCACTCCAAGCGTAAAATTTCAAGTGGACACACACATTCTCACATACGTGGGCACACATGCAGACACACACACATTCACACACACATTGTTTACACACACATACACGCACGCATGCATATGCATAGCTGGCACCATACCAGATGCAGGAGTTTCACAAGCTCACCTAACTTTGTTTCAGGCATGAAAGAATAAGCCTAGGTACCACCTGTTTCAAAAGGTGACAGTATGGCTACCAAAATTAAGACGGTCATGTCCTCTAGGGAGCAGGTTGTGCTTAAGCTGAATTGGAGTATTCCCTCCAAACATTGCTGAAAAACGGCCACCAAATCTAAGACGGCAAACTTTTTGGGTACAGGTTGTGCCCAAGCTGAACTGGAGCTGTCCTTCCGATGCCACGTGGGTCAACCCATTGTCGTCCTTAGCTTGCACCAACGCTGATCAGGTGGGAGAGCGCACGCCGTTGTTGGATAAATGGTACACATCCACAGAGGACGTATTCTAGAAAGCACGCCAGAAACGTAGGCAATTAACGCAGCAGAGCATGAACGAGCTTGGGAATTTTTCGTGTGCGTCACTCTGCTCCTGCCTGTCTCCTTGTGACTGTGTTCGTGAGGTGAAGAAGAGGTCTGTGACCAAGGAGTATTGATAATGCAGTAATACCATATTATTTAACAACCTATAATGCAACAATTGTTTGATCACAGGTTTGCATCCGTAAACTTCATCTGATCATAGGCGTCTGCAATGTTGAGGAGGCAGCAGCTTCCTGGAAATCTGTGTGTTACAAGTGTTTCCTAGATGTAAAGGCTCAATGGCTAAAGGGCGCAAAGGCAGATGGAGCACTACTATAGATTCAAGACCTGATCTTACTCTATCATTACTCACTTACACACACACACCCACAAGCACACATACCCACATACATGCGTACACACCTATACTTGCACACACAGGTGGTCTTGATGCTGAAGAGCTCTGACCGCATTGCCCATGACTTGGAGCTGCTGTCTTCTCAACCACAACCTCCCTCAGCTTCATCCCAAGCACCTTTCTCCCAGCCCCCTTTGACACAGCTTCCGCCATGCGACGTACAGCCACTACCAGAATACTCAGCAGCAGCAGCAGCAGCAGCAGCAGCAGTAGCAGGACAAGCAACATATTCAGGGTATGCACCGGCATCAGCAGTAGGGGCAGAAGCTGCTGGGGCGGGGTCTCAGGGGCTCGTTCAGCATCAGGTACTAATATAAAATCACATTAAATCTTCTGATCCCTTACTGTGATGTATACATATGTTTCAGACACGGGTGGTCCAGTGGTAGGATGTCTGGCACTGCTGCTGCAGGTGGTGCTTGGCTCAAGTCATTCACTCGTTACATGATCTGAGTAGCTCAAGTCATTCGCTTGTTACACGATCTGAGTTGGCTCAAGTCATTCACTCGTTACACGATCTGAGTTGGCTAATTTTACAGTTTAAAGAAACTGCGTGGCAGGCTTCTTGCTGTGTTAGAGCCGCTATACTTGGAAATGGGTGGTGCAAGATGTGAAGGCTTTGGCAGGTTTGGTAGTGTAGCTTGGTAGTGTGTTATGACGGGGGTAAGTCTTTTCAGAGCCCTGGCTATTGTGAAAGACGATCTTGTTTCAAAGGGCTGGCCAGATCTGTAGACCTGTACCTCATCTTTTTATATGTCCCTGCTAAAAGTTGTGTTATCATTGCATATATATATCCGGCCACCAGGAGGCTGTAGTTCTCGTAACTTTTTGGCACGTGTCTATTGAAATATAATTCACACATTCAAAATCCTGCCGTTGAAAGATAGTGATTGAGTTGATTCTCAGGGGTCGGTTGGTGGGTGGTCATTTGGGGGGGCTTGGGAATTTGGGGAGGGGGATCTCCAGAAAATTTCTGGGCCACTTCCAGCAAAAAAATCTTTCAAAATCCTCAGCTCAATCCCAGTCGATTGGCGCCTTGTTGGGTGATTAGATTAAAGGGGGGTGACTGGGTGCCTGGTCATAGAATTGCATGGATGCCCCCAAGTAGGCCGCATGGGTTTGTGCAGTCAAATTGCCAGCAATTGATTTCAAATTTGCCGTTCACCATTTGCATTATAGTTGCATGAATGAAGTGAATAAGTACTTTGGCAAAGGTTTTGGCTGGATTTGTGCACTAAACAGGTGGTCAATGCAAGAGCGTGCACAAACCAGTTATAGCCCTATGATTCGTCAGGTAATTAAGTAAATGACATGAGAGCAGTGTAGGCAGATAGCTGCTTAAATTTTGAGCAGGTTGACACCCTTTTTATAAGTATGGGGGGTCATTTTGGGCCGGAGGCCCAAAATTTACACGTGACTGTCAGAAAAAAATTGGACGCCTCCTGGGCCACCCCTACATTTAAGCATGCAGCAACCTTTATAAGAGTGACGCTGGTCCTGTGCACATGGTATGACCTGCACCCTGACCTTAATGGCTGTGTTTGGTGGCCAAAGTGGCTAAAGTCAAATCATTGTCTACCCATCATCTCTGACAGATGATTCCATTCCGGCACTGGCCTACCCCCTGCAGGCCACGCTGGTGCTGCGCAAGTGGTATGACCTGCGCCCTGAGCGCGAGTGGCGGTGTTTTGTGGCTGGAGGCAAGCTGGTGGGTGTGTGTCAGCGAGACGTCACTCAGCATTTCCCACAGCTGGCGGAGCCTGTGGGAGGGTGGGAGGCACTGGTGCACGAAGGTAGGGGCACCTGCTTTTTGGGTCTAGTGGCACAGTGGCACGCATACCCTTCACCATGAGGTACGATTAGGCATCAAGGTATGCAATCAATGGAACGCATTCGTTTCACTGTGTTTATGCTTTGATATCCTCACAATTATGTGTTTAATGGCTGCATGGGCGTCACTATAAGTGAATTTTCTGGTAGGTGTCCAGTAGCAAGCACACGCTTTGCTATGAGTCAGCCTTTGAGGTGTGTGACAATTTCTATGAGTAAGCTTTTTAAGGTGTGTACACTCTGCTATGAGTATGCTTTTGTAAGTGTGTACACTCTGTTATGTGTATGCTTTCTATGAGAAAGCTTATTAAGGTGTGTGTGTACATTTTGCTACGAGGTGTGTCGAGCTGTGAGGTATGAGTAAGCTCTTGAGGTGTGTAAAGCCTCAGCACCGATGCCATGCAATCATATCAAGCACAGGCCTGTAAGCATGTCGCACGAGTTCTGTTGTCACAACGGAGCCTGGAATTTCTTATGTGCAGGTGGGGATGGGAGCCACTGTGATGACGGGGACTGCTCTCGTGTCAGAGATCAAAGAGACGGGCGCACAGACAGGGTCGACTGCAGCCATGGTAAGGGCTGTGTTTCAGGGCTGTGCTATCAGGCTGTGTAATTATCGATGCTTGATAGCAACTGCATGCAGGGCTGGCAGCATATTTGGTAAGGGCTGTGCTCTTTGGTACTGGTAGAAGCAGAAGAAAGGGATACGGTCCGGGCTTTAAAATGACAGCTAATCAACAAAATCAGAATCACGCGTATCATTTCTGTAAGCATGTATGTGCTTTCTTGCCAGAGCACGCCTCACACTGAACATTAGGTAGCCTGTCAGGTAAAAACACATTGATGTTTCGTGTAAAACGTGTCAGTTCGTGTGTGTATATATAAAAGCACAAACGACTTGTGAAGAATCAGGATGCTGGGTCTCAATCACATTTCAGCCTCAAGAAAAATTGCCACACAGCCAATCAAAATCTGTGTCAATGGTGACGACAACGTTGGCCTTGGCACACAAAAGCTCTGATATAACATTGCTTTCAGGTCATGAAGGACATGAAGCGCAATTAGGGGTGAGACCAGGCGCGGAGGCAAGGGCAGCCTTGCACGCTTTGCATGCTTTCCACGCTCGTACGGTTAGACGCCGCTTTCCCCAGAAAAACTGTGAGTCAGGGCTGTTGTTCCTTGCTGCGTGAGCAAGTGACGATTTGTGTCTCCTGGCTTTTTACAAAGGTGAGACCTGCTTGAAACCTACTTAATGCGTGTTGGGGTGTGTGTGGCACTATTGACTGGACTATAAACAAGGGTATTTTGGTCAACAATGACCGTGTTGATTTTGTGACTGGTGCATGTGCTTGAATTATAAGCAGGCATGCAGTGATTACCACTCCCAACTTTAATTGAGGAAAATGAGTACTTCGGTTCGGTACCAGGCATCATAAAAATCCAATACCTCAACAGAGTGTTATTATTACTTCTTTAATTACTTCTATTGGCATCAACAGCTTTATCCTCTGCATTCCTTTGCTGCTGCAGACACCTATGACACTTATGTATCCATCGGAGGAACGGTGAAGATCTTGGATTTCAATCCGGTTGGGGGCACAACCTCGCCATTGCTATTTACGTGGGCAGGTGCGTTTGTAGCCTGTCAGCTCAGTGCTTCTCTTGCCTGCTTGGATGGCTATCTCTTACCTTTTAAGGTAAGACCTTACATGATGTGGTCTTACCTTACATGATATGGTCTGCCCATGCCATGAAGCAATTGGACAAAACAGCGAATCGTAGTTTTGCATTTGTATCCTTTAGGTATACCTGTATGCTCCTAGACATCTTAGAGGCAATATAACCGGGGTGTTGCACCTTCACAACTGCATTATTATCTCAAATTTATTATAGCTTTTAGCTGAAATCGGCAGTATGGCCCAGAAATGTAGCTAAGTAGCGCTCCTTTGTCCCTTCCAATTCCAGAGCTCGGATTGGAGGAAGCTGCAGCAGCTGCTGATGGCATCTGCAGTACATCCCATCAAGCAGTGGGAGATGGAAGGCCAGCATTAAACACTGAACATACCACAGAGCACACAGAGGGTTTGCCTGCTGCTGCTGGCTGTGGTGACTTGCACGCTCAAAAGCAGGGGGCTTCAGAGGCACCTCGACAAGGATCTGGTCAGGGCAGTGAACATGGGCAGCAGGGAGGCCCACACACACCAGACCCTAAGCCTTTGGATAACATGCACCACAACGGGCAGGAAGAGAGAGGGAGCAGCAGTGATGATGAGTCTGGCGGCAGCAGTGGTGGTGATGGGAGTGACGAGGGAGATGTGGAAGAAGTGTTGTTGAAGATTGTGCCTGAGGCATCGATGGTGCAGCCTGGGCATCGGTCTGCCTGTGGCATGCCTTTAGACATGAACAGCTTGCAAGAAAGCTTAGAAGGAATGGCACGCCTTGCAAACAGAAGGTAGCTTTTGTGTGTTCGTACTGGCATGCTGGTAGTTTGTTTTGTGCGAAATATTATAAAACCAGCAAAGTTTCCACCTTATGAAGAATGACTGATCTTGGTACTTTTGAACACTGGAGCCAAACTGTACTTTGAGCCAAACTAAGGTAGGATCAAATCCTAGCAAACATGGGGTCGCTCGCTATATAGAATAATTAAGAAGGTTTACAAAGGTTTAATTTGTATAAACAAATCTTTGTAGGCTGTGAAGTATTACAATTGAAGTAAAAGAGCCAATTGAATTGCAATTGAAAGATGTAAAACTTCTCCGTCACAGAAAGACAATCAATGGAATCTTGATTAATGGAGGGTTGCCGGCTTGGCCTAAGAAGCCGATGCATTCTTGCTTGACTCATAACTCATAACAAGAAATGTTTATGTTTTTATCCTCCCACAAAGGAGTTCTCCTCTGTTCCAGCTCGTACCGCATAAAGATCGTTATGGTCTAGGTCAATTCACGCTTTGTGCTCATTGCGCTCAAACAGCAGGGGAAATTTGTTAAGAGTACTAGTGACACGACACCGAACTTGCTTAGCCCCCCTCAATTTTGCCTCTCCTTTCCTTTGTGCCAATTTGGCCTTTTCTTCTAAATAATACAGGGGCTGAGATTTCACTAGTACCCCAATCGCTTTACACTACCAAAGAAATGTTTGCTTTGCAGATGCATAACTCTTCAAAGTTTAATTGCTACACTTTTAAAACCAGAACTTTTGCACCACAAACCAACGATGGAACAGTTTTTTTACAACATTTCCATTCTGCGACAGATGGATGCTGCATCCATGCTCCTGAGATGTTAGGGTTGAAGGGAACAACACTGAAATAATATGCAAGCTGGAACACAATCACGAGCATAATTTAAGGAAACAGAGACGTTGCTGTCGGACAGCGAAGTTAACGCATGCTACCAGGCGGATTCAAACTCGTGACTCAAAGATTCTGGCCTGACCATGGACCATTAGGCTTTCAGGGCAGCTACCCTACAACACAACTGTGCACTTGACATGTACCACGTACCACTTCAAACTAGCAGCCCCAACTTGGAACTTCTATACCTCAACTGCCAACCTGCCAACTAGAGCAGCCGCTGGCAACGGCATTGAGATAATAATTATGACAAAGAAAGCGTAAGACTACCAGCATAGATCAAAAAAATACAAGAAGAATAGGGAAAGTATGCAAATAATGCCAGGAAGCCCTGTTCTGCTCATGGAGGAGATACTAATTTGATTTGAACCATGGCACCCAAACACTTGTGGTTTGTTGGTAAGCCTGTGAAGGGGAGGAGAAAGCAAGCAACAAGAGGGTTTTGGTTAGACGTAAACTAATAACTTCCTTTGGTGGGGTGACGCAAGGATTTATGGACGATTGTTGAAAGGCAAAACACAGTCTTTGCAAGGAAATGTGTGTATCTGACAGACTTAAATTTTAAAATTAGCTAAACCTGAGGGAGATATAGACATAATGGATTGTATGCTCTGACATTGATAAATTTTGGCACTAAGAAGCCTAATAAACGCAAGCATATTGCAGGCATTTAGAGTACACGAAAGAATGACAACAGACCTCAAAGAGATCCGACCGTTCTCACAGCCGAATCAAGTCAATTATTGCGCACACACCTTGAACAGCTCAGCACGCTCAGGCCTTGCCATCATCCGCCCTTCTGTCATCTGCACAACAATAACACAAAAAGAGTAGGAGGGGCCAGTTAATTATTGGTACTATACGGTACGGTATATACGCCGTATAATACAGGGGGGAGGGGGCCGTATGTACATACCGTATTTTCCGTATCAAAAATGGATAGGCATTATACACCGAATACACGCTGTATTCCGTATATATTTCCATACTAAAATACGGTGCAAAACCGTATTTCAAATGGACACCCCAGACTCAGGTTCGAATCATAGCAGGAACAGTCCTTTTTTCTCTTTGCGACTCTTAAGATATGCACTTCCTTTGCTTTACACTTATTTTTTAGCATGTTTTTGCATCAATCACAATGTTTCCTTGGTGGTTAGAGTAGTTGGGCTTCTTTTTGCACTGGCAATGGCCATTTTGGGATCTGTTTGGCTTTGGACAGGCCTAGCCCTTCAAACTTTGATTTTTGGCGCAACTGAGTTGGATACTGGTGTACAGCTCTTCAAGAGCTACAAAATGAGCCTATTATGATTAAAAAAGGAATGGTACCAATTTCTCCGTATATACGGAATACGGTTTAATACCCATATACCTATATACATACAGTATATACGGTATTTGAAAAGGTGATACACGGTTCTGGCCAACCCTACAAAAGAGGTAAGGAACCCTTGTTTAGATTGGATGTAACGGTAGTTCATTATCCCCGAGGCTCACTTTATAATCCCGCTCCAACGAGTGCTTAAATGCATAAAAATGGCGGTGTCTTTAATCAGACCTGTTCGCGCTTGACCAAAGCAGACGCACGTACGCAGGAGAGGCATGCTAAAAAATTGCTTGTAGGTTGCAAAACTAGAAAATCAAGTAGCAGCTCGCACCTGGGTAACGGGGATCATGCACAGGGAGTTGAAGAGGGTGCCCACAACCATCCAGGGCTGACCCAGACGCACGGCAAACAGAGACAGACCCCACCAGAATAGTTGCTCCCTGAACGCACACAGGCATTATATCCTTTTGTTCTGTCAAGTTAAATATCAGTGAGCTTATCAAACTATGGGGGTCTCAGCAAGATTCATTAGGTCGTTGCCAAATCTCATTAAGAGGCGATTCCAGGCCAAGCTTGCGACCTTCCTCACCAAACGCTTGTTGGAATGGTGAGACTGCAGCCAGTTGTCCTTCTTTGTGATGGAGGAGTTTTACAGCACTCGAAATGAGGTGGCTCCTTTTCAGTAATTATCACTGCCTGCGTCATTCTTTCTTATTTCCTTCACCAGGTCCAACGTCCCTCACAAAAGACAAGTAGTCGATGGTCAAAGTAACCTGAAGAATCGAATGGGACTGAACCGGCACCTGAAACAGAGGCAGACCTAATATTTCGTCGGCACCAGTTTAGATTAAGAAAGCAGTGAGGATGGTAAGATAGTGTTTTCAAATCATTGGCTCAAGAGTTTAGGACGGACATGAGAGCAAGCACTGAGCTGCAGCCACGCACCCGAAGTAGTTGGGGTGGCGTGAGTAACGCCACAAACCAGAGTCTAGGATCAGTTGGATGGGCATGCCTTCCGCTTGGCGGCGCTCGTTTTCCTTCATGAAGGCGTTCAGCTGATTATCTGCTGTGTAGGAGAGGGCCATGCCTGCAACAAAGAAAGGCACAGGCAAACAAGATTGATGTGGTTTCTCGTGAAGTGCATTATTGTTGCCTGCTGTGTAACAGACCGTGTAGGAGAGGGCCATGCCGTGTGGGAGAGGGCCATGCCTGCAACAAAGAAAGGCACAGGCAAACGAGATCGATGTGGTCTCTTATGAAGTGCATTATTGTTGCCTGCTGTGTAACAGGCCGTGTAGGAGAGGGCCATGCCGTGTGGGAGAGGGCCATGCCTGCAACAAAGAAAGGCACAGGCAAACGAGATCGATGTGGTCTCTTGTGAAGTGCATTATTGTTGCCTGCTGTGTAACAGGCCGTGTAGGAGAGGGCCATGCCGTGTGGGAGAGGGCCATGCCTGCAACAAAGAAAGGCACAGGCAAATGAGATCAATGTGGTCTCTTGTGAAGTGCATTATTGTTGCCTGCTGTGTAACAGGCCGTGTAGGAGAGGGCCATGCCGTGTGGGAGAGGGCCATGCCTGCAACAAAGAAAGGCACAGGCAAACGAGATCGATGTGGTCTCTTATGAAGTGCATTATTGTTGCCTGCTGTGTAACAGGCCGTGTAGGAGAGGGCCATGCCGTGTGGGAGAGGGCCATGCCTGCAACAAAGAAAGGCACAGGCAAACGAGATCGATGTGGTCTCTTGTGAAGTGCATTATTGTTGCCTGCTGTGTAACAGGCCGTGTGGGAGAGGGCCATGCCTGCAACAAAGAAAGGCACAGGCAAACGAGATCGACGTGGTCTCTTGTGAAGTGCATTTTTCTGCCTGCTGTGTAGGGGAGGGCCATGCCTTTAACGCAAGGGCACAGGTGAACGAATTTCAAGATGTTTCTTATAAAATGAACTCTGGTTGTCAGTTGTGTTGTAGAGGGGATTTTCCTGCAAAGCATAGATGAGCAAAGGGTAGAGAGCAAGGCAAAAAATCACTTTGAACACAAGGAAACGACAGACAAAATAAAGAAGGATGGCCACTTTATCCAGTTTCTCAATGTTTGTCTCAGTTGCTCGTCCTATTAAGGTCTAAGAGGGGCCAAGCAGGGTGAGGCTCCCTTGACCTTAGAACATAGATTTATGCGCATACATGTATGGCAGTATGTAAGTAGTAAAGCACCCACATCACAGTTACATTTGCAACAAGCCACATGCGTGGTTCACAACCAACCTGTCGCTGACAGGAGGGTCGCCACTGTGTCCAGCACCGACCACGGCTCTGTGCTGGAAAAGGCGGCATACTGCGAGAAGGGAGAATGTGCAGCAACAGCTGAAGGCGAGCTAATTTTTTCCCTCAGTAAAACGCTGTAAGGTAGGATCGCAGTGAGTTTGCAAATGCAGTGAGGGGAGGCTTGACGCCTCTAAATGATAGACCTGGCCACAAACATTTGCTCAAAATTGAGAGGAGGCACTACCTAGATGAGGCACACATAGGCACCCATCCACCCCTGCCCCCGCTTATACCCACATCACAGTTTCGTGCCCAACAAGCCCATGGATGCATCCGCACACCACACCCTCCCTGCTGGTGGCTCCCACCCCTTATGGATGGCCACCCATAAATAAGATTCCCACAAGTTTGTGCACTGAGTGGAACATGCCCACGACTGCATGTGCAACACGCACTTAGCCTATAACGCACCAGGGGCAGGGTGATCCCGACAAGCATGAAGTGCTGGACCTGCAGCAATAAGCATTGGCAAAGATGTGTGTGAAAAGCCAAAACAGTTGGCGCAAATTGTATGCTCAGAAAATACACAAATGTGCACTCTCAACCTCCACTTGCAGACAGGATTGGACCCTTTGTTTTACGCACATACGATTTACAGGAGGCTGAGCGCTATATTTCATGTAGATCTGATGGAACCTTGATACACATTTTACACGCACCAGGTACGTGGCGAAGAAGCTGAGGATGGGCCATACACGGCCAAAGCGCTTGGAGAGATCAGTGTAGCGCCAATCCTCACGGGCTCCAAACTGCCATTCCTCCCTGCAGGAGTACAGGTCATGCACATCGTTTTATGTGCTGTATGAATGTCCTTGTCAAACTTTGTTGGGGCTGGGGCAGGCTGCACAGATGTGTGCATTATAATTTATTACTCCCCAGGCTACTTAACAGCCAATACCTGAGTAAAATCCCAAGACATTAATGCTGAACATACATGTTATTGACAAAAGAAGGAAAAGTAGCAGCTGAGGCAAAGCATGTGGAGGCCTCCCTTGTTCTGTCAGTTTGAATTTCAAGGCAAATTCCCAGCGATAAGGGCACTGTGCTTGCTTGCGGATCAGGTACAGCTGGGAGTGTGCGAGTGTGTGTATTGTGTGTGTGAGTGTATGTGTGTGTGTGAATGTATGTGCATGCGTGTGTATGTGTGTTGTGTGTGTGTAAGTGTATGTATTTATGTGTGTTTGTGTGTGTACGGGCGTGTACGTGTGTGGGGGGAAGGGGTAGAGGGGGGGTTTCAGTAGGATTAAATAAACCCACAGCCATATAGTACGTATTCGTGTATCGTCACACAAGGCTAGAACGTACCGCCGCAGGTAGGAGATGGTGAGCCTCATGGACCATAGTCGTAGTAGCGTGGCCGCAGCGAGGCCCCGCCATGCGTCTGATTGCGCCAGTGGGTGGAACCTGCATATACATGGTTCAAGCAGCCCACAGCAGCCAAGTTAAGTATGTGTATGTGTTCTCGCTGAGGGTGGAAAATCATGCGTTAGTTTCTCCTCAGCAGAGCAGGAAGAATTCGGGCAATAGACTTGACGCTTCGTCAGCGAGTGCATGGCGATGGAGGAGGAGCGAAGGTGATAGAGGGAAGGTATAGAAGTAGTTGATTTCAAACATCACAGAAAAACTGCATTTACTGCGCTGACGACACCACAGGCAATTCCTTATGAAAGACTTTGCTTCACCCTCGACCAATTTCCTTGTGAGGAAAAGGGCGGACAACTCACTGGTAGAAGATCTGAATCATCAGGGGGATCAGGGTCCTGCAGAGCCAGAGGAAAGGCATTGAAATATTTGGGTGAGACGTTTTCATGATCTTGAATCTGTTTGATGAGGCACAACGATCTGTCAAAGATCTCCTTTCTGCACCCTTCGTACGACTCATGATGACCTCGATGCTCCGAGACTTGAAGTGAAACGCTCTTATCAGCTTGCACGCTTACATCATACTGACACGTATCATCATACGCACACACACACACACACACACGCACACACACACACACACACCAGTAGGGATCGATCAGCCATGCTGTTCCTTGTATCTGGGCAACCAGCCAGAAAAGTACGTCCACGTTGAAAAAGGCTAGGACATTCACAAATATGAGAGGCTTCCAATACCCTAGGCTCTGCCACCAGGCCAGGGACGTGAGGTTGGCCTGTTGGTGCGTTTGTGTGAGGCGGAAATGTGTGTGTGTGTGTGTGTGTGTGTGTGTGTGTGTGTGTGTGTGCGTGTGTGTGTGTGTGTATGTGTGTGTGTGTGTGTGTGTATTTGTGTTCAAGTGCAAGTTTGTGTGAAGCCTCAGGCGCTTTCGCGACGTCCTAATTTATTAAAATGATACAAAGACACACTCACCAGACTCATGTCTAGCGACGGTGAGGGTGGGGCGGACTCCATGGTGCAAATACGCTGTCCAATAATCAACGCAGGCACAGCAACTGCCACCAGGATAAGGAAGTTGAGCACGTTAAACCAAAAGCTGATCCTGTGTGTGTGTGTGTGTGTGTGTGTGTGTGTGTGTGTGTGTGTGTGTGTGTGTGAGTGTGTGTGTGTGTGTGTATGTGTGTGTGTATCCTGACCTGGGCACTTTTGTGACACTTCCTTTCAGCTGAGCATCTTTATACACAAGAGGGGTTTTCTCCTCAGATTGCCACATTGTGCAAACTCCTTCAACCTCAATTGATGATTAAATTATCAAGAGGACGTCGCGTTATTTGTAAAATTTGTGTGGTCAAGAGAAGAAATGTAATTTTTTGTCAGGAGAACGATCCTTTTAAATCTTTTCCAACCAAATAAATGCAGCAATATAAGAATGTGTGTGTGAGTGTGTGTGTGTGTGTGTGTGTGTGTGTGAGTGTGTGTGTGTGTGTATATGTGTGTGTGTGTGTGTGTGTGTGTGT
>Ga0307968_1003359_pt1 | contig 13294 bp, 17 predicted proteins | sample OrgLakmetagen650_FD_201834 | JGI IMG/M metagenome (GOLD analysis project Ga0307968, IMG submission 201834) | Saline water microbial communities from Organic Lake, Antarctica - #650 | ecosystem: Environmental > Aquatic > Non-marine Saline and Alkaline > Saline | place: Antarctica: Organic Lake... | reverse complement strand
TTAGCTGGAATCTCTTAAGCATTGTACTTGCTTTGAGCCTTGAACCAGTTGCACGAGCATTGAAACAGCAATGATTCATCATAGACTTGATTGGGAGTTGCTAAATATATCGTCCCGTCATACACACATATGTGCAGACGTCTTTGACGAGGCCCTGGCTGCTGAAGTGCTGGCACACATGTCAGCAGGAGGAAGCACTGCCCCTCCCTCCCCTATATCTTCAAGCAAGGCAACCTTGCCAGCACCTTCCTCCAAGCATGAACAGTTGGTACACGAAACCCCCTATCCACCTGGCTCTGCCAGTGCACCTGCCCCTTACTCTATGCTGCGCTGGGGCCCCACGGAGCTCATTGCTCAGCGCTCCTCTCTTTTATCCCCTGCGCTAGCTGATCACCTGTCTCGTATCACCATGCTGCATTATAGCAAGCCAGAAGCATCAGCAGCTTTTGAGACAGCAACTTTGCAGGCAGGAGTTACATGCACACAAACGCAGCAGCAGCAGCAGCAGCAGCAGCAGCAGCAAACACAGGACGAGCACCATTTCAGAGCAAACGAGCAGCAGCAGCAGCAACAGCAGCAGCAGCAGCAGAGTCACAAAGACAGCAATTGTGCAGGTCATCAGATTTTGCAGCTAGAGAAAGGCCCGGGCAGGATAGAGGATGTGCCCCTGCAAAACGCCCAGCAAGGGAATAGAGAGAATGGTGGAATGCACTTGAGGGGTGTCTTGGGCAGGACCATGGCCGAGGAAGTTGTCTCGGGAATATTAGCAGCGTCAACATGAATAGATTGATTTTGCATACCTACCAATACTGAAATCGGGCAGAATTCCCCTTTGCTTTCAAGGTCTGTACGCACTTTGGTATAATTGCAAGCCGTTTGGAATGTTTGGTCAACAAAGGATGCACCTGCTCTTAAAAATTGATTTGAACGATAATGATGTTCTGCCTCAACGAAAGATGCCGTGCCTAATCTGCCAGTGAGAAAATTATTTGCTCACACCGTTTGTGCTATAGCTATAGGACATATTCATGAAGTAACCGCAACCGATACGGGTTGCAGTTAAAATTAGTTCCGTATCAAACTGTCCGCCGCCTGAATTAAACCATGATGAAGGTATAGTAATCAAAAGTTCAGTGATCTGTCCCAGTCTTTAGCATAAACCATAAATGGATCCCTTTATATGGCTTGTCTTCAATACTCGTGTCTAATGTCAGATTCATAACTTCATAACTTTATCTCCAAAAGCATTCATCTGTTCCATAAGAAGAAGAAAAAAACTACGCAGGCAGTGAAAGGTACTCTTCACATTTATTAAGGAAAAGGAGCTACCGAGTACCATAAAGCTCCTCCATTGTGAAAAGGAAAAATCAATGGGGATCAAGAGAATTGCAGGCTTGGCCTGAAACCGGCTCCTGATGAGAGTTGATAACAGTACTGGAAAGAGCACGTCTGGTATGGACATGTTTAGCAGCGAAATTCACAGAATGCACATGGAGCTTGGAGGCAAGCTTCTTTGAGAATCAAGACCCAATTCCTTGAAAGGCTTCAGAGTGTGAGTGTTGTAGATGGTGCTGCCCACACCCAAAAAGATGATGTGGAGAGTAACGGAGGCTCCTTGGAATGTTGCAAAGGTCTTTCTGCTGTTCCTTTACGGCGTTCAGCTGGTTCTGAGGTCTAATGTCCTCACAGTACTTGATCTCGATGAGGTGGATGTCACGCCGAGCTTTGGGTCGGTGCTGTCTGGGGCTGGTGGCTCTACTGGTGGCTGGCGGTGCTGCTGGGGTGCTCCCAGTCTCCCTCAGTTGCCCCCTGCCACTCCGAAGAACCCATGCAGTAGTTTGTACTTTTCGTGTTTTTGCAGAGATTGGAGTAATCAGCACAAAATCTGGGCGGCTGGAGGTAAATCTCTCTTTATCTGAGAAGCGTTCATATATAAACTTTCCAGTTCCTCTTTATCAACTCTCATCGAGAGCCGGTACAATTTTATTTTAGTGATTCGTGAATCTCAACTTTCATCTATGACGTCGCAAAAAGACAAGTTTTGCAACCACTAGATTGGTTGAGAATTGTGCGCTCTGTCGTTCCAGTTGCTACCACCACCACTCCCCTCATTAAATCCAATGATACAATCAAGAAATATTCTACCCAACATGTAGCAGAGGCTGCTGCTGATGCAGCTGCAGGTCTACAGCAGGTAGTACTCCTCATTCCCTCCACCACCCTGGCCGCCTGAAATAGAGGCACAATCCAGTATTCTTATCAAGGTATTCTCTCAGATAATAGTTGTGCTCTGCTGGTGCAGGGAATGAGTTGCGTGAGGGTGCGTGCATGTGCACACAGTGAAATCGCAGGTAATGTACAGCGTTATGACACGAATGTCTTTGTGAGAGTAGGGTACATAAAGAGATGGACTTGCAAAAGAAAACCAGACATTCCGTGGGCATGATGGAATTTTTAAGTAGGGATGCATTTGTTGGCAAGAAATTAAGAGCTTGACAGCGCACAAAATGTCCCTGCCAACGTAATCACAAGTCCTAAGATCAAATGCCTTTTAGGGTCTGTTCCTCACCCATCACTCTGTCACAGGAAAGCCACTCCACTAGCACAAAATTATGCCTCTCCTTCCTCCGCTGCTTAAGTCCGCTTCTTGCTACTGCATGGGCCACTTCCCACCAACACAGTCCCGCCAACCCAAATCCTGCTGTTGCAGCTGCTTGAGCATTCTGCAATGTGCTTTGCCAACTGAGGTGGATCCACACGAAGTGTAACAATGCGTAATTTGTCCAAATTCCCATACCGGTATCTCAGAAGGAAGAAAAGAAAAAGAACGCAGGTAGTGTAACATTACCGGCCTGGATAAGGAAAGGATGTTGTTTTGTGTTCTGCAACACCCAATGGATGCAGAGACACACAACATCCCACCTGGAGGATAAAAATAGGAGAGGCTTTTCAGTAAGGATCAGGTGGTTGGGAGGCAGAAGCATGCACATAATCAGGAGTGTTGCTCAGATATTTGTTGGGGTTGTGTTCAACGTCTTGTCTCAGCTGTATGGCTTTTGTCGGGTCCGATTGCAAGTAGGCTTAGTTTTTAAATGAGTACTGTAGTGATATGTAGACCAGTAACTCCGAGGATGTGGAGTGGGTTCCTTGTGTGGCTGCTGTAAATGGTGCCTGTTGCTTCTAGCAGGATGGTGTCACGCCCAATTGTTGGCAGTGACGGTTCGTGTGATTTGGTTAGTTGGTTTTTCAGTTGAAGTTATTTTGCCTAGTCTCGTTCAATAAGCTGGAGAAGCCAGTTTATTGAAGATAGCATTATTGGCTGACCTAGTTTGAAATGTGTTTGTTGTTTTTTGGGGAGAGCGTAATTGCTGGGTCAGAGTAACTATGACTGCAACTGGCTTCACTAAATTCCCGTCGCTGTTACGCATTGGGGCTGGAAAGTAAGAGCCAGACCGGATTCATTCCTGTCTGTGTCTCCTTGGAAGGTGCATGATGCCTTGTTATGCCATTGTTACACGATTACCTACATCTGCTTGTGCTGGCAGGCAAATACGCCTAACGCCTAACGCCTGCAAAAAAGGCGCTCTTTTGCAGGCGGTAACTTGTGTAGTCTCCCGGTTGTGGTGCAGGTTTGACTCCTCCCATGCTGTGTACCTTGTTGGATCACTTTCATAATCATTTTCCAGCAGCGTTTTGCCTATTAATAAGCATTCTATCTAAAATGAGATTACTGCAGCCTGACAGCATGTGGTAGGTGCCATCTAGCTTTTGGCAGATGGGGGCCCCTCTATATGGTTGTACTGAGCGGCACACTGTTGGTTGTATATCAAAACCTGTGTGGCAGAGCATGACACTTTTCTTTTCTCCAGAGCATTTCTCCAATATGAGTTACTCATGTCTTTTTCGAGGACATTGTCTTCCTTGATCAGTTCTTGTTGGTGGATTGATGGTTTAAAACCTGTTTTGATTTAGGACCTAGTTTGTGTTGATTGTGCATGTCACATGTGCTTCACGTGTGCTTCTACAGCATCGAGAGTTGAGAAAATGTAGAACATTTTTGCCGGAGGCCCTGGTTGACAGGAGTTTGGAGTATCTGGTAGGCAAACTGGGGGAGGGTGTTCCACCCTTGCCGGCCAGAAAACGGAGAATGGGGATGGGTGTCGGTGTTGAGTCATGGCCACTTTGATTTTCCGCAGAGTATTTTGCTATGGCATCAGCGCACTCATTCCCTAGGTTGCCAGCATGAGCTTTAACCTTGTAGGGGGGGATGGTGTATTTCGATTGCTGGATATGTTGAACAATGTTTTCTAGCAATTTGCTGTTTTTGTGCCGTTTTATGCGCTGGGTTTTAGAGGACGCTGTTTCTTATTTGCCACAGTGAACCAGTATCGTACTGTCTGTTGCAGTATGAGCGTGATCATTAATCAAAGCAGCAACAAGTTCCTGCTAGCTTGGATCTATTTATTCTTTTGTTGTTGCTTGTCCCTCCAGGATTTACTGTGGTAATTCTGATGGATTGAAGGTAAACACTCCAGCTCCAATCAAACTGAGATCCATTTGTTTTGTTTGTAATACAACTTCTATCTTTGAAGGCCCACTCTTTCCAGTTTGGGGCCTTGAGCTCCAGCAAGCGCTTTCATTAATGGTTACAATGGTTACATTGGGGGGTGACCTTCAGCCCGGTTGTTTGGCTGATCGGCTGCTGACTGGTCTCAGCCAGCCACAAATAAATCCGAAAGAAAGAGAAGAAGTTTAATGTTCTGCTAGAAAAGGAAATAATGAACAAGTTGGTTGTTGACCTGTTGCAGCGAAAAGGGTTGGGCCGCTGAAAAGTCCTCAAAATAAGGCGGAAACAAAAAGGACAAATGTTTCCTCGGCTCACATACCCGAAGGTCTTGGCAAGTTAAAAGAGCATGCGCCTCGTTCTGAACATGTTCATCTTCACCAGGACATTGGTCACATATGCGAGAACCATCTTCAAGCCACGTTGCTGCCTCAACTTTCAAAGTATGCGCACGCAAGCACAGTCTACTTACATTGCGCATCACATGTTTAGACAGATCAAGATGAGGATACCGTGGTACAATAGTCAGCATACGCTTATTTCTAGAAAAAGGGATGGCAAACCAAGAATGATAAATGGTCAGTTTGTTGTTGTGCGTGTTGGGGTCCACCAACTCAGCGTCTCTCCAAACACCTCTCATCCTATGCTTCAAATCTGCAGTAAACTCTTGCATGGGAATAGTACTCTCAGTTTGGACAGCTTGTACGTACAAGTCACACCCACACAGTCCTTGAAAATCGCTCAGCAATTGAGCAGTCCAGCAGGCACTTGAACGAGGCTGTGAATTGAGATCAGTCTGGACTGACTTCCGCAAAGTGACACTATTGGTATTAAGCATACTATTAAAAAGCTTGACAGCTGACCGAAACCAGCAGATCTGCAACGATCCATGTCCACATTCTTGGAGTACAGCCCAGTTTGTGGAAAACTGCTTCATACCTAAAGTGCCCTTCAGAAAATGCATATGAAGCGTAGACAGCAAGCTAGAGAGAATTCCCTGCTTGCCTGCAAAAAAAACAGTACCCCATACTTGACTACCATACTATGATAGTATTATTACATGCCAAAATCAGAAATAACATACATATTCTTAGCAAGCCACAAAGAAGTGTGCGGTCTGTCTGCCAAAGCGTGTTCACGCACAAATCTACGTATCCTATAGGCAGAGGCAAGAAAAGGATGGGACGCGTGTTCAGCAGACTTAGCCATGTTTAAGGTCCTGTAGAAAACCATGCCCTGATACCTAAAATAATCTTTGTGATGAAGGGTGGCACCGCTAACCTCAAAAACAGGAACATTTTCACCTGCGGAGTTGAAGTGCACAGCCTCGGACTTGGAAGTGTTGACAATCAGATGTTTATTCCTGGCGTACACAGCCAACCGACTCGGCATGATTTGCATATCGCGGGCCTCATTAGCCAGCAAAGTCAGATCATCGGCATACAACATGTGTGAGACGTGCACACCCGCGGTTCTGGTGACAGCCCCTGATGCCCCCTCAGCAATGTCGTCATATCGTTAATGTAAAGGGAAAAAAGCAGGGGGGACAGGGGGCAACCTTGTTTTACCCCACGAGTTGGATGCACATGAGCAGTCTTATCACCATCCTTCAAGACATACTCATCACGGCTGTACATGTCTTGAATCACAGACAACGAAGGCGCAGGGATGCGAGTACACGTAAGGTGTTTCCATAGTGTATCCCTTGGAATGGTATCCTGCTGAGTACTCTGCAGCATGCAGAAGTACTCTACTTCTTGGAGGCGAGTGGAACCGAACGTCAGTTGGTACTCTCTTGGCACAGCTTGCGCTGTGCAAACTGTCCTTTTTATGCTTGTGCCTTAGATAGTTTGCAGCTTAGTTTTAAGCCCCTGCTCTTGCTGTTTTTGTTGGCAGGTATGGGTGTCAACGGCCCAGATGCTTCTTTCTTGTTTCTCTTCTAGGAGGGCTCTTTTTAGCCAGTTAGGTGTCTCTCTTGGTGTCGGCACAAGTGTAAAATCCCCCTCCAGCACCTCGGTGGATACGAGCGGGATAGAACTAGGCTTGCTTATATCAATGAAAGCAAGCGCTTTTGTTGTATATGATGGAAGGACCTGGCTGTGTGTATCGGTGGTGTCGCCAATGTTTGCATTGATAACTGTGTTTCTTGAGTCTTTGGGGAGCCTACATATTTTTGCCATTCTTGGTAGTATCCTTTTAGTTGGTGGTTCAAAAAAATGCCTGCATTGCTTAAATTCCAAATTGCCTCTGGTAATAGGTATTGTTTTATTTTTACTAGCCAAAATGTGTTGTTTGTAATAAGTTGCTCCCTGGCAGCTTTGTTCTAGACTGCTAGGATGCACATGCCCCATGTTGCTTCTAGCAGGGGTGGTGTTTTGCTTTGCTGGTATAGGAGTGGCATGTAGCGCAGTTTATCTTTGGGATGTTTCCAAGAAAAGTGCCATCCTTGTTGTCAGTGCAAATTTTGTGGAAAGCGTTGGTGCTATTTTCCATCCAGTTCGGGAGCAGTAGGAAGGTAGCAATCGCCTCTTGGTTCTTATTCAAGGCAGATGGGGTTGCATGTTGCACTACTTTGAGCATGTGCTTATCGTCATACATCGGCCGGATGGCAGATGGAGAATCCAGTGAACTGTGTGGGTGTTTAAACACATCTGTTCTGGGACCAAATACTCTGTCTCTTGCTGGGTGGGCTGTCCAGAACTCTTGAAGCTCTGGGATAAAGTCTAGAGGTGAGGCCATTCTTTCTTTTGTGACCAGGATATGGTTGCAAATGGCTGTCATGTACTAATGGGTGAGCAGAGCCCAATAATGTGAGCATTTAGCCTTGTATTGTTGCCTGTCATTGAGAGTTGCGGGAGTCGATGAAGTCAATCATGCTGCACGAGATTGTATGCCTCTCAACAATAGAATTCCAAATATCCGTGTGTCGGCACCCAGAGAGGATGTTTGGGGCCTCTCTAGTTGTGGTGGGCAAAGGGGGCCGCACCAGGTCAGGAATGTTGAGCGCTAAACCATGCTGCATACTGGAATATAAAGGGTTCCTGTTTTGTATAATGTCACAATGACCCACTTGTCTTGACGTTGTTAGGCAAGCATTGCTTGTGGAATCATTGGCAGCCGCTCTTTGAAAGAAGGGTCAGGATGATACCTGAATTGATGCCAAATCGTTGAGGAGGGAGGCTGGGCTGTATTTAGAAGTCCGTATTTGAGTATGGGTTTGTATGATTTGGTGATCTTCAGCTTCTTTTGCAATCCAATAGACGTTGCAGAAGAAATCCCCCTTGCTCAGGACCTGCTGTCTTGATGGAGGTACCAGAACGTCAGAATATAATGTTGTGAGTGACTTCCTAGCAAGAGCTTAGGCATAACCATTGCCTAATATTGCCTAATATTGCCTCCACACATTGCTGCTCTTTTCCACATGCTCATGGCACAAGCACGCATTCCCGGGTCTTGAAAGTGTAGCAGTGCGTTGTAAAAGGCATACTCGAGATGTAAAGATAAGGAATTGTATTCCTTACATATGTTACAAAGAGGCCAAGCCTTGCTGAGCTCACTCCTATTCATAAAAAAGGTCCAGTCACAAACCCAGGCAACTACAGAATGATTATGTGAGTGGCACCCTGTACCGACTATACGCAAATGTACTGCGCTCCATCATTCAAGACTGGTGTGTTCAGCACAACAAGATCCCTGATTTCCAGTTTGGTTTCTTTCCGGGCAGAAGCACACTCCAGCCCCTCTTTATTTTGAGACACTTGAAGGATGCAGCCCAGAAATTACAAACAAGCACCTCACGTCTGTACGCTGCCTTCATCGACTTCAAGCAGGCATACGATTTCATACCCAGTGACAAACTGTGGGAACACCTGTGCTGCTGCCACATGCCTCATCGATTACTCTCCATCCTTCAAGACTTGTATCACACAGATGAATACTCATTGCTGGACGGGGACAAACAAGCAAGTGTACAGCCAGAGTTTGGTGTGAAGCAAGGCTGCCCCCTCTCCCCTCTGCTTTTTTCTATCTACTTGAACAATGTCGACAATGTGGCTGAGGGGGTGCAGGGCGCATTCACGGGCATCCCTAATTTCACTGTGCCAGAGCTGCTGTTTGCAGACGACATTTCTCTTTTGTCCAATGCCCACGACCAGCTGCAGACCATGCTCAACAAGCTCAGAGCCTAACCATGAATACGCAAAAATCTGAGGTGATGTGCTTCAACTCCAGGTCTGATGATTTGCCTACTCTCTACTACGATGGCACTCCACTCTCCTACACCAACGAGTCTAAATACCTGGGCATGCTGTGTGACAAAAGCTTCAATTTGAATACTGCAGCTGATGCAGCGCTGAGACCCTTTACGGCTGGCAATTTCAGGGCAAAACATTTTGTCCAAGAAAACGGCCTTTCCACCCGGCTGCATGCTCACATCTGGCTTCTCAAATCTTATGCAATTCCCGCTGGCATGTATGCAAGTCAGATTTGGTCCACACCTTTCTAAACAACAGGCCAGAGAACGAGATGGACAACCCCGTTCAGAAGTGGCTGCTGACAGTGCTGAAAAGAATCCTTGGGGTCAGGGACACCACTCCTTCTTGGTGCGTCATGCGTGAGTGCGGCCTCGAGCCCTTACAATTCAACTGGTTTTGTGCGACGTTGGGCTCTACAATTCTCTGACTCAATGCAACAGCACCAGCCACTGCCAAAAAAATTCTACATGCTGATATGCGGCTCAGCTCCAGGTCTGATGATTGCTTTCCCACGTTTTCTCAGCCATGACTGGCCTGGTTCAAGATTACATGTTCAAAGAAAAGCTGCGGAATTGTGAACCGATTGACGTCAGCCGTTTTGTCGTGGACCTTAGAGAGTGACACCTGAATTTTTGGACGCCTTAATCTGATGGCCACCCACGTGAGCGCAACAGCAAAAAAATTTCCTACAATAGATGGTGTGGTGTGCATTACCTCCAAGAAAGGCTATGGCAACTTATTCTCCTTACAGCCTTCCCAAAAACATGTTCCTTAACCTCCCATACCAGCAGGTAGCACTGCTCGCCTGAGAGACTTCATCAATCAGTCTGATGCCGTAGGAGTAGCTGACTTTGCGGACAAATGCCTTGCTCTGTTTGATCACTGACCTTGTCTCTTTTTCTGGTGTCTTGTTCAGTCTGGCCTCCTTCTCTTCTTGAAGCTGCCTTTTTTTTTGCTATAGCTCAACTGCCCTCGCTGGCGGATATTGCTGTGTAACCCTTACCCTTACCCCTTACCCTTAACCTCCCACAGATGTCATTCGCAGTGTTGCCCGTTTCCGACTGCGTGTCCACACCCTCTGTTGTGAGACTGTGACATGGAACCCCAGGTCCTCCCCTGCTTGTGATTTGTGTGAAGCTGAAGATGATGTCCAAGATGAGCAGCATATCATTTTTCACTGCACGCATCCTCATGTGGTTTCTCTTTTGGAGATTTGCGTCCTTATTCTCAGAGACAAGACCAACCTGATATTTTTGGTGTTGGCTCTTTTGTAGCTAAGTGCCTAGCCCTGTTCCCTTGATTTTTCTAGCGTTTATTTTTTAAATTGGGTACAGGCTTTTTCCAAGCTTCCGCTCAGATGCCCACCAGAGGCATATATAGCGATGTAACCTTACCTTACCTTACCTTATTCTCAGAGACAAGACTGCAAGACGTATTTGCCTTTTTGCACCAGAACAACAACAAACTCCATTATTTCTTACTGATTGCTTATTATGAGCAGGCTAGCTGTCGTGTGTGTTGACTGAAGGCCTTTTTCTTGTAAACCTTGTAAACCTAATATTGCCGGCGCAAAGACGAGGAAGGCTCCACCTGTCATTATGGTGCCTTTATTTGTCTTACGCAAAACAATACCACCATAAATTACCACCAAGCTGTGGGACGATGCATGTTTGATGCAGCTATGCGTTTCCACTACAATCAAGGACTGTTTACTCTTATTCAGTATATGAGAGTCTTGTTTGACCAATCAGCCAATATGAATGGTTTCTCCTTAATGCTTAATAAGTGTCTGAATTGATCTGAAAACTTACAGGGGTACATAAGCACCAAATAATGGGAGATGGCGTAATATCCGTGGATGATAATGCTGCATGGCTATGTATACCATGAACCATTTAATCACACGTTTGCTGGATACCAAAGAAATCATAACCCGCAGACGTTGCACACGAGCATGCATATCTTGATAGGTCATCGTGACAGTGATCAGAGTCACACAACAGACAACATCATTTGCACCTGAAAAACTCAAAACACAAATGCTGTCGCACAATTGCAGTTGCATGCGCCTGACTTTGCAGTAATAATGCCAAAGCCACCTTACACTGAATGGCAAAGTGCGCCAGAAATGTGCTGTCTGCAGCCAAAGCAGATGAGTCTCAGAACAAAGGAATACAATAACACGAAGAAAAAAGGACCGTGGAAACCTCTTGAGTGATCGTGGCATGCTGATCACTCATGCACCTACAATTCACCAATACCACCTATGGAACGAGCCTTGACTCAGGGCCTAAGCACCTAAACAGCACCGCTTACGTGTACAGAGGGTTTACAACAAGCTCTCGCAGAATGGATGATGGAAAGCACGATAGACAGTTCTTGCTTGATCATCCAGAACGCACTATCGGTGGAAGCCAGCCCATAAGGCGCCTGCCACTGCCATATATACCATTCCATGCTGTGAATATTCTCTGGCGCGTCAAGTGAACGCACTTCAAACCTACAACCCAGGCGACAGGGATGCTTTACATCTTGCCCTCCTCAAAGGCCTTGGCCATGGCATTCAGCGCACTGCAGCAAGTCACAAGTATTATGTTGGAATTGTTAAATCAGTGAGCACAGTAAAAGCACACAGTTTGTTGTCAAGCTGCAAAGCTACAGTAACCCCAACAAGCACAGCTCAATGGTGTAGCAAGAAAACAAGCGTTAGACGCAATTTTACAGATCCCCTCCCTCGAACACATGCACACATGGGCATTGCACGTATACTAACATCGACGCGGAGCAGCGTTGCAAACACGCACAGCACACACCTGCCAGCCTTGAACCAGCCGATCTGGTTGTCGTTAAAGGTGTGGTTCACAGGGAACTCGTAGCTGGATCCGTCAGGGCGCTTGCCTTGGACCTTGAGGGGCACCCCAGGGGTGAAGGACTTGAGGCCTAGGATGGACAGCCTGGATGAGTGAAACACGGGCTTAAAAACTAAGTGTGGCGAGGGGGAGATCTAAACAGGTGGGTCAGGAACGCTTGCAGGGTACACGGCTAGAATGAAGAGAGGCTGAAGGTGACGGACGTGCTTGAGCCACAGCATACATACTGGTGTAAAGCACAACTGTTTGCTAATTTACACCTAACACATGACACACCGGAGTCTAAAGACATTTCCCCCCTTTACCCCCCCCTCAGAGACACATGCACAAGCACCTGTCGTGGGAGCCCACCAAATCATAGTCGGCAGGGTTGGCGAAAGTGAGGGGCAGCATACCCTGCTTCTTAAGGTTGGTTTCATGGATTCGGGCAAAGGACTTGACTATGACCGCCACACCTACAGAGCATCGTAGTGAGCAACAGATTAGTGAGACAGGAGTTGCAGACAAGACTTGCCTGCCTGTGATTAAAGGCAAGCATGTTTTTTGTCTGACTGTATTGAAATGCAAGCATGCAAGCATTTGCCAGCTGTGTTTAGTGTGGCACAATATTTGGGGGTGTATGTTTGCTCAGGAACACACGAGTAGGTAGGTTACCCACAAATTTGGATTCGTTCGTCGTATATATGCACACTATGCGCATGGCAGGAACATCTCCTACACATCAGGAACATTTCGGCTGTTTGATTAATCATTGAGAAGCCCACTTGCCCTCACAAACGTCTGAATTGGCTTGTAAATAACATGTTGTTCTTTTGGCAATGACAACATTTGCAGTGGACAGGTGCAAAATGGGTCAACCCTGACTCCCCACCTCCCAAATGCCTGGGCTCCAGGGCTGCATGCTCACGGCTGCTTCCCTCTCCGTAGTTCTCGTCACCCACGACCACCCACTGCAGACCCTCCTTCTTGTAGTGCCTGCAAGTGAGCACGCATGTGTGTGTGTGTATGTGTGTGTGTGCGTGTGTGTATGCACGTGTACATATGCATGTATGTGCGTGAATGCCAAGCCGAACATTGCTGCACTGGGAAAGCGACTGGTGCAAGAAAACCAGGAGGATATAGCAGAGGGGGCTGACTGAGCCAAAAATAAGGGTGTTTTATAAACGTGGATTGAGCACGTGCGCCCTAAGTCGCTATGTTTAAGCTTAGCACCCAGAGGTAGCCCTTGCTCTGAATTTTTATTTGCACCTAAGCTTGAACATAGCAACTAAGGGCGCACGTGTCTGATTTTCCGCGGCATGGACCCCACTTTTCACCACAACATCTTCACAGCAGATCACCCACTCCACCAAATGGCATACTTTTGTGTGGTATGGTGTTGTTGTAATAAACAAACACGATTGCAAAAAAAATCAAGTGAAAAGATGAAGTGCGTGGTGATGTGGCTCAACATGTGCTGTTTTATCATAAAAAGGCACCAAATTAAGGTTTGGGCAGTCAAGGTGGGCTTTGACCCCCGTCAAGTTGCGCACACTGTGACTTACATGGATATAAGCACATCCTCGTGCAGCTTACAATATCAGCTTTCATTTAAAGCCAGAATGGTG
>Ga0307968_1003355_pt1 | contig 13299 bp, 14 predicted proteins | sample OrgLakmetagen650_FD_201834 | JGI IMG/M metagenome (GOLD analysis project Ga0307968, IMG submission 201834) | Saline water microbial communities from Organic Lake, Antarctica - #650 | ecosystem: Environmental > Aquatic > Non-marine Saline and Alkaline > Saline | place: Antarctica: Organic Lake... | reverse complement strand
TTACCAAGGAATAAAAAGAATGGAGAAGGGAAGCAGAAACCGGAGAAAAGCAGAAAGTGAGAACATCTCACTTTATGCTACACTTCAAGAACCTGAGTTCAAGTGTTTCACACTGAACTCATAAGTTTGTGTTGTGTGTCGTTTGCGTGTGTGTATGTGTGTGTATGTGTGTGTATGCGTGTGCGTGTGTGTATGTGTGTGTTTGTGTGTGTGTGCAATAGTGCAATAGGCATTGTTGCTCTGCTCAAAACGTGGTATGTAGCGTCCACGGGAATGTTGCTCAGGTGTTTGTGTTAGATCTTGGTAAGGGGTCAGTGATATGAAGCGTCCACGGGAATGTTGCTCAGGTGTTTGTGTTGAATCTTGATAGGGGGTCAGTGGTATGTAGCGTCCACGGGAATGTTGCTCAGGTGTTTGTGTTAGATCTTGGTAAGAGGTCAGTGATATGAAGCGTCCACGGGAATGTTGCTCAGGTGTTTGCGTTAGATTTTGGTAAGGGTCAGGCGTTGCACACCCAAGATGCGAGCCGCTCTGTCAATTGGCTGCCATAACGTCCTTTCAAGCAACCACACGGGTTCAAAACGCCTGCTAACCATCAACCACTTTCAATTGTGATCAGGGTAGCTGGAAATGAACTATATATTGTGCGCTTATGGAGAGATGAAAGATGACAACAAGGTCTAAAATGGAACGGTCACATTGGGTGTCTATATTTGGTTTCAGGCAACCCTGTTTTAGAGGGAGCCTACGAGCGAGTAGGTTGCTTCACCCCTTTGTTTTCACAGACGCCTAGAAGCTAAAGGCATTCAGAAGCATTCAGAAGCATTCAGAAGCATTCATGCCTCCACCGCTTTGCCACACAGCTATCTCTGCTGCATCTACAGCATCTCCCAACACATTAGCCAGTGCTTACTGGCACACACACATTTTCAGGGAATAAAACTGTATTACCAGTGCATATTGGCACACGTTCTTCAGGGTGTATTATGCTTTATGAACACCCACCCGTGTCTAGGAGTGCATGCAGCTTGACCCTAGGCTGACGTGCTTTTCTAGATAGTGATAATGCGCGCTCAGTTATATTTCCACATTTGTTAGTCTGTGGCAGTTCTAGGAATACCTGCTGATGAATTGCCTACCTGTACAGTGACATTGTGCGCTTGGTTTTTGGTTCTCCACATTCCTACATTTGTGGTCATGCCAGTGCAAACTGTTGGTTCAAAATTACTCCTTCTTAAGGTTGGCCAGAGCCATATAAACTAGTAACATACACATAAACTTACATTATAAAGAATACACACATACATGTGCGCATAATTATGTACATTAAGCGTAAAGAACATAAGATTATAAATGTATGATGTGTACACAATATTCAAGCGGATTTGTGGTGTATTGTTGGATTTCAAGTGGGAAGACCTGCCAAATGATATATTGTCGTATATGGTGCGTATAAACGGCTCTGGATGACACTGTATATGTTTTCTGTTTGTTTTTTCAGGAATGCCTGCAGTTGTGTGCCTCCTTGGGCATCAAGGGCATTCCCTACGTGGCCCCGCTGGAGAAGGAGGGCCGTGCAAAGCAGCTCATGTCGCAAGGTCAGTCCTTAGGTACTTTCTAGGCATTGTGCATCACTACCTGCTTGGCACGTTTTCTTGTGTCGTCGCCCGCACGGCTTTTGTCGTTAGAGGGGGGGAAAACGTAAGGCTGTGTTGTGTGCAAAAGCAGGGGACGGTAGTGAAGAAATTTCACGGTGTGACCTGGCTAATATATATAATTATTTTGGCATGGTCTAAATTGCGGTTGGACCCAGCAACTTTGTGGCGCCTTTTGTAATAGCTGTCGTGAGCAGAGTGGTTTCGATTTCTGCATACACGTTTGTAATTTCTTTTGAGGTGCAGAAAGAACGCTCGTTACGTACACACACGCTTTTGCGAAGCCCTGACATCAAGGGCCACTGTAACACCGGAGTAGAGAACCTTACAGTGCAACACACCTCCCCCTGTCCTAAGCGTGTTATCACCTTATTGTGTTATCAGCTATCAGTGGAATTGAGCACTTTGAAACACAACCGCCCCTATGCTTAGCGTATGCAAACATTTTGTGTGTTCATCAGGAAAGTAGCCACATTTGATGTTTTTACTTTTCATTCTTTGCTCCCTCTGTTAGCAAAGCATTGTAAGATCAGCTAGGCGTCTGTCGATAACTTCCCCCCCCCCCCCACTAGGCCACATATCACATATATGTACACACCCACCAGCACATGCACACAGACACACACAGGCGCCCATGCAGACACACACACGCACACGCACATGCGCACACACAAACACATACTCACGCTTGTGCAGCACTGGCTTGCAAGACGCTGATGCCCACGTGCACACACACACGCACACACACACACACGCGTACACACACACGCAAGCACACACTCACGCTCGTGCAGCACTGGCTTACAAGACACTGATGCCCATCCCTTACGGCCCTGCCGATAAGATCTCGGTGCAGCAAAGACCTGGCGTGCACATTGAGGGCGTACCCCTCCGTACCCCTGACCCCGTCAACCTGCGCACACCCCCAGAGGCAATCTCTGGTGTCCTTCTGGCACGCGCGCTGCTGGGCCTAGGGGAGTTGGATAAGGTGGGTTGGGTAGAGGTTGGGGAAGTTGGCAAATTTGATGGAGTGGGGGGAAGTGACAGGGGGGAATTGCACATTGCACATTGCACGCGATACAGCAACAACAGCTTGAGGGTTTGGTAGCCTACCCTTTCATCTCTCGTGCATGTACTGGCATGTAATTGATATGAATGTGCTGTTCACAAGAGCACATGCATAACGTTATCACTTTGCAGGCAGAGCACTGGGTGCAAAATTTGCAGCACAAAAACACACGCACACAACCTTAATCATTTTGCAGGCAGAGCACTGGGTGCAAAATCTGCAGCACAAAAGCACACGCACACAACCTTTTATCACTTTGCAGGCAGAGCACTTGGTGCGGTGGGCCATCAGTCGCCAAAACCCGTACCTGGAGAACTTATTTCCTAGCATAGCACGTCATATCAGGGACAAGATGTTCTTAGGCTTGGTGAGTGCGCATTCAAACTGAGTGGAACGCAATTTAAAGGTTCACTGGTGGATTATGTACTTAAGCAAACCGTATAAGTGTGCATTACAGCGCATTAAGATTGAGACGGTTTGAGAGAGTACGTGGATTATGTACTTACACTCATCTGATCATATAAGTGTGCATTACAGCGCATTCAGACTGAGATAGGAGCACAATTTGAGAAGGTACGTGGATTATTTACTTACGCTCATCTTATCAGTGTGCATTACAGCGCAATTAGACTGAGACAGCAACGCAGCTTAAGAGGGTACGTGGAATATGTACTTACACTCATCTTACGAGTGTGCATTACAGCGCAATTTGACTGAGACAGGAACGCAGCTTGAGAGGGTAAGTGGACTATATTAACTCATATTACAAAATGTCATTGTGTGCATCTGTAGAACGTGCCTAAGCTCAAAGTGTTTATGTTTATCACAGCGGCACAGCCTTCTGTTGGCATAGTAGGTGCACCTAGTCTTGCCTCACACGTTTTTGCATATCTAGCTGGTGTTCACTATTGATGTGTGGGGCTGCATTCATACAACTTGCGCACCTTATCGTATCCTCTGCAGTAAGCAGCCTCAACATAAACTACCACATGTAATCTTGTACACACGCACGCACACACACACACACCAATACCACACAACATTTGTCCGCCGCCTGTTGATGCTCACCCTGGTGTGGGGCTGCTACAGCAAAATCACATGCAAACCAACAAGAACAACACAACACACATGTGCATTGTGCTTCCATGCGTGCATTGTGCTTCCATGCGTGCATTATGCTTGCACGCATGCATTGTTCCATGCGTGCATTGTGCTTGCATGCGTGCATTGTTCCATGCGTGCATTTTGCTTGCATGCGTGCATTTTGCTTCCATGCGTGCATTGTGCTTGCATGCGTGCATTTTGCTTGCATGCATGCATGGTGCTTCCATGCGTGCATTGTGCTTGCATGCGTGCATTGTGCTTCCACGCGTGCATTTTACATCTTTATACCCACAGTCTGCTGATGCGCGCCTTGGGGTAGGGCTGTCCAAGCAGAGTGCCGTCATGAATAAGCATGCTGGTGCTGCACTCGCACAAGTGGCGTTGGCCCATGTGCTGTGTCAGAAAAGTAACTTCAAGGTTGGTAAATTTATGTGTATGTCGGTGACATGTGTATGTGTGCCCCATGTATGTGTATGCTGGTAACATTTATGTGTGGCCCACGTGCTGTGTCAGAAGAGGAACAGCCAGGCTGGTAACTTGCAAGTGAGATTACGGGTGTACAGGCGCACATAATTGTGTGTAAGAGTAGTTGTTTGGTTTGCCATGTGTGGGTGTGAGTGGGTATGAATGTGGGTATTCGTGCAGCAGCGTGAGCAACTTTAAAGCATTGAATAATTGTAGATGCGTTCCTGACATAGTGTTACAGCAGCGATAGTGTTACAGCTGATTAGTCGTAGATGCATTCCTGACATAGTGTTGCAGGTGTGGATGTGGATGGAGGAGGTAGGTAGGCTTGTGCAGGCTTGTGCAAGCGCACGTGTAGATTATGAGTACAAAATGAAGAGCACGGTCAAAGCTGCATTTGCCATATAGCTTGGACTGTTCCACCTGCCTTCACCTCTTGCTTGAAAGCATGATCTTGTGATCTGAAGGTAGCATGATCATGTAATCTAAAGGCATCCACTAATAATTTAAGGGCATCATCTAAAAGCATGATCATGTAATCTAAAGGCATCAACTAATAATCTAAAGGCATCATCTAAAAGCACGATCATGTGATCTAAAGGCATCAACTAATCTAAAGGCATCAACTAATAATCTAAAGGCATCATTTAAAAGCACGATCATGTAATCTAAAGGCATCAACTAATCTAAAGGCATCAACTGATGATCTAAAGGCATCATCTACAAGCATGATCATGTAATCTGAAAGTAGCACAGCGTACCTCTGAGTGTTACACACTCCGACACAAACACCTTCATGCACACATACAAATACGCATGCCACGGCACTGTTGCTCACTCCATGCAGCAGTTCCCACCAGGCAAACTGAACATTGGTCACGTAAACAGTGTAACAGTGTAAGGGTTATATTTTGCTTGCATCGTGAGATGCATAGGGCTCTGTCATTATTACCAAGGAATAAAAAGAATAGGCAAGCATGATCATGTAACAGTGTAAGGGCTGTGCGCAACTGGAGACTATGAGTCACACGTAACAAACTCATAATGGTTTGGATGGAGATGTGTGCAGGCCCTGCCGAGAGGTGAACTTAAGGTTCTGGGAGCTACAGGCTGCAGTTTTAGGGGAGACGCATTGGCTCTGTACTTCAAGGTGCGCGAATACCTTTTTTTAATCTGCAGACTTGCGCCTTCTCCTTTCCCTTGACTTGGAGTTGGAGATGATGACAACTCCAAGGCAAAATCCTGCCTGGCAAATCTGCATGTCTTTTACTCCCAAGCAGCTTCTGAGATTTGCAGCCAACCTCGCCTTTCCTTTAAAAGTCCCCGGTATAAAGAAAAACCCACCTCGTATGAGATCACCTGCTATCATGAAAAACGTCACCATGTGCGCGTTGTGCATTTGTTTGCATGACATATTTGTAGGTGTGGCCAGAACCATACATACAAATGTATATACGGTGAAATACGGATAAATTAAAGCAGAAGGATTACCATACAAACGGTTATGTACGGTGTATAGGTATAGACGGTCCTGGCCAACCCTACATATATGAATCAGCAAGGCTTGCTGTAAGGCAGGAACCTTAATAACCATCCTAAGTCACACATGCGTGCATACAAGCATATAAGACGCAGTCAATCAAGTATGCAGTAAGAATGTAATATGTATGCACGCAAAGAGTTCAAGCGCATGCGCATAGATGCATGTGAGTGTGTTTTATTCGTGGGGTAATCTAAAGTGAGACCGATCTGCTGCTTACAATCTCTTGTGTTCCAGGTGGGCTTGTACAATTTAGTTTGGCCTAGTTGCATGCCTGCATTGTGCAGCCTCATGCAAAGTTTAAGCAAACAGATGACTGAACAAGAGAGGCAACGTGGATGATTAGCTATGCAGGTATCATACAGGTGCAGGCACCACACAAATGGGTATAGAATGGAACTGAAACAGGTTAACATACATATATTGACTCTGTATATGTCTATGTGTGATTATATTACATATAAGGTGTGATTCTATTGTATCAAAAGCTAAAAGCAACACAAATTTGTAGCAGCTATTTGGAAACTTGTGCCGACATTTACAAACACCTGCTTAGCCTCTATGTCTGCTCCTTGACTACCGCACGAAAAGAACATCACCGCCCCCTAATTATTGTTTTTTGGTGGGGCCGGTAACGGGGTGACGATTCAATATATATTTATTTCTAAAGGGGGCGGTTATAGAGTGGTGGCGGAAATTAAAAAGTTTGAGCAGTGTTAGTGACGAGTGGTCAGGTAGCCTTCCCAGCACTCCCTGACCTCCCAGCCCCAGCTCCGCCTGCCCATTCCCCTGTACCCCAAGCCCCAGCCTCTCCTGCCCCCATTGCACCTGTCGGGAAGTTCCAGCGAGTGGGGGGGGGGGTGCAATACAAAACTGTAAAGTACTTGTTTGGGGGGGGGCGTTTGCACACTTTGACCATAGAATTTTTTGCTACTTTGGGGGGTGCGGTGGATCCATGAACAAACGGTATTATATGGAGGAGTAATCGCTTTCCGCTCTTAAAGTAGCTTCTTTGCTTAATTTACGTGAGGAGTAATATTCACTACGTGCTTGAGGTTTCCTCGTCCGTTTTCCTTTTCTGCTGCACTTTTGACACAAGTCCTTCGTGCCAATCACTTATGTGTTCAAAATCCTGCTGCTCTCCTTCTCCCTTTCGTGCTGCACTTTTGACACAAGTCCTTCGTGCCAATCATTTTTGTTCAAACCCCTGCTGCTCTCCTTCTCCCTGTTTAGCTGCACTTTTGACACAAGTCCTTCGTGCCAATCACTTTTGTGTTCAAAATCCTGCTGCTCTCCTTCTTCCTGTTGCGCTGCACTTTTGACACAAGTCCTTTGTGCCAATCACTTTTGTGTTCAAAACCCTGCTGCTCTCCTTCTCCCTTTTGTGCTGCACCTTGGACACAAGTCCTTTGTGCCAATCACTTTTGTTCAAACCCCTGCTGCTCTCCTTCTCCATGTCGTGCTGCACCTTGGACACAAGTCCTTTGTGCCAATCACTTTCGTTTAAACCCCTGCTGCTCTCCTTCTCCCTTTCGTGCTGCACTTTTGACACAAGTCCTTCGTGCCAATCACTTTTGTGTTCAAAACTCTGCTGCTCTCCTTCTCCCTGTTGTGCTGCACTTTATCTAAAAGCCCTTTGTGAAATTCGCTTTTGTTTGCACCGCTGCTGCCATCAACATCAATTGTCATCATCGTTATCCATTGTTAAAAGTATGCTATTTCAGCCACACAAGCGAATTGCTCATCATGGCCATGGCGCTTTTGGTTGACATAGCCCTACAAAACCTTGCGCACCTTCATATAAACCACAGGTAATTGTGTCAATTCATGTTTCAAACAGTGTGTGCACACACCTTTAATTTCCTGCAGGCAAGCAGTACCCTGTCCGTGGGATTGGGGCAAAAACATGCTGAGGTGTCAAACGTCCAGGTGAGGCTCGCAGACTTTCTTTATGCTTCCCCCCAATACAATACAATGTTGTCAAATGGAGGTTGATGAGGTACACGGATGCCATACTTTTCAGTATGGAACTGAAACTGCTGAGTTCGGTGTGTAACTTAACTCCAGTTCTTAGAGTGAAGTAAAGTGATCACTCATATTTTTTGTTCCCTTTTTTTATTTTTTATATACTTAGAAAGAATGTCACAATGCAAACGTAACATAATGATTGTCAAAAAGTATACGCATTTCCCTGATACAGTACAATGTCAATTATGTGCAATGGCTGATGTTGTGGCCTGTAAGGAGCCGCCCCTTGTTTTGTCCCTGCAGCGTATTGCGTTCTGCGTCCTTTTGTGTCTCATTTGTGTGTCTATATTGCATGGTCCTCTCACTGGACTTCCACTTTCCCAGTATGTCATATGCTTGTGAAAATGCTGAGATCACGATTGTTCAATTACTGTTCCTTGTTTTCCCTGCGCTCAGTTTGCATGCTTCGCCTCCTTCTTCCTGTCATGCCCACCATGCATCTTTCATGCCTCCTTCTTCCTGCCATGCCCTCCATGCCTCTTTCATGCCTCCACCATCCTGTCATGCCCTCCATGCCTCTTTCATCCTGTCACGTCCTCTGTGCCTTTTTCATGCCTCCTTCATCCCGCCTTCCTGCCTCCTTCATCCCGCCTTCCTGCCTCCTTCATCCCGCCTTCCTGCCTCCTTCATCCTATCATGCCCTTCCTGCCTCCTTCATCCTGCCACGCCCTTCATGCCTTCCTCCTGCCTCCTTCATCCCGCCTTCATACCTCCTTCATCCCGCCTTCCTGCCTCCTTCATCCTATCATGCCCTTCATGCCTCCTTCATCCTGCCAAGCCCTTCATGCCTTCCTCCTGCCTCCTTCATCCCGCCTTCATACCTCCTTCATCCCGCCTTCCTGCCTCCTTCATCCTATCTTGCCCTTCCTGCCTCCTTCATCCTGTCAAGCCCTTCACGCCTCTTTCATGCCTCCTTCATCCTGCCTTCCTGCCTCCTTCATCCTGTCAAGCCCTTCATGCCTTTTTCGTGCCTCCTTCATCCCGCCTTCATTCCTCTTTCATCCCGCCTTCCTCATACCCTCTTGCCTCCTTGCCTCCATGTCTCATCCGTGCCTTGCCTCTTATCTAATGTGCAATGGTTGCTCTAAATTTAGTATTTTTGGGACCCTCTTCCTTTCTTTGCCTCCTGCGCCTTATAATTATCACTATCACGCACGTTGAGATAGGGTCCCTGTAAGCATTCAGAGAGGCCACAGGCAGCTCAAATATTTTGTGGTCACCATTCCTTACTCCTGTTTCTTTGTCTGTAAGGTGAATCTCTATCTCTCTCTCTCTCTCTCTCTCTCTCTCTCTCTCTCCCCCCTTGTTTCACCTCCAGCACGCCTTTCTTTTGTTTCTTCCCATTCCCATACACACCTTACAACTGCAAGCACATACGTGCACACACACACGACCACGTAAACTCACAGGGAAATAGACACATACAAGCTCGTACACACACACGCGCGCACACACACATACTCACACACACGCACACTCGCACAGTTGCACATAGCCGATATATTGAAGAGCCAAGGCAAGCTCGAGCAAGCGCAGAAAATGACTAGGCAGGTCCTGGAAGAGTTCAAGTGCTACTGGGGAGAAAACCACCCCGAGACTGCGCACGTCATTATTAAGCTGGCCAGCATCGAGCTAACAATGCTTGGGAAAGAGGTGTGTGTGTTTGTGTGTGTTTGTGTGTGTGTGTGTGTGTGTGTGTGTGTGTGTGTCTGTAAGTACACGTGTGTGCATGGGACGTGTGGGGGCATGTGATTGCGTGTGTTTATGATCATATGTTTGGCCTGCACTTCACGTTTGATCTGGTGTCAATCTGGTTTCAGGGGAGGAGCATGCTGTGCTACTTGCGCTGCGTTTATGTATGCATTTGCCCTATGTGATTGCGTTTAGGTATGCATACGCGTTGCGTTGCGTTTAGGTATTGTGTTGCGTTTAGGTTTTGCGTTGCGTTTAGGTATGCATTTGTGCCCTACCTGAAGAAATAATCCAGTGCTAGCTGCTTGTCCCTTAACAGCTGTAATCCAGCTGTTTATCCCCCCTTGTTTCCTTTTCAGTCTCGTATGTTCAGAGCCAACACGTATTCTCAGAGTGGCAAAAATGTTTCTCAATGGGAAGGTAATCTGTGACACAAGATGCATAGAAACTTTGCCGACACTTTGCCTTTTCTGTCGATTGGCCCTGTGCAGAAGTGGGACTATGTTGATGCAGTGCACCAATCTGCCCTTCAGAAGGCAACACGGAAGTACATGCAGGTCGGTCAATGAGCAGGTCGGAAGTACATGCAGGTCGGTTGATGAGCAGGTTGGAAGAACATGCAGGTCGACTAGTGCATGCAGGTACATGCATGTCAAGTACAGTTTACTGAAGTACAGTCTACTTAAGAACAGGCTACCTAAATACAGTCTAGTACATGCAGGTCAACACGGAAGTAAATGCAGGTCGGCTGATGAGCACTGCGCTGCGTGGATTTCGTGTGTGGCGAGGGCTGAGCTGTGCTGTTGTCCTTTTCTGCACTGCGTGTAAAGTGTGTGTGTGTTGTGTGTGTGTGCACTGTGTGTGTTGTCAAACATAACACACAGATGAATAGGAGGAGCACAGCAGCATAGCCTGGGTAAGCATTTTGGAGCAAATCCTTGCATCAGCAGGCGCTTTCAGGAAAGCATCGTGTTATACACGTCACTGCTTGATGCGGGTTGAGCTGGTTTGGCCAGAACCACACATTTATATACGGTGTACTTACGGTACTTTTGGCAGGGGAATTTCCAGGTATACAGTCGTATACGTTGTATATATACAGTTCCGGTCAGCCCTGGGAGTTGAGTGTACCGTTATATTTTAAATTGCTACATTCAGGAGTTTGAAGGGGAGTACTAATCATAAGCAACCCAAATGCTTTTTGGCCGTACTTCAGGCAAAGACAGATTGTCAGAGAAAGGCAGGCAAAGACAGATTGTCAGAGAAAGGCAGCCTTGGCTAACTCTCCAGATTCTTCAGACTTGTGTTGGGTTTTGCTTGCAGGCCTTCAGCCGCACAATACATTCAAATAACCTCGCCTGTCCTAGTTTAACTACATTTTTGTCAATTAACTCAATTTGTGTGGTAATTGTTGCCTAATGTACCTGCACTTATCCTCGTGCAAATATAGTGTGACTGCCAAAAGGCATCTTTGTACCATATTTCATGAATCAAAATGGTATTCGTCGCAGGTTGCTGGCTGCGTGAGGAGCTTTATAATTAGTAATTAGGGTCGGCCAGAAGCGTATTTATGACTGTGTATTTGAGATAATCCCTGCAAAAATATTTAGGGTTAGCCAGAACCGTATATATAACCGCATATAACCGTATATTTGATGATTTCTCTGCCAAAAAAATGCCATTTTTATACCGTATATATATGGTTCTGGCCAACCCTTAAAATATTGTATATCCATTGTATATCTATCTAATACACATTGTTCTGGCCAACCCTAGTTGTGAGCCTGTGATTTGTTCCATGCCCAGGCCTTTGCTTGCACGCAAATGGATGAGTGGTTCCACGTGCCCCAAATGTTTTTGTTCCCTTTTTGCTCAAAGCTTGCGTGTGAACTGCTCACACACAGTGTATGAACTGCTCACATACAGTGTATGAACTGCTCGCATACAGTGTATGAACTGCTCGCATACAGTGTATGAACTGCTCGCATACAGTGTATGAACTGCTCTCATACAGTGAACTTCTCACATACAGTGGACTGCCCACATACAGTGGACTGCCCACATACGGAAGACTGCTCTCATACAGTGAACTTCTCACATACAGTGGACTGCACACATACAGTGGACTGCTCATATACAGTGGACTGCTCATATACAGTGGACTGCCCACACACGGAAGACTGCTCACATACAGTGGACTGCACACATACAGAAGACTGCTCACATACAGAAGACTGCTTACATACAGTGGACTGCTCATATACAGTGGACTGCTCACATACAGTGGACTGCCCACATACGGAAGACTGCTCTCATACAGTGAACTTCTCACATACAGTGGACTGCCCACATACGGAAGACTGCTCTCATACAGTGAACTTCTCACATACAGTGGACTGCACACATACAGTGGACTGCTCATATACAGTGGACTGCTCATATACAGTGGACTGCCCACATACGGAAGACTGCTCACATACAGTGGACTGCTCACATACAGTGGACTGCTCACATACATTGGACTGCTCACATACAGAAGACTGCTCACACACAGTGGACTGCTCACATACAGAAGACTGCTCACATACAGTGGACCGCTCACGTACCTGTTGGCGCAAACTCTTACTTTGGCTTGTATACATTTAGGGTTAAATGTTGCTTGCTGAAGTACTTTTACCACTTGCTCTAATGGGTGTGTTGCGCAGGCGTTTGATATTCTTAAGAAATCTCTAGGCCCTCAGCATGCAGACACCCTGCGCACCCTAGCTGTGGCCACCCTTCAGCTCATTAACTCCTCCACAACGCGCATCCAGGTAAGCTGGTGTATGTGTATGATTTGTGTGCAAGTATGTATTCAGCTCATTAACTCCTCCACAACGCGCATCCAGGTGAGCTGGTGTATGTGTATGATTGTGTGCAAGTATGTATTCAGCTCATTACTTCTTCCACAACGCGCATCCAGGTAAGCTGGTGTATGTGTATGATTGTGTGCAAGTATGTATTCAGCTCATTACTTCTTCCACAACGCGCATCCAGGTAAGCTGGTGTATGTGTTCGATTGTGTGCAAGTATGTATTCGTGTGTGCATATGTGCGTGCTTTCGTGTCAGAAGGTAAGTGCGCGTGCATGCCTGCGTGCACGTGTTTAATGTCACAAGCAAGGTTTGTTGGATCGTGTGCGTTTATTGTATGCATTTTTAAAGTTATCCCGCCACGGTATTCCTGGTTAAACACACTTTAAATAACCACTTTTGGTTCTGGTCAACTCTGCCAGTTTGGGCATTTTCAAGACGTAAAATAGCGTTGTGCAAAAAGCAGCGCTCTTCACTGGCTCAACGAATAGTCAGCTGTTTCAATTTGCCGCAGTGCTATTATGAAGCGTGCAGCACACTAGGAGTGTTCCTTTTCATGAACAGGTTCCTTTAGCTGTTGCACTGTTTCGCGGGCCAAGTGGTGCAGTTGAGCAAGGTAGAGGTGATGTGCTACATTGCTATCAGGGGCAGCTCCGGAAGCATAAGCACCGCTAACATCTGGAGAATTTTGAGAGCGTACTTTCTGACCTAAGCGCTGTGCTGATCTTGTGGTGCAGTTGAGCAAGGCAGAGGTGGTGTGCTACTTTGCTATCAGGAGCAGCTTAGGAAGCATAAGCACTGCTAACATCTGGAGAATTTTGAGAGCGTACTTTCTGACCTAAGCGCTGTGCTGATCTTGTGGTGCAGTTGAGCAAGGCAGAGGTGGTGTGCTACT
>Ga0307968_1003354_pt1 | contig 13299 bp, 14 predicted proteins | sample OrgLakmetagen650_FD_201834 | JGI IMG/M metagenome (GOLD analysis project Ga0307968, IMG submission 201834) | Saline water microbial communities from Organic Lake, Antarctica - #650 | ecosystem: Environmental > Aquatic > Non-marine Saline and Alkaline > Saline | place: Antarctica: Organic Lake... | reverse complement strand
CAATGACATGCACAAATACACACACGTACACGCATGCACACACAATACATACAGGCCATTGTGGAAGTGCTGCGTGACCGAGTGAGCCATCCAATGGCATGCACAAACACACACACACACACACACGTACACGCATGCACACACAATACGCACAGGCCATTGTGGAAGTGCTGCGTGACCAAGTGAGCCATCCAATGGCATGCACAAATACACACACGTACACGCATGCACACACAATACACACAGGCCATTGTGGAAATGCTGCGTGACCGAGTGAGCCATCCAATGACATGCACAAATACACACACGTACATGCATGCACACACAATACGCACAGGCCATTGTGGAAGTGCTGCGTGACCGAGTGAGCCATCCAATGACATGCACAAATACACACACGTACACGCATGCACACACAATACGCACAGGCCATTGTGGAAGTGCTGCGTGACCGAGTGAGCCATTGAATGGCATGCACAAATACACACACGTACACGCATGCACACACAATACATACAGGCCATTGTGGAAGTGCTGCGTGACCGAGTGAGCCATCCAATGGCACGGGCTGCTGGATTGAGCGTGCTGAACCAGGTGTGTGTGTGTGTGCACTTATGCTTTGCATTTTCTTTGTTACTTGTGTAATTGTTTTCCTGCAGGTCACTCAGTTGCCTGTGTTATGGAAGGCATACTAGAAGGGAAACGCCACACAGACACAGACACAGACACAGACACACACATGTACACACACACACACACACATACACACACATACAGCATACACACAAGGGCACACGGATATGGGCACGCCTCTTAAGCTGAAAATCTGACGGCAGTCCATGTTAAAAACATACCTGTTGCATAAACACAGGTCATGCATGAAACAAATGCATTTTAACATACAAAGCTGTAATCTGTACAAACAGATCATGCATGCTTCGTAACTTTTGTGTACACACACAAAACGTGCATGCAGGTACACACACAGATTGTGCATGCAGGTACACATAGACCGTACATGCAGGTACACACACAGATCGTGCATGCAGGTACACACACAGATCGTGCATGCAGGTACACACACAGACCGTGCATGCAGGTGCACACAGATCGTATATGCTGAATTGCATTTGGATTGAGAAAGTACGCCATTACATACGCAAGCCAAGTTGCACACACACACACACACACACACACACACACACACACACACACACACACACACGTACACACAGATCATGCGTCGCTCGCCTGCAAAAACGTGCCAGGAAGTGATGGTGGACGCAGGGGGCCTCGCACCTGTGGTTTCTCTGCTGAACCACACAGTTGTGCCACTCATGAACAAGGCGCATGCAGCAGGTGTGTGTACGCGTGTGCATGTGTGTGTATGTGTGTGTGTGTGTGTGCTTGAGAAAGAAAAAACGTCTGCACGCCACTGGTGTCTCTGTTGAATCACACAGTGCTGCCACCCATAAACAAGGTGCATGCAGCAGTGTGTGTACGTGCGTACATGTGCTTGTGTATGTGTTTTAACAGAAAGGAGAAGAGTCTGCACGCCTGTGGTGTCCTGCAGAACTGCACAGTGCTGCCACTCATGAACAAGGCGCACGTAGCAGGTGTGTGTACGCGTGTGCATGTGTGTGTGTACATGTGTACGCATGTCTGTGTACGTGCGCTATATCATCAGATCACTAGGATAATATTGAGTCCCATGTACTTAGGGTTGGCCATGTATTTGATGCAATCCCTGCCAACCCAACACATACTAAAATCCTACACACACTTAGAATCAGCTTGTTCATGATCTTCAACTGCGCATTTTTTTCGAACAACAATTCTACGCATCAGCCTGGCTGTCACACACTTTGTGGCTCCCCCTATATGTTAATGTAGGAATTTCTGTATTGTGCTCTTTGCCTTTTTGAACTGAGCAATGCAATGCCTAAAGGCAAAGCCAGTCAAAAGTGGTACCACAAAAACTGAACTCTACAACTCTACTGGGTAGCTGCCCTGAAAGCCTAGTGATCCGTGGTCAGGCCAGATTCTTTGGGGTCGCAGGTTCGAATCCTCCTGGTAGCGTGAGTACTTTGCTGTCTGACAGATCCGTCTCTGTTCCCTTCATCCATGCTTGTGGTGTTATCACCCCTTGCGTTTCCTTTTCCCCTCTAATGCTTAAAAGTGCTGCCTGATGCTTTACAACACAGAGCCACACGCACAATAACATGACTCACGTTCTAAGTGCTGCCTTTGCTTAGCTATAATCTCCCACACACTGGCGGCTGCTGCCTTTCGCTATTCCTGAACCCAAACACACACGTAAACATACACACGCAATAACGCGCACACCCAATAAAACAGGAAATACATGTGATCCTGCTTTATCGCACAAGTATGTACGCAGGCACAAACATGCAACAAAATCAAACACGCATGCTGGCCTGCTGTACCACACACTTGCGTAGACACAATCACACACACACACACGAACATACATACATACAACAACACAATTGACTCGTACACACACGCACACACACCGACACGCATCACACATGTACGCAGCCATCTTGCTGCGCTACATCATGCCTGACGCCCTGTGGGCTGACACATACACACACACGCACACATACACACACACCAACACGCACACACATGTACGCAGCCATTGTGCTGCGCTACATCATGCCTGACGCCCTGTGGACTGACACGTACACACACACATACGCACACCACGCATCACACATAAACGGAGCCATCGTGCTGCGCTACATCATGCCTGACGCCCTGTGGGCTGACACATACACACACACACACATACACACACACACCAACACGCATCACACATGTACGCAGCCATCTTGCTGCGCTACATCATGCCTGACGCCCTGTGGGCTGATGCCTCCAGTCTCAACGGCAAACCGCAAGCCAAGGCTTCCGCACACGCGGCGGCGGCAGCAGCAGCTGCATCAGACATGTCAGGCGCACCCCCCCCTGTGCCCTCCATAGCTGACGTGTCCATGGCCTCTCCCACCTCTCCAGACGCAACAGGTGGACCTTTTGCTCGTGTTGTGAAGTTTGTGTGTGCGCACGTGCACGTGCATGTGCCCATGGCCTCTCCCTCGTCTCCAGTTGCAACAGGCATTGTTTATTATTGTAAGCATTCAGCCGCTTGTGTTGTGAAGTATGTGTGCTGCAAGCGTATCCCCCCCCCTCCCTAAGCCCTCCTCAGCTTACGTGTCCATGGCCTCTCCCACCTCTCCAGACGCAACAGGTGGACATTTTGCTCGTGTTGTAGAGTTTGTGTGCACGTGCATGTGCCCGTCGCCTCTCCCTCGTCTTCAAAGGCAACAGGTGGACCTTTTGCTCGTGTTGTGAAGTGTGTGTGCATGTGCATGTGCATGTGTCCATGGCCTCTCCCTTGTCTTCAGACGCAACAGACATACCAGCTGTGTGTCACACTTACTCAGCCGCATACTCAACTGCTCGTGTAATAAAGTATGCGTGTGTGTGTGCGTGTGCGTGTGCGTGCGTGCTTGCATGTGCATGTACGCGTGCGTTTGTTTGCATGTGCGCACATTTGTTTGCATGTGCGGAAACGGCATACTCCAATAGTATTGGACCAATACACGTGCAGAGTGTCTATAGGCTGGAATTTAATTGTGCATTAGATTTGATGGGACCAAGGAGCACCTGAGATTGCAATAATTTTTACGGAACCAAGGAGAGCATGTGCTTGTTGGGAGGAACCAAGGAAAGCACATGTTTGTTGAAATTGCATTGAGCCTGATGGAACCGTGGAGAGCATGACTGTGCTTGTTGCCAGAATACTATGTGGTACTATTAGGGTTGGCCAGCACCCTTTACACGGTGTACATACGGTGATTTAAGCAGGGAAATCACCAAGTATACGGTCATATACGGTGCATATGTACGGTTCTGGCCAACCCTGAATACTGTTGATGTAAATGTGGATGTGTACAGGCTCGAGAGAAAAGGTGGAGGTACCCTACGCGGTGGGCAAGGAGCGGCTTGATGCATTGAAGCTTCAGGTCAGTCTTGCTATAGGATACACATGCTCACACACATAGGGTGGCCAAAACCATACATACATACGTATATACGGTGTATTTACGGTACTTTTGGCAGGGAATTTACCAGAGGGGGGCGACGGAGCAAATGTCCTGAAACGTGACTTTTTTGATGCAGACCATGATTGATGAACATAACTAGAGGTCCACAAAGTTTGGGGTCCACAAAGTTTGGGGTCAATCGGACCACCCCAGTGGTCTGGGTGGGCTTCCGTTCAAATTTTGGCACTGAGTTTTCACATTTTAGGCCACCACTCCCCAACCAGAGCCTCCTTTCATCCCAAAACAAGATGGCAACACTTCCTTTAATCATCCTGGGTTTAAAAGAGTAGATTTGGTGAAGCTTGGTTTTCGACCTTTTTGGCACCCCTTTTGTTAATTTCTCTAAGGAGAATGAGCCAAAATGGAGTCACAGTCCCCACGCTTGGTAAACCCCCGGCAAAAAAGTGACCCTGAAACTGTTCGATGTTCGTTCACCCCAAGGACTGCACCGTTTTGTACAATGAACACACCTTCGGACGCATATTGAATCCAGCTTTCTAACGCACTAACTTCCAGACTGTCCTTTTGAGAAACGGGGCAGCTGGACTTGTTTGAGTGGAAATAGGCGATGTTTGCAGGTTTCCGGACCGTTTGAGGACGCCTTACCCTGATATAAATTCATAGAAGTACTCAGTATAGTTTAAAACACAGGATGCTTTATTCCGGGGTCCCCTAGATACGCGAACTGGCAGGTCCAGGTTGCCCTCAACTGCCAACCAACATTTCACCCAAATGGAATGCTTCTTTTCAGGCAATGAGCACACTGTTGGACACGTATTGAAGCCAGCTTTCTAACGCACTAATTTCCAGACTGTCCTTTTGAGAAACGGGGCAGCTGGACTAGTTTGAGTGAAAAATAGGCTTTTTTGCAGGTTTCTGGACCGTTTGAGGACGCCTTACCCTGATATAAATTCATAGAAGTACTTGGTATAGTTTAAAACATAGGATGCTTTATTCCGGGGTCTCCTAGATACGCGAACTGGCAGGTCCAGGTTGCAAAACCCCTCAACTGCCAACCAAAATTTCACCCAAATGGAATGCTTCTTTTTAGGCAATGAGCACACTGTTGGACACGTATTGAAGCCAGCTTTCTAACGCACTAATTTCTAGACAGTCCTTTTGGGGATGGGGGCACGCAAAATTAGACATTGGTCCCCCAGCTGGCAACATTCAAGCTCAGGTGCTATCAGCAGCTACCTCTGGGTCCTGAGCTTGATTGTTGCCAGCTAAGGCGCCCATACTCAATTCACACTTCAAAAGCACCCCCATTGGGGGCATCCGTTGACCCCCTCTGGGAATCTACCATACATACGGTCATATATGGTGTGCATTTACGGTTCTGGCCAACCCTACACATATATAATATTTACACTCATGCACGCACATCATTCCTGTTGAGAACAAACAGACGCATGCTCTCACTAACACACACACACACACACATTTAAACACGCATGCATGCATCCTGATACTCTGAAGCATCAGATCAGTCCTGTCAAGAGGAAACAGACGCATGCTCACGCACACACATATATAAATATGCATACATGCATCCTGATGCTCTGAAGCTTAAAGTCAGTCCTGTCATCCGTACACACAGACACAGACACGTGCACACACACACACACACACACACACGCACGCACCCTATACATACACACAGACACGCTCTTCTTAAACTGCAGGTCAGCCATGGTCTTGAAGGGGACAGTAGACCTGGCACCTCCAATACACAACGACCAGGCAGCTCAGTGAGTGAGAATTAGGGTAGACGCTGCTGCCTCACGCTTAGTTCAAGTGCCTGTGTGTGTGCGTGTGTGTGTATGTGTGCAAAAGTGAGTAGCTCAGTGATTTATAACTGGGGTGGATTCTGCTGCTTCACGCTTGATTTCAAGTGCCGGTGTATGTATTTGTGTGTAAGTGTGTAGCTCAGTAAGTTACAACTGGGGTAGGGGCTGCTGCTTCACGCTTAGTTTCAAGTGCCCGTGTGTGCATGTGTGTGTGTGCGTGTGTGTGAGTGTGCAGGTGAAAGAGTGTGTGCGTCGCTGTGTTGATAACTCGGAGAGAGGCTTGCACCACCAACACTACCAACACTACCACCACCATACAGACTACGCCGTTCACCTGAGTATTAACTATATGTAGGGTTGGCCACACCCGTGAATGTGTAAATATACACCGTATATGACCGTACATTTGGTGATTTCCCTGCCAATAACACCGTACATACACCGTATATATAAATATGGTTCTGGCCGACTCTAAGTATATGTGCGGCACGCTTTGGCGTCCTGCAGGCAGCAGCCAGGCCTTCTGGTGACGGGGGCGCCGAGCCTGCAGTTCCTGATGACTACTTACTAGACGCCGAGACCAAGGCTGACATCGCAACACGTGCAAGCCTGGTCGGCGAGGTGCGAGGCGTGTGTGTATGTATGTGTGTGTGCTTACGCAGGCGCGTGCGCGCGCGTGTGTGTGTGTGTGTGTATGCACGTGCAAACGCGGTCGATGAGGTGCAATGCATGTGCGTGTATTTGTGTGCAAATACACGTGCGCACGTATGTATGTTTGTGCGATTGCACGTGCGCACGCATGTGTGTCTTTGTGTGTATACACGCACGTGTGTGTGTATATGTGTGTGAGCATCTGTGCGTATTTGTGTGTGTGAATGCAGGCAAGGGCGCTGCAGCAGCCAGTGTGTGTGTGTGTGCCTTTGTGTGCATGCACGTGCGCGTGTGTATATGCGTGCGAACATCTGTATTTATGTGTGTGTGCGTGTGTGTGTATGTAGGCAAGGGCGCTGCAGCACTTGGTGTTGCTCTGTGGAGGGTCTAAAGATCCCCTAATGTTTATTTAAGTGCAATTTATTGAGTTGCTCAAGTTCATCAGCTTTCTGTTGGTGTGTGTGTATCCATTTATTTGTATGGGGCAAGCAAGAGTGCTGCAGTGCCTGTTGCTGCTCTGCTTAGGGCCAAGACAGCCCCACGCACTCCGATGTTTTACTTAAGTTCTTCTTTCTGCTTGTGCCTCTGTGTGTGATCTTGTGACTCTGCAGGCAGGAGCGCTGCAGTGCCTGTTGCTGCTCTTCTCAGGGCCAAGACAGCCCCACGCACTCCGACATTTTGCTCAAGTTCTTCTTTCTGCTTGTGCCTCTGTGTGTGATCTTGTGACTCTGCAGGCAGGAGCGCTGCAGTGCCTGTTGTTGCTCTGTTTAGGCCCCATGCACTCCAACATTTTGCTCAAGTTCTACTTTCTGCTGGTGCCTGTGTGTGTGATCCTGCACGCAGGAGCGCTGCAGTGCCTGTTGCTGCTCTTCTCAGGGCCAAGACAGCCCCACGCACTCCGACATTTTGCTCAAGTTCTTCTTTCTGCTGGTGCCTTGGTGCCCTGCAGGCAGGAGCGCTGCAGTGCCTAGTGCTGCTCTGCTTGGGGCCAGAGGGGCCTTTAGCAGACTTAGAGGCTTCAGCTGAAAAAAGGGAAGAAGCCGAAGAGGCATCACGGCTTTTGGCCAAACGGGTGGGTGTATGTGGCTATGGCAGCTTAACTACGCGTTATGTTCTGTCTGTCTGTGGTGGTATGAGGGAATAGGCTGAAGTGTGTGAATTGCTTCCACCACGGCAAATGTTTTTCAACGTTCGCGTTGGTAGAAGGGTAGAAGCTGAAAAGGTGCACGACTTCTGACCAAGCGGGTTGGTCTGTGTGGCAGTTATGGGGTGCTCAGTACAATGCTTGTGTGGTGTGTACAATGCTTCCATGGGGTGCTCAGTGCAATGCTTGGGTTGTGTGTTATGAGGGGCTCAGTACAATGCTTGTGTGGTGTGGTGTGTACAATGCTTCTATGGGGTGCTCAGTACGATGCTTGTGTGGTGTGTACTATGCTTCTATGGGGTGCTCAGTACGATGCTTGTGTGGTGTGGTGTGTACAATGCTTCTATGGCGTGCTCAGTACAATGCTTGTGTGGTGTGTACAATGCTTCTATGGCGTGCTCAGTACAATGCTTGTGTGGTGTGTACAATGCTTCTATGAGGTGCTCAGTGCAATGCTTGTGTGGTGTGGTGTGTACAATGCTTCTATGGGGTGCTCAGTACAATGCTTGTGTTGTGTGTTATGAGGTGCTCAGTACGATGCTTGTGCACAATGCTTGTGTGGTATGGGGGAAGGAGCCAAAGAGGCGGTTCCTGGCCGAGTGTGGTGATATTGTGTTACTATGGCAGCTGAATAACACGTAATATAATGTCTGTCTTTGTTGGTATGAGGGAATAGGCTGACGAGTGGGCATGGCTTCTGGATGAGTGGGTGGGTTTGTGTGGCTGTTAAAGGTGTAGGCTGTACACGTGAAAGTTATATCAGTAATTGTTGACACGCCTCACAAACTGTCAACACGCATCACAAATAGTCAACACGCTTCTAAAACTATCAACTCGCGTCACAAAAGGTCAACACGCTTTTAAAACTGTTAGCACAAATCACAAAAAGTCGACACACTTCAAAAACTGTCAACACATATCACTAGCCTTCATAAACTGTCAGCACGCATCTTAAATTGTCAGCATGCATCACATCAAACTGTCAGCACGCATCACAAATTGTCAACACGCATCACTAGCCTTCATAAACCGTCAGCATGCATCACAAACAGTCAACACGCAACACAAACTGTCAACACTCTTCCCAAACTGTCAGCATGTATCACAAAAGTCGACACCCTTCACAAACTGTCAACACGCATCACTAGCCTTCATAAACCGTCAGCATGCATCACAAAAAGTCAACACGCAACACAAACTGTCAGCATGTATCACAAGCTGTCAACACGCAACACAAGCTGTCAGCACTCTTCCCAAACTGTCAGCATCCTAACCCTAACCCTTTCACAAGCTGTCAACACGTATCACAAAAAGTCAACACGCTTCATAAACCGTCAGCATGCATCACAAAAAGTCAACACGCAACACAAGCTGTCAGCACTCTTCCCAAACTGTCAGCATGTTTCACAAAAAGTCAACACACTTCACAATCCGTCAACACGCATCTTGCTATTCGCTGCTCCCGATGGACTGTAGAGCAAGAAGAGTAAAGGCAAAGGGAAGAAGAAGGCAAAGATGGAGCCGGGCACAGCTGAAGCGCAGACTTGGTCCAGTGCTGTCATCCGAATGATCAGGTTTGTGTGTGTGTTCATATTGAAGCGGACTATCATAGACAGGCACACCTACGCTGCTAATGAAGGGAGGGTCCAAATGATTACTGATGCTTACTGATCGAGGCGTCCTGATCAAGTGTGTGCCCAAATAATCAAACCATACTGAGGCATACTGAAGGCAGCCATCTTTTCCCTTACATGATCAGGACGCATAGGAATTTTTTGTCTTGCCTTCTGCACGCACGTGTGCACATTTCGGTGAGCAGTTGTATATCGAGGAAAAGATTTATGTGACATCTGACCACACTTAGTTGCTCATGCACCACAAGCTTGCATACGCACTATTACAAACATAAAAGGGTTTTGATGCATACTCAAATCCTTTCTGGCGCTGACTTTTACTCTGCAATGTATGCGTGTGTGTGCATGTGTGTGTGTGTGTGTGTTTGTGTGGTGTGTGTGTGTGTGTGTGTGTGTGTGTGCAGCCTGGACGCAAGATGGGGTGAGGCTGTGAAGAACGCCGGAGCCATCCGCTACTTGCTGCCTTTACTGGGCTCAAAAATCCACCCGGCAAGGTAGGTGCTTTCAATTTGTTGTCTGCTTGAGCCTTGCGTTCTTATTTGTTGCCTGTTTGAGCCTTGTATTCTTATTTGTTGCCTTGCGTTCTTATTTGTTGCCTTGCGTTCTTATTTGTTGCCTGCTTGAGCCTTTTGTTCTTAATGTTGCCTTGTGTTCTTATTTGTTGCCTGCTTGAGCCTTGCGTTCTTATTTGTTGCCTTGTGTTCTTATTTGTTGCCTGCTTGAGCCTTGCGTTCTACTTTGTTGCCTTGTGTTCCTATTTGTTGCCTGCTTGAGCCTTGCGTTCTACTTTGTTGCCTTGTGTTCCTATTTGTTGCCTGCTTGAGCCTTGTGTTCTTATTGTTGCCTTGTGTTCTTATTTGTTGCCTGCTTGAGCCTTGTGTTCTTATTGTTGCCTTGTGTTCTTATTTGTTGCCTGCTTGGGCCTTGGTTGAGCTGTCCAACATCCAATCCAATGTTCCAATCAGTTCCAATCAGTGTACCATCCATCAGTCAACTACCATTGGTAGAGCTATCCAACATAGGTGCTACCTCTGCTCAGATCATATTTGCAACGCACAGTAAAGAGCCATTACTACCAACATTGTTCTCCCGCACGCATGCGCACGCATACATACACACTCACACGCACATGCGCGCATGCTCACACCCTCACACGTAACTTGCTCCGCCCTGTCAGGTGGAATGCATACCAGACGCTCATCAAACACACACACACATACACACACATACATACACACACACGTGTAACTTGCTCCGCCCTGTCAGGTGGAATGCACGCCAGACGCTCATCAAACACACACACACGCATACACACACACACAAACACACACACACGCTCACACCCTCACACGTAACTTGCTCCGCCCTGTCAGGTGGAATGCATACCAGACGCTCATCAAACACACACACACACACACATACACACACGCGTAACTTGCTCCGCCCTGTCAGGTGGAATGCACGCCAGACGCTCATCAACCTCAGCATGTCCCCTCAGCTGCTGCCCTCCCTTCGGATATACAAAGTACCAGACTTCATCCACGGTGCAAATGTGCCCACGCATGTAAGTCTCTGTGCGTGTGTGTGTGTGTGTTTGTGATACAAGGTGAATGAATGGTGTATCACACATCTTTTCAGTCAGCCAGGACTGTGCACAATTGCTGAGTAGCCTATTGCCTCATATTTTGCACAAGACCCTATCTTTCAGGCAACAGCCATTATACACATTATTATCATTTCCTGCCACCAAGGCGCGGTTTTTTGCTTGCAGCGCTTTGAGCGACCCCCTCCTTCCGCTGGCAATGAAATGCAGGGGATCAAAACACGTTGTTGTTCTCTTCATCAGTGGGAATGTTCTCAAGTGTTCTTTTCTTCATCATGTTGCAAACACTTGTGTGTGTACACGCAGCACTTTGAGGGGCCCTTCCCCCCACCAGCACACCAGAAGGACAGAGGGAGCACAATTTTAAGTGTTCACTTTTTTGACGACGAGAGACATGCACCGATCTGTGAATGCGCTAGCATCATTTCACTCAATCCAGTCTTTGTGCCGACACGATCCTCATTGCCTACATTCTTAAGCAATTGCCACACACACACACACACACACACACACACACACACACACACACACACAGACACACACACATACTTACACACACACTCTTGTTATTGCTTGCAGCATTTTGAACGGCCCTTCCCTTCCACCGGCATCATAGAGGACGAGCTCACCCAGCTGCCTGCTCACTTAGCTGGACCAGCAGCCGCTGCACAGAAAGACATAAACAATCGTGAGTTTGTGCGAAAATTGCTCGTGCGCATGGGTGTCTGGGTGCACGCAGTGAATGTGGGGTCTGTTACGGACTAGCCTGCTCACTTAGCGGAACCAGCGGCCGCTGCACAGGAAGAGATAGATCAGAGTGAAACAGTGATCATGATATTGTGTGCATGGGTGTGTGGGTGGATTGCATTGAGGTGGTCTGAGGATGGCATCTACTTACCCACAGAGAAATACACAGAAATTCCATACGCGGTCCTCTACTGCAATGGCAGCAGCACATTTGGTCTACACAAGATCTTCACACTTAGGGTCGGCCAGGACCGCGTATGGAATTTCTGTGTATGTACAAATTTGTTGTATAAACTGTATGTATTCGTGTATGCCGTAAACTGTAGGAATATCGAAAACATGCCGTAACAAAATTTAAATAGTAGTGTACGGCCGTATATATGGTACGTCGTATGTATACTTATTGCTTAAATGGTTCTGGCCAACCCTACATATATTTGTAGGGTTGCACAGAACAATACATGTATAGGTAATTACGATGTATATACGGTATCTTTGGCGGGGAATTCACTATACATACGGTCATATACGGTGTGTATATACGGTTCTGGCCAACCCTCTAAATTTTTTTCGTTTACACTGCACATGACTGTGTGCTTTCATACACTGTGTGTCTACATGCACTGTGTGCCTTCATACGCTGTTTGCCTTCATACACTGTGTGCCTTCATACACTGTGTGCCTTCATACACTGTGTGCCTTCATACACTGTGTGCCTTCATACTTGTCTTGTTGTTATGATTTCTGCTAATTGCACCTCGTACGTATCGAATGTGCAGTGCGTCAGAGTCTAGGCGTACCTACCTACCTTGCTTTTAATCTGTTGTGGAACACAGCATAAGGCATAAGGCATAAGATAAGGGCTACTGGGTTAAAATTAGGAAAGAACCATATACCCAACAGCAAAAGATTACAGGGATGAAATTAGGTATATGTAACAGGATTGAAGTTAGGAGTGGGTTGCAGGATTGAAATTAGGAATAAGCCGTGTACCTGACACTCCAAAAGCATCCTCCCCTAATGTTCGGAATCAGTACCTTAAACAAGGGTGTTTGCTTGCGCGTTATTTCTGCAGATACACAGGTCAACAGCACCACAGGCAGCAAAACGCCAGCATTGAAAGCCACAGCGGCCGCTGCCAGGTAAGGATCACTGTGTGTGTGTAAGTGTGTTTTTATATGTATGTGCGTGTTTTGGGGGGGCCGTTCATTTGACAGCTGTCGACGCAGACTTGAATGCACTTTAAGGATAATGGCACTAATGTCAGATGCTTTTTTTTACATGATGCTGGCTTTTTGATTGGTGACCTCTTCTTCCTGCTATTACTCACTCATGTCTTGGCAGAGTGAAATGCGGTGGCTGCTTTTCCGTTTCACACCGACTCATATCTTGGCAGAGTGAAATGCAGTGGCTGCTTTTCCGTTTCACACCGACTCATATCTTGGCAGAGTGAAATGCAGTGGCTGCTTTTCTGTTTCACACCGACTCATATCTTGGCAGAGTGAAATGCAGTGGCTGCTTTTCCGTTTCACACCGACTCATATCTTGGCAGAGTGAAATGCAGTGGCTGCTTTTCCGTTTCACACCGACTCATATCTTG
>Ga0307968_1003353_pt1 | contig 13299 bp, 14 predicted proteins | sample OrgLakmetagen650_FD_201834 | JGI IMG/M metagenome (GOLD analysis project Ga0307968, IMG submission 201834) | Saline water microbial communities from Organic Lake, Antarctica - #650 | ecosystem: Environmental > Aquatic > Non-marine Saline and Alkaline > Saline | place: Antarctica: Organic Lake... | reverse complement strand
ACACGCACACGCACACACACACCTGGCTGATGCAGTTCACCACCATCTCCTTGAACAGGGGTGTGGAGAAGGCTTTGGTGGCGCGAGCTACGGTGGAGGCCATCGCCTCTGCATCCTCCACAAGCAGGTCCTTGGGGTCCAGGGCACCCATGTGGAAGCCAGTCTTGCCCTGTATGTATGTATGTATGTGTGTGTGTGTGTGTGTTTGTGTGTGTGTGTGTGTGTGTGTGCGTGTGTATGCACGTGTGTGTGTGTGTGTGCGCGTTTGTGTGTGTGTGTGCGCGTGTGTGTAGCAGCTAATTTTGTTGGCGCAGTAAAGTGCTGAGCGTCATTCAACTGTGATCAATTGCTTGACAAGCTGGAATGCCGTTTGTATTTGTGTGTGCGCGTTTGCGTGTTTGTGTGTGCCCATGTTGTCCTTCATTACGAAATAAATAGGAGCAGCAGCAGCAGCATGCGTGAAGGGCATCCAAGAATGGGGAGACTTAAGCAAACCCTAATCCTAACCCTTAACCCAGAACACACTGTCAAGCCTTTGTTCAACCATTCGTCAATGTCTTCTGTACGCTGCCACATTTCTAGGTAGCATTTTAGTCGCACTGATCTCATGCTGCTACAATAGTATTGCGAGCACCACTGCTAGTATTGCGAGCACCACTGCTAGTATTGTGAGCACCACTGCGAGCACCACTGCTAGTATTGTGAGCACCACTGCGAGCACCACTGCTAGTATTGCATAGTGTTGCGAGCACCACTGCGAGCACCACTGCTAGTATTGCGTGGTATTGCGAGCACCACTGCTCGTGGAATGAAATGCTCAAAGGATTAGCAGCATGGCATCTCATTTGCAAGTACTTGGGCGTTGTGAGGCCTGCAAAACGAACGCGTCCTTTTGAGCCTTTACAAATCCCGAGCCTGTCTGTGAATTTTAGATTCACATCCATTATTTATATTGTTATTCATCATTGGATGTTGCACAAGAGTAGGGTTGGCCAGAACCGTATATACACACCGTATATGACCGTATATTTTGTAATTTCCCTGCCAAAAACACCGTATATATACACTGTATATATATGGTTCTGGCCAACCCTACACAAGAGGGTTTGCAGTTAGCAGTAATAGATATCTGCCCCAAGAATACAGGAAGCCTTTCTATGGAGAGATACGGCTTATTGCCATCCTTCCACAATACACACACACACGCAAGCTCGCACGCATGCTCACACACACACTCACTCACACACACACATGCTCACACACACACTCACTCACACACACACACACATGCTCACACACACACACATGCTCACACACACACACATACACACACTCACTCACACACACATACACACACACCTCTTTCACGGTGTCTACGAGGCCACCTGTGGATGCCACGATGGGCACTGTGCCGTACTGCATGGCGTGCAGCTGGATCAGACCTGTGTGTATATGTGTGTGTGTGTATGTGTGTGTATATGTGTGTGAGTGTGAGTGTGTGTGTGTGTGTGTGTGTGTGTGTGTGTGTGTGAGAAGGGCATCAGGATAGAAGTCGGTCCTGGGTTAAGGCAGGCCTTCCTGGCCATAAAAAACCTGCTATACTTGGCAAGGGCCTGAAAAATTTGATGCCACACTTGACTAAGGCCTTAAAAAAACTAAGCCAAACTTGACTAGGGCCTGAAAAAAACCAAGCCACGCTTGACTAAGGCCTGAAATAGTTTATGCCACACTTGACTCAGGCCTGAAAAAAACTAAGGCTCACTTGACTACGGCCTGAAAAAACTAAGGCTCACTTGACTACGGCCTGAAAAAAACTAAGCCTCACTTGACTACGGCCTGAAAAAACCTATGCCACACTTGACTACGGCCTGAAAAAAACTACGCCACACTTGACTAAGACCTGAAAAAAATTCATGCCACACTTGACTTAGGCCTTAAAAAATCTATGCCACACTTGACTTAGGCCTTAAAAAATCTATGCCACACTTGACTAAGGCCTGAAAAAGACTAAGCCACACTGACTAAAGCCTGAAGCAGGTTTGCGATTTTTGTTCCTGCTCTTTGCAAAACTTATGAGCAGCCGACTTTGTCTAGGTGCCTGTTTCAGGACAAATGTAGGGGGCGTTTAGATGAAATTGGCTGCTCATGAGGTTTGCAGAGGGCAGGAAACGAAGCTGCGACACATTAAAAATCTCGGCTGCTCATACGGTTTGCAGAGAATAATCCTGGGCTGCTCATAAAATTTGCAGAGAGCAGGAAACAAATCTGCGACACAGGAAGAATCCTCTTTAGTATTAAGTTAAAAACAAACAATACACGTGTCCAAAAATACATCATACTTGCCACACCTACAAAAAACCAAAGCGCACGTGCCCAGCACATCAAAGCATCAACATCAAAGCACACGTGACCGGTGAACGCACACCCACCGCAAGGCTCGAAGCGGGATGGCACCAGGATGAAGTCAGCTCCGGCGGTCATGAGGTGAGCGAGGGGGGCAGAGAACTGCACCACACCTTTGACCCGCCCGGGGAAGCTGACGTCGAGCGCACGGACCTCACGCTCAAACTTGGCCTTGCCAGTACCCAGGATGATGACCTGTACGCACGTGTGTGTGTGTGTGTGTGTGTGTGTGTGTGTGTGTGTGTGTTTGTGTGTGAGAGTGTGTGTGAGAGTGTGTGTGTTTTGTGTGTGTGTGTGTGTGTGTGTGTGTGTGTGTGTGAGAGTAAGTGCAAGCCCGTGTCTCATCTATCGTGCAGCTTTGTAAGGCGAGGCTCTCCACTCAATATGCGAAAGCCCCCCACACTTTTTCTAACAACATCCTCACACTGTTTGTGTGTTTGCTGCCTTGCCGAGGCGTGTCGACGACAGAGCATAGACAAACAGGCGCGAGGATCTAAGAATATTTCCCAAGTTTGCTTTCCCTGGCAATCGTGTAAATAGGGTAGCAGAGCTTCAGTACAACAATATACATCCACATCCACACACACACACTCTCAAACAGACACACACAGATACACACACACAGACACACACTCTCACACAGACACACACACACTTTCGCACAGACACACACTCACACACAGACACACACACACACACACACACACACACACACACACACACACACCTGTGCGTTAGGGGCCTGCTGCACAATCTTGGGCAGGGCCTCCACAAGGATATCCGCTCCCTTCTGCTCCTCTAGCCGACCGATGAAGGCAAACACGGGGGCGGAGGGGTCAACGGGCAGACCGACATTGGCCTACGTGTGTGTGTGTGTGTGTGTGTGTGTATGCAAGGCATCTGACAGCTAACATGGCTGGCCCCTCGGGAATAAGCTTAGGCTTCTTGTTATTAAACCATATCAGTAAGATGCACGCACACACACATACACACACACACCTGCAGTGCCTACTTGGTGGCAGCCTTGCCGGCATGCACAGAAGCTTGGTCATCTTGCAGCTCACACACACACACACACACACACACACACACACCTGCAGTGCCTCCTTGGCAGCAGCCTTGCCGGCATGCACGGAGGCCTTGTCATATTTCACAGCCAGGTACTTGTCCATGCGAGGGTCCCACTCCTCCACGTCCATTCCGTTCACAATGCCCTCGGCACCGCCAACTTGACGGATGTACTTGTCCAGCTCCTGTGTGTGTGTATGTATGTATGTGTGTGTGTGTGTGTGTAATACTAGTGGGCTAGCTTGCGGCTCAATCCACATCTGAAATTATGTAGGGTTGGCCAGCATTGCATATTTGGTGACTTCCCTGCTTACGTATGTACACACTATATATATAACCATAAATGTATATGGTTCCGGCCAACCTTACAAATGCGCATTCCAGACAACACTTCATCGGCCCACTCTACACTGAAATTGGCACACACTTGTCATGCTGCTGCCTGGGATGCACAAAGCCACTGCTGGGACAGAGAAAACGGCCTCCTTGCACTCACACACACGCCCAGACCCAACACGCACGCATCACCATTGGCCACACACACACACTTACACACACTCACACACACAAACTCACCACGCCACTGCTCTCATCACGCGCGATCTCAGCCGCGTAGTTGGGTGACACCGTCAGCACTTTGTCGGCACTCAGGATGCCGGCCTTGAGCCAGTTGAGTTTGGCAAAGGGTCCGCCTGCAGGCTCGCTGGTCTCATCTTCCTTCAGGGGAGACTTCTCTGAGTACACCTGTGTTTCCATGTGAGGTGTGTGTGTGTGTGTGAGTGCGTGTGTGTGTATGTGTGTGTATGTCCTGCAGGCTCGCTGGTCTCATCTTCCTTCAGGGGAGACTTCTCTGAGTACACCTGTGTTTCCATGTGAGGTGTGTGTGTGTGTGTGTGTGTGTGAGTGCGTGTGTGTGTGTATGTGTGTGTGTGTGTCCTGCAGGCTCGCTGGTCTCATCTTCCTTCAGGGGAGACTTCTCGGAGTATACCTGTGTTTCCATGTGAGGTGTGTGTGTATGTATGTGTGAGTGCGTGTGTGTGTGTATGTGTGTGTGTGTGTCCTGCAGGCTTGCTGGTCTCATCTTCCTTCAGGGGAGACTTCTCGGAGTACACCTGTGTTACCATGTGAGGTGTGTGTGTGTGTGTGTGAGTGCGTGTGTGTGTGTCCTGCAGGCTCGCTGGTCTCATCTTCCTTCAGGGGAGACTTCTCGGAGTACACCTGTGTTTCCATGTGAGGTGTGTGTATGTATGTGTGAGTGCGTGTGTGTATGTGTGTGTGTGTCCTGCGAATCGCTGGTCTCATCTTCCTTCAGGGGAGACTTCTCGGAGTACACCTGTGTTTCCATGTGAGGTGTGTATGTACGTGTGAGTGCGTGCATGTGTGTGCATGTGCGTGTGTGATTTGATTTAAGGGGGGGGTCTGGGTGCCTGGTCATAGAAATGCATGGAATGTCCCCAAGCAGGCCGCGGGGGTGTGTTCAGGCAAATAACCAGCAATTGATACCAAAATTGCAGTTTACGCATTGCATTATGCATAAGTTTCATGATTGAAGTAAAAAAGTGCTTTGGCAAAGGCTTTGGCTGGATTTGTGCACTAAACAGGTGGTCAGTGCAAGAGCGTGCGCAAACCAGTTTTTGCCCTATAGCTCGTCAGGTATTGCATTATTTGGCATGACAACTGTGTAGGCAGATAGCTGCTTGAAATCTGAGCAAATTGACACCCTCTTCATTAGTGTGGGGGGACAGGAAGGGGGGTTGGGGGGGCATTTTGGGCCGCAGGCCCTAAATTCACACGTGACTGTCATGGATATTTTTTATCAGTTGGTGGTGAGATATGACAGATTGGTGGTGAAAAGTGGGGTTGACGTTGCGGGCAATTAGGCATTTATGCCGGGACTGGCAACATTCAAGCTCAGGTGCTATCAGCAGCTACCTCTGGGAACTGAGCTTGATTGTTGCCAGTCCCAGCCACCGTACTCAATTCACATTTCAAAAGTACCCCTGTTTGGGGCCTCAGACGACCACCTCTGGAATTTTTAATCGTATAATACGGCCCAATTTGTTCAATACGGTAATACACGTGTTAAATACGATACAACGTATTATACGAATACGCTGTATGACACATCCCTGGTAATTACGGCAATTTACTGTACGGTGCCAAGCTGGCACTGCCGGTGCAAAGATGGCCTCAAGAAGGCCTCTCCACCCCAAAACCTCCCATTTTCGCTCCCCGGTGTGCTCCTCCCATGTCCTGACGCCACACAACGCTTCCATGAACGACCCTAAGGCTGGGTTGGGGATGCATCAACTGGGGGGCTGGCACTACCAGTGCAAAGTTGGCCTCAGAAAGGCCTTTCCGCCCCAAACACCTCCCATTTCCACCTCCAGCATGCTCCTCTTATGCGCTGACGCCACATAATGCTTCCCTGAACGACCCTGAGGCTGGGTTGGGTCTGCATCAGCTCGGGGGAAGGCCCCAGCAGTGGCTTGCATGGAAACTCAAATTCGGACGCAGTACTTGATTCCTGGTTGATAAATTGTGTTTTATTTATAAACAATAGGAAAGAAATTGGTTTGGGCCAAAATTGGAGCCAAACGGCCAAATTACGGTCAAAATCGAGCTGTACGGTGGCACCGTCCTTGTACGGTCTGACACCGTAATTTTGACCGACCGTAATTTGGACCGTAATGTACGGCGTAATTACGGTCGGTACCGTAATTACGGTCCAAAATCCAACATTACGGCGTAAGTGCACAGGCCTGCCTGTATATATGCACTGTATATGCCCGTATATTTGGCGATTTGCCAGCCAGAAGTACTGTATACACACACACACTGTATATGTATGATTATGGCCAACCCTATCTATGCTTGGACAAATACGTAACAACACTAGCTAAAATGCGCACATACCGGTGCTAGTGATGCATCGACTCAAGTGAGGATGATGCACCTACCTTGGGGTAGCCGTCCGTGAACTTGAGCTTTTCAAAGCTGGCCTGAGGCAGGCCCATGTCCTTGAAAGCATTCTCCCACATGCGACCCTGTAGAATGCATGTGGTGTGTGTGTGTGTGTGTGTGTGTGTACATGTGTGTGTGCGTGTGCGCATTTGTCGATCTTAAGTATATTTGGTGTGTATGTGTTTGTGTTGTGCTTGTGTATGTGCACGCGTGTGTGTTTGTGTGTAATTCTAAGGGTCGTAAGACGTGGGTGTAAGGTTTGTGTGTAATTCTAAGGTCGTAAGACGTGGGTGCGCACAGCTTAACCTGGGACCTCCTCTATACAAGCAACACAGATTGAAGGCTGCCAACACAGATCGAGGACTGATGGCAACACAGGCAAAACACCGATGGAACACAGATCAAGGACCGATGGCAACACAGGCAAAACACCAATGAAACACAGGTCAAGGACTGACGACAAAACAGATCAAGGACTAATGGAACACAGGTCAAACACCGATGGCAACATAGATCACACACACACTGATGGCAACACATATTTAAGACTAATGCGTAGATTTGGGCAGATCTGCAGTGCACACGCAAGTAATATTTCGGCAAAAAATCTCAAGTACACATCACATGGATGGAAAGACATATTCCAGGTAGGCAGCACGTTACGTTACGACTCACATGGAAGGCGGTGGTTTTCTATGCGCAGCACCAGAAATGTCCTTAATCTGTGCCACACACTTACACTTTGTGTCGCTTGCAAGCGATACAATTGTGAGATGTGCGTGTCACAGACATAAGCTAGGACGCCTTGCATACCAGGAAAAGCGGTGTAGAAGAAGCACAGCACTTGCAACATCCTCTTTGCTGGCTCCGCAATTTCAAATAGGAATAGGCAGCACTGCAGTGCGTTAGAATTATACTACGGTTCATTATCCTTTATGTTTAGGGTTGGCCAGAACCGTATATATACACCGTATATGACCGTATATTTGGTGATTTCCCTGCCAAAAATACCGTATATACGCCGTATATATGTGGTTCTGGCCAACCCTATTTATGTTCCCCCTCTCCCTATTATAGGTAAGACATTCGCTCCAATCGTATTGAAGTAGTTTTGAAAAGTCTGAGAACGAGCCTTGCTTACCTGGAAGGCGATGTTGTGGATGCACAACGCAACCTTGGCCTTGGAGAACTCGCCCTTGGGCTTGTACACGTCCTTGATCATCAAGGGTACGATGGAGGAGTGCCAGTCTGCATGGAGAGGGAAAACAGGCATAAGGTGCGGAGTGGAGACGCGCGAGGAATGAATGCATGACCACACTTATCACACGCCCTTGATCATCAAGGGTACGATGGAGGAGTGCCAGTCTGCATGGAGAGGGAAAACAGACATAAGGTACGGAGTGGAGACGCGCGAGGAATGAATGCGTGACCACACTCATCAAGGCCCTTGACCATCAAGGGTACGATGGAGGATTGCCAGTCTGCATGGAGAGGGAACACAGACATAAGGCACGGAGTGGAGACGCGCGAGGAATGAACACATGACCACACTCATCAAGGCCCTTGACCATCAAGGGTACGATGGAGGAGTGCCAGTCTGCATGGAGAGGGAACACAGACATAAGGCACGGAGTGGAGACGCGCGAGGAATGAATAACACATGACCACACTTATCACACGCCCTATGAGCAACAAAGGTACGATGGAGGAGTGCCAGGCTGTATGGAGAAAAAAATGAGAATTAAATTTTTATGCATGCAAAAGCGTGCTTCTGCGAAGTTTGGAGACGTTGGAGACTGCGACCAACAGTCGAGCTGGGTCTAGAGGCAAACCATATTAGCACACGTCCACATATTCACACATACGACTTGTGTATTGTTTGCCATCCCCATCTTCAACTTCAGGCCACACCTTCACACCTACACGCTCCACTCGCTGCTAGCCCCAAACACGTTTTCATCTACACCCACACCCACTTTCACAAACCCACATCTTCTTGCAAACCCACACGCCCCACTCACCGTTAGCCCCAAACACGTTTTCATCTACACCCACACCCACTTTCACAAACCCGCACCTTCTTGCACACCCATACCTCACACCCACACGCTCCAATCGCCGCTAGCCCCAAACACGTTTTCATCTACATCCACACCCACTTTCACAAACCCACACCTTCTTGCACACGCACACCTTCACACCCACACGCTCCACTCGCCGCTAGCCCCAAACACGTTTTCATCTACACCCACACCCACTTTCACAAACCCACACCTTCTTGCACACGCACACCTTCACACCCACACGCTCCACTCGCCGCTAGCCCCAAACACGATTTCATCTACACCCACACCCACTTTCACAAACCCACACCTTCTTGCACACCCACACCTTCACACCCACACGCCCCACTCACCGTTAGCCCCAAACACGTTTTCATCTACACCCACACCCACTTTCACAAACCCACACCTTCTTGCACACGCACACCTTCACACCCACACGCCCCACTCACCGTTGGCCCCAAACACGTTTTCATCTACACCCACACCCACTTATACAAACCCACACTTTCTTGCACACCCACACCTTCACACCCACACGCCAGAAAAGTACATTAGGTGCCCAAATTATTCGGGGTTACCCGGAAGAGCTTCTAAATAACTTCGGGGTTCCCCGGAACTAATTAAAACTATTCAGGGTTACAAAAATTCCGGGCCGGGGGCTAGCGCCCCCGGCTATAAGCACGATGCTAATTCTTTTAAGGCACTGCAGGAAGCTCATGAGGCAGGAGCCGGCATCAGGTATACATTGCGGTTTGCAAAAAAAAAATGTTACAAGTCCTCAAGGCACTCACAGCTATCGTTTGTGCAGACTCGGGTACACTCCCCTCACCCACCTCACCATGCACCCTTAGAACAGTGTGTTTGTCTGTGTACACGTGCGCGTGTGCGTGTGCGTGTTGTGTGTTTGCGCGTGTGTTTGCGTGTGTGTGTGTGTGTGTGCGTGTGCGTGCAAGTGTGTGTACGTGCATGCATGTGTGTGTGTGATGTGCGTATGCGTGTTGTGTATGTGTGTGTTTGCGTGTGTGTGTGCGTGCGTGTGTGTGCGTGTGCGTGCAAGTGTGTGTACGTGCATGCATGTGTGTGTGATGTGCGTGCCTGCGTGCGTACGTGCGTGGGTGTGTGCATGCGTGTGTGCGTGTGTGTCTGCATGCGCGTGTTTGTGTGTGTGTGCATGCGTGCGTGCGTGCGCGTGCGCATGCATGTGTGGGCGTGTGTGTGTGTTTGTGTGTGTGTGCGTGTGTGTGTATGCGTGTGTATGTGTGTGTGTGTGTGTGTATGTGTGTGTGCGTGTGCGTGCACGCGTGTGTATGTGGAGCAGGGAGGGTTTGTAATAAAGGGCATTCCGCTTAGTCCCTTCCTCGCTTGATGTGCTTGTATGGCTGGCCAGGCCCCTGGGAGTATGAAGGCTGCCATGCTTGCAACCGTAGAGCCCATTTGTCAAGCTCAGTGCTCACAGGCTCCCATAGAGAGGTCTGGTCATGAGGGGGAGCCTCTTGCTGGGTGGCTGACCTCTCCCTGTCCCTCTTAGTCTAATTAGTAGCCATTTTGTATACCCAGCGTCATTTATTTCACAATTCACTGCAAATTACCCGGAGCTACATATATATTTTTACCGGGTTCCCCGGAAATCGCATGGGCTGTCGCCCCTGCAATTTCCGGGTTCCCCGGACCGGCCTTGGGCTGCCTCTACGGGGCATCCCAAAACCATGTTAATTTTTTCCGGGCCCCGGACGGGTTGTACTTCCCTGCCACACGCCCCACTCACCGTTAGCCCCAAACACGTTTTCATCCACACCCACACCTTTTTGCACACCCTTACACTCCACTCATCATTGGCCCCACTCACGTTTTCATCTACACCCACACCTTTTTGCACACCCACACGCCCCACTCACCGTTGGCCACAAAGACACAGTCCTCTCCGGGTCCAAAAGGCAGCACCTGCACCACAACAAAGTATAAATACTTCGGGGTCAGGGTTGGGTGAGCCGAATCAGAGTTCAATATCCGAGGGTCCAAATCCAACCAGGAGATCACATGGACACGTTAAGAGGCGGGAGGTTCGTTTGAGGCTGACCTTATGGGTTTATTTGTGGCTGGCCGAGACCAGTCAGCAGCCGATCAGCCTAACAACCTGGCTGAAGGTCACCCCCCATTGCAACCATTGTAACCATTGTTTGAGGCTGTGTTTTCAAGTGTAATGAGAGTGTAATGTACTTAGCATTACACTTGGGAACAGGTACAAATCATATATAACCCATAAATATAGCGTATTTTTTCAGATAAACTATTAGTGTAATGAGAGTGTAATGTACTTAGCATCACACTTGGGAACACGTACGAATCATACATAATCCATCATATTTAACCCATAAATATAGCGTATTTTTGTAGAAACTCTATTATTTATACCAGTTTATCTGTACCATCTCGTTACTAGTGCTATAGGCACGTGCCTGTGCGGCCTCCACTGCCGCCTTGAGGGATTAATCATGCACACAGAGCACACCTTAAAGCACAACCGCATCACCACACCCACTGTTGCTCATCCCCACAGCAAACTCACACACACAGAATAGACTTGTCATACACCCTCAGAGAAATCATTAGGGTTGGCCAGAACCATAAATATACGGTGTGTATACGGTATTTTTGGCAGGGAATTCACCATATATACGGTCATATACGGTGTATAAATACGGTTCTGGCTAACCCTAGAAATTATACACACAGAAAAGATTAATTAGACACGTAGGTAGGGTTGGCCAGAACCGTATATATACACTGTATATGACCGTGACTGTATATTTGGTGATTTCCCTGCCAAAAATACCACATGAACACCGTATATATATGGTTCTGGCCAACCCTACACATAGGGCTCGCATCCCCACACCCACCCGTGCAGCCTCCACTGCGGCTTTGCAGAACATGGTGAAGCGCTTGTGGTTGTCTTCGAAATCAGCGCCCGAGTCGGGGCCATACAGCTTGGAGCCTGTCTTGCCCCACACCTGCAGATCAAAATCAAAAAGCGAAATTAGCGCGCAGAAGTCATGGCTGATTAGCTTGGAGCCTGTCTGGCCCCACACCTGCACACGATGAATAGAAAACAAAATCAGCGTGAAAGTTGTGGCTGTTTAGCTTTGAGCCTGTCTTGCCCCACACCTGCACACGATAAATAGAAAGCGAAATCAGCGTGAGAGGTGTGGCTGTTTAGCTTGGAGCCTGTCTTGCCCCACACCTGCAGATCAAAATTTAAAAGCGAAATCAGCGCAGAAGTCATGGCTGATTAGCTTTGAGCCTGTCAAGCCCCACACCTGCGCACGATAAATAGAAAGCGAAATCAGCGTGAGAGTTGTGGCTGTTCTTTTAAACTAAACCCTAAAGTCGAAAAGTACCGCACTTCCAGCATCACACCAGCCGACCAGAGTGGTAGGAATCAAAATGCACCACACTCGCGCACGGAGATGGCAAAAATTGCATGGAATGTATGAGGAGCACAGTGTGAACAAGGAGAAGAGTGTGAACAAGGAGAAGAGTGTGAGCAAGGTAGCCTTAGCCCTTCAATTACTATCAAATGTCAGGCTTGAGGCCTTTGTAATCCAAACTAAACTAAATGAAGAGTGTGAACAAGGAGAAGAGTATGAACAAGGTAGCCTTAGCCCTTCAATTACTAAAATGTCAGGCTTGAGGCCTTTGTAATCCAAACTAAATTAAATGAAGAGTGTGAACAAGGAGAAGAGTGTGAGCAAGGTAGCTTTAGCCCTTCAATTACTATCAAATGTCAGGCTTGTCGTGCCCGAGAGCGCCTCTTCTACTCATAGTCTAAATCAGATCTAAATCTACTCATGAGAATTATTACTTAATCATGGTCCTGCAGAGGGAAGCAGACGCAGAGTGTGACGAGGCAGGAACAACTAGGCCACACAACGCCGTGTGTGGGGTTGGCCAGAACCGTATGTATGCACTGTATATGACCGTATTTGGTGGTTTCCCTGCCAAAAGTACCGTACATACACCGTATACATATGGTTCTGGCCAACCCTAATCATGTATCAATGTCTGACTGTGCCAATGGGGTTGTGCTGTTCATACCAGCCGTGCCTCCAACAGCGCACACACACACACTCCAGCTACTGCGTGGCGCAGCAACGGAGTTGGAAATAAACAAAGAAACAAGCTCGACAGAAGAACAAAAACGAAGGGGGTGGTCTAACCATCCACCCACGTCCAGTCGTTAAACAAAGGAACAAAGCTCGACAGAAGAACAAAAATGAAGGGGGTGGTCTAACCATCCACCCACGGTCCAGTCGTCCAACAGAGAGAGCAACAAAATGACAAGTGCCTCTTTGCGTGATCCATCAACCTGGAGTGTGCCTTGAAAAGGAACCAGGGGTGGTCGATCCACACACGGACCACTGTGTGCCTGTTTAAAAGAGCCACGAGGCAGCAGCAAGGATTTTGGCGCAAATCGGCAACAGGCACTTGCCTTGGACAGGAACCAGGGGTGGTCGATCCACACACGGTCCACTCTGTGCCTGTTTAAAAAAGCCACGAGGCAGCAGCAAGGATTTTGGCGCAAATCGGCAACAGGCACTTGCCTTGGACAGGAACCAGGGGTGGTCGATCCACACACGGTCCACTCCGTGCTTGTCCACTGCATGGAAGTAGCGCACTTCCTGGCCGTCCACGTTCAGGGTGATGCTGGTGTCCCACGCATCCGCATACTGGTCAAACCTGTGTGTGTTGGTATGTGTGCATGCGCACGCACGTGTGTGTGTATGCATGTGTGTGTGTG
>Ga0307968_1003352_pt1:0-7500 | contig 13301 bp, 15 predicted proteins | sample OrgLakmetagen650_FD_201834 | JGI IMG/M metagenome (GOLD analysis project Ga0307968, IMG submission 201834) | Saline water microbial communities from Organic Lake, Antarctica - #650 | ecosystem: Environmental > Aquatic > Non-marine Saline and Alkaline > Saline | place: Antarctica: Organic... | reverse complement strand
GTGCAGTTATATACACATAACTTTTCTGGAATATCTCCCATCTATACGGCCATGTGTAGGGCTGGCCATAGCCATATAATATATATATATATATATATATATTTATATATATATTTATACGATGTGTATCGTACAAAAAGCATATCACCGCCCCCTAATTATTGTTTTTTGGTGGGGGCGGTGACGGGGCGGTGGTCTAATTTACATTACTTTCTAAAGGGGGCTGTTGTGGGGCGGTAGCGGAAATTAACGTTTTTGAGCAGTGCGAGCGATGAGTGGTCAGGAAGCCTTTCGATGAGTGGTCAGGAATTCCCGCACTCACCTTCCCAGCATTCCCTAACCCCCCAGACCCAGCTCCGCCTGCCCCTGCTGCCTCTGCACCCCCAGCCCCGGCCCCAGCCCCAGCCCCGTCTGCACACACACACACGCACACACACACACACGCACACACACATGCACCCGTTACAGCCGTCAGGAAGTTTTAGCGAGGGGGGGCCGTTTGCATTGCAACACTGTAAAATCTTTATTTTTAGGGGGGGCGGTTGCACATTTTGACCATAAAATACTTATTTTTTCAGGGGGGGCGATATTTTTGGCAGGGGAAAACACCAAGTATACGGTCATACACCGTGTATATATACATATATACATATATACGGTTCTGGCCAACCCTAGTCATTTGAGCCTCCCTAATTGCACGATACCGAAAGCGAGAGCAAGTTTAATCCCCTCTCAATGCACGACTCGTCCTAGTCTGTACATAATTGCATTGTTACTTGTTTTATGCCAAAACAGGAAGGCACCTTTTTGCGCTATTTATATAACTTGCATCTAACATATAATGGATAAGTTGTACGCCTTTTTCTTGACATATACCTACCTTTTGCTTGGCAGCTACCTAAAACCCTGCAAAAAAGACTGTGTCTACAAGCACATAGTTTTGCAAAAATTGGCAAATTACGCAAGCACAGGGCCCAAATTCTGACTAAACCTGCAAGCTGTTTTTGCGGTTAAGCCTGTGTTTCACTCTCCTTTGACTTGCAGGAAACGACAGTGCATGCAAGCACTCAGCCTTACAAAAAATGACAAAATGTACAAGCAAATGACAAAATGTACTAGCACAGCCTAAACATCCAGCCTAACAGCCTGTGCTACACGTCTTTGACTTGCAAGATGTTGACTCCTATTGTCTGGCCATTATAAAATGTTGTTTGCAGGAGCAGCACGGCCTGGAAGGCATACACACACACACACACAGGAGCAGCACGGTCTGGCAGGCACACACACACACACACACACACACATACACACACACAGGAGCAGCACGGCCTGGCAGGCATCTCCAAAGCGTTGTTTGAGCTGTAAAAGTACGACAGAGTAGAAAACTGGCTGTTGTTTTGACACGTAGAAAACTGACTAATGTTTTGACTTGTGTGCGGTGCGAAAGGGGTGAGAGTTTTGAAGGGAGTGTTCGCGACTCAAGGAGCAAGGAGGGTTCGCGGCTCAAGGAGCAAGGAGGGCTGTAAGGTAGATATGTGCAAGTGAGGAGAGAGAGAGAGAGAGAGAGAGAGAGAGAGAGTGTTTGCACTGGCGCAACAGTCTTTTCACAGCCATGTATGTGAGGAGCTGCTTAGTTTTTTTTTTGTGTTTCTGTTGAGCAGAGGAAGGAGAGGAGATGCTGGTGCCGTGCTGTGTCAGTGTTTTATGCTTTGCACCAAGCTGACTTTCAAGTCGTAGGTTACTTTCCTATACATGTGAATAGATGTCCGTGTACAATTACTCAGCAAGCTCTGTGTCATTAATATAACTGTGCACAGTCAGTGTTGTAACTATAGACGCCCTAGCATACAAGTACTAAGGCTGTACATGAGATATCGGTCCTTTCTATCATTATCAGACCATGTATCTGTTCGTGCTCAATGCTTTGTACAGTTTATAATCTTGTTGTGAATGTTTGCATGTACTACTACAGCTACTAATATCGTGTTCAGGTTGTTGATACTTGCAGTTTGTGTATCTTTGTGCCATTTTTCATTCAAGCCAAGAATTTGTAATCTTCAAACAATCGTCAGTTGCCTACTATATCTGTAATGTATAACCACTTATCTACCGGCTAGCCATACGCAATCATAGCTACTCCAACCCAGCTATTAGGATTTCACGGGAGAGATGCTGGAGAGATCCATCTGAGCAATACGCCTGGCGGTGCACAGGTCTTTGCCTCCCAGCCACCTGATCCCAATCAAAATCCCCTCCTCTTTTTATACTCCAGGTGGAATGTTGTGTGGATCTACATCCATCGCGTGGTGCGTGCAGGACACAAAACATCCTTTCCCTACAATGGTGACAATGGGGGGTGACCTTCAGCCAGGTTGTTTGGCTGATCGGCTGCTGACTGGTCTCGGCCAGCCACAAATAAATCCGTAAGCTCAGAAAGAAAAAGAAAAAGACTATTGTTCTGCTGAGAAAGGAAGTCATGAACAAGTTGGTTGTTGACCTTTCCCTACCCATGCTGATAGCGTTTACATTATCTGTGTCTTGTCATAACAGATTACGGTACCAATTTAAGCATAGATTGCAGATATGCGCCATTTCTTTCTACTTCCCCAACTGTTCAGCCAAACAGCAGCAGCAGTCGCTAAGCCTGTCGACTAGCTGCAAGTTGCGAGTCTTCTAGCTGCACGTTGCAAGACTTCTTTGCATGCAATTAGGCAAATTCATAGATTGCACTGCTTGTTCCTTTAATGTGGATCAAGTGCGAGCCGCTGTCCTGACTGGTCTCTCGATGCTTTTTGCTTTTTGCTGAATTTCAGCCGCAGGCTCTGTCTTTGTGTTTCTTCTCCTTTGTCGCACACATTAATGAGATGCTGTAGGATCAACCCATAAAAGTGTTCTTCCTAATCCATGCCGAAGGTGTTTGCACCGTGGCGTCATTGACTTCCACTTTGACCTGCCTGGTGGAAACCTCAACACTCAACAATGGCAGAAGTTACCGTGTCTCAATATAAACCCTAAAACTTGCCAAACTGTCACCAATGCATGGAAGGCTGCCCTCATCAACCTAATAGATGGCCCTACCAATACATAGTACTCCCGGGTTGTTATGAAGCCAAAAGGCATCCAACTAACCATAACTACGCTGTGGCATCTGATCGAAAATAACTTAGCAGCCCCAGCAACAGAATCAGCGACAACAATCCCCAAGAGAATGTACAGGCACCAGTGGTGACAGATAGCAGTTAGTCCCACAAGTCAGTCAGCCTTGAGCAAATTGCGGTGAAGTTTTGATCCTTTGACTCAGAGACTCTCTGCCCGGATTGATAAATTAAAATCTGCTTACGCCTGCCTATTACACTCAGCTGCTACTTTGCTTCTGGTTCTAAAGCTGGCTTGACCTTCGGCGTGTCTATGAAGTGCACTGGCACTGCTTCCTTCAATGCTCTGTGTTCATACCTGTCACGCCCAATCGTTGGCAGCGACGAATTGTGTGACAGAGGAGTTAAGTTGGTTAAAAGTTGAGAGTTTATTTTGTCTTGTTCAATTGCTGGATGGCCAGTCTTATTGATAACCTTTATCTTCTGGATTTGATGGTTTTGGTAATCAATTGACAACATTTGAAATCTAAGAGGTACCATTAGAAGGGATCCTGGGCATGAGCCAGAGAACTGGTAGAAGCATTAGGGACCACAGCGATGCAAATTCACTCCTCTGCTGGATGGTTTTTCCACCTTGGAGGCCTTTTTTGGTCCGAAGGCGCGATCATTATTGGTTGTTTTGCTGAGTCTTGCAGACTGTAATTTGATCTGACATACCAAACCTTAACAGAGTTTACCGACCAAACTTTTTCTGCTGGTTATAAGAAAAACTACGCAGGCAGTGAAAACCACTCCCCACATCAAGTAAGGAAAAGGAGCCACTTTGGTACCGAGTACCGTAAAGCTCCTCCACCGCGAAAAGGAATGGAAAAAAATCAATGGGGATCAAGAGGGTTGCAAGCTTGGCCTGAAACCGGCTCCTAATGAGTTGATAACAGTACTGAAAATGGCACGTCTGGTGTGGACAAGTTTAGCAGCAAAGTTCACAGAGTGCATATGGAGCTTGGAGGCAAGCTTTTTAACTCTTTGAGAATCATGACCCAGTTCGTCAAAAGGCTTCAGAGTGTGAGTGTTGTAGATGGTGCCACCCACACCGAAAAAGATGATGTGGAGAGCAACGGAGGCTCCTTGGAGAATGTTGCAGAGATATGTGTTGCAGAGATCTAAAAGAAAAAAAACTACGCAGGCAGTGAAAGCCACTCCCCACAATAATTAAGGAAAAGGAGCCACTTTGGTACCGAGTACCGTAAAGCTCGCTCCTCCACCGCAAAAAGGAGAGGAAAAACCAATTGGGATCAGGATGGTTGCGGAGATCTTTATAACCTTTTTGGCTTCCAATTTATTTCGCCTTTTTCTCCAACTTTCCTTTTATCATTCCATCTCTTGTTCCTCTTAGGCGTTTCCCCTTTTGTCTTGCTAAGTGTGGTTACAGGCTTTTTTCAATCTTCCACTCAGACGCACCCTGAGGCATATATAGCGATGTAACCTTATTACCTTGTCTGATTGAAATTCATCTCTTAGCTTCCCTAGGATTTTATGCTGAGTGCCTTGCGGTGGTGTAGCTAGATCGGCCCGTTGCCTTTTCACCCTTTACTAGCCATGCATGTCCTCCTAAAGAACCTCGTTCTTTCTTGTGGGCACCAAAGTACGCAGACCTTCCTTCCTTATTTCTTTCCCGTGCTTGACCTTCTCGTACACGTTTTGCCCTTCTTTCTCTTCACCTTGGTTGTCCCCCCTAATTTCTGTTATCGCTTCCAGCCTGCCTTTCTTGCTTCCCTATTTTTCAACTTTCAGTTTCTTTTCAACCTCGTAGTAAGGAGTTTGCTATCTCCCCTGGGCCTATGTAATACACCATCATCAATTCATAACTGTGTGGACACTTCTCCTATCCAGCAAGTAGAAAGCGCACAAGCTGCTATTGCCCCGCTAATTTGTGCACTGTAACCCCCTTCCTTAACCATGCTGGCTGTGTCATCACTACCAGCGGAATCTTCTTATTTTCTTTTCTTTGTACAACGCAAGACCCTCCGAGGAGTCCACACAATCCTACTACTGGGAGCGACAGGCACCATTTACAGCAGCCTTACAATAGATTCACTGTACAACCTTGGAGTCGAAGGCCTGCATGCCACCGAGCTATGAGAAAATCAGCTGCCGTTAGATCCGCAACAAATTGATTCAAATTGGACGTAAATTGAATGCAGCCCTCATAAATGGCTGAGCAACACTTCTGTTGGTGTGCAGGACACATAACAACATCCTCTCCCAAGAATCCATGCCGGCAGTGTTACATCATCTGTGTTCTTTTTATTCCTTTTTTTTTTAGCTGATGGCAGAACAAAGAATTAATTACAAGAAAAGAAAAGAAAAAGAAAAGAAAAGACTCCGCTGGTAGTGATGACACAGCCAGCATGATTAAGGGAGGGGGTTACTTAGGTGCCCGCACCAGGCCGCGCAAACAATTAAAAATAAGTTAATGTGGGTCAGAGGAGTTGTGTGCCGTAGCACCCGGACCCAATCCATGACTGTTGTTGCTTGTGTTATATTGCAGTGCATACCTTGTTTTTATGAGTGCAGATGCATGTCTGATGGAGTGTTCATTCAGTTTGTGTGTCAGGTTTTTGGTCTTATGGCTTATGGTAATTTAGATTAAGGTCTGCCATAGGTTTGTCTGTATAGTCTTTGTAGATAGTCCCCATAGCTCCAACGAGGATCACGTGAAGCTTAAATTCCCTATATCCTTGTCTGTTTAAGTTGGCCATAAGCATGCTGTGCTGTGCTTTTGCTTTTTGGAGTGGGGATCAGGCCTAGTGTCTTCACAGAATCTAAACTCAATCAGGTGAATTTCTGACTGGTTTGGTTCAATTTCTTGTCTTTAGCAAGCTGTTGAAAGTTTGGGTTGCGGGTTGTTAAGCAAAAGGAGCACACAGTGCTAGGTAGAAATAGGATGGCGTCAGGACGAGAAGAGGCTTTTAAAGCATGTGCTGTTGGCTTTGGAAGCAACCAAGAGGGCAGTGTTTTGTTGGCGGTGTTTCTCAGATCTAGGCCTCGCTCTGATAGTTTATCTGCGCTGCCTACGTCAGTGTAGGCAACTTGGCTGGATGGCACAGCATGGTCCCTTTTGTAGGGCTTGGGCAATCAGCACGCTTGCCGTATTATGGCGTTTTATAATCATGTTCCTCATCTTAGTGTGTTGGCAACCTGAGAGCATGTGAAGCGCACTATCAGTGCAAGGGCAAATGGGGCAGTTTGCATTGGGAGAGAAGCCGTACCGGTAGCATAGGCGTGTGTTTGATTAAAATTTGTACCAGTGCGGTACCTCATAACATTATCATAACATTATCATAACATGGACGTGCTTCCCCAGGATTTGATTGCGTGGCTGCTTCCTTCATCAAGAATGCTGTAGTGGTTCGGCCAAAGCCTGATGGGCGTGGCAGTGAGCGTGTTAACGTCTTAGCGCCTTACATTGCTCAGTTGTTCAATCTGCTGTATGACAAGGCCTGCATCCCTACGTGCTGGAAGCAAGCGAAGCTTAGCCCTTTGTATAAGAAAGGCCCCCTTCTGGACCCCAACAATTACCGCATGTTGGCTGTCAGTGGCACTATGTACCGTATGTATGCCAATGTTATTCGCTCGTTGCTTACTGAGTGGTGTGTGGCAACTGGTCGGATCCCTGACACCCAATATGGTTTTTACCCAGGTCGTAACACTTTGCAACCCATGTTCATTCTTCGCAGGGTTGCACGCTCCGGCTCCGCTCCGCTCCGGCTCCGCTCCGGCTCCGCTCCGCTCCGGAGCCTCCAAAAAGTAGACCAACCAGATCATTTTTTTTTACTCACATGCTGATGCTATGTCTCCACAATGTTAAATTTGCTTGAAACTGACTATAACACACTCATTACAAGGTCCTAGCAGTTACACATTGAAATGTGTTCTGTCACAATGTCACAATTAGCAGTGTTACTAATTACTACCAAAAATGATCCTTTCCTTTTTCACTTTTCAAGCCCTTGACCCCCACTGATTCTACATTCTGTGGTGGAGGAGCTTAACGGTACTCGGTACCAGGGTGACTCATTTTCCTTTATTAATGTGGGGGGGTGGTTTTCGCTCCCTACGTAGTTTTACCTTTTTCTTTTTATTTCTTCTTTTTCACACCTTGTAGGGATTTGAATTTAATGCTGAAATTAGATTATTTGACACATTGGTTCCAGATCACAAAGGTTGAGCATTAAAAAGCATTAATTGAACAAAAAGGCAGATGAGGTTTAAGATCACAAAACATTAAGGGAAATGTGCAGGATCATTAAAATACTAGGTCCAGTCCCTCAGGCCTTCAACATCTAAAGAAATATGATATAGGTGTCACTGCACACAACCCCAATCTCACTCCTAAAAGGCG
>Ga0307968_1003348_pt1 | contig 13306 bp, 14 predicted proteins | sample OrgLakmetagen650_FD_201834 | JGI IMG/M metagenome (GOLD analysis project Ga0307968, IMG submission 201834) | Saline water microbial communities from Organic Lake, Antarctica - #650 | ecosystem: Environmental > Aquatic > Non-marine Saline and Alkaline > Saline | place: Antarctica: Organic Lake... | reverse complement strand
AGAAGAGGCATCTGTGTTCCTTGAGGCGCATTCTTGGAGTGAAGAACAGCACAACAAATTGGGCGGTGCTTAGAGAGTGCGGTCAGGAGCCCTTGCAATTTTTCTGGTTCCGTGCTTCCATCAGGTTATTTAATAGCATGCTTAATTCCAACAGTGAGACTCTACGTCGTGTGCTGAAGGCAGATTTGCTTCTTGCTTTTTTTGATAGTTCTTGCTGGTCTGCTCAAGTCTCGAATGCGTTCAATGGACTGCAAAGTAGTGCAATGTTCAAACAGAAAATGCTGAGAGCTACACAGGTTCCCATGCAAGAGTTCATTTGCGATTTGCGTTTCAGACATGTAAAGGTATAGAGGGAAGCTGATTTTTCATGTCCTTGCGCAGTAAACAAGAAAGCAGTGACGTACCACAAGTGGTGTGGGAGTTCTGAGAGTGGTCCTAGAGGTTCTCCATATTCTATCCCCTCCTACTTGTACATACAAGGATTTGGACAAACATGTGTTGAGGAATTTCAGCAGGTTCAGATTGCGTGCACACCATTTGAGAGTGGAGTCTTGCAAATGGCATGGTGGTTCTAGCATTTGTGATAAATGTGAGTGTGGAGAAGTTCAAGATGAGAAGCATGTGCTTTTCTTTTGCAAGTGTGCTGAAGTGTGCGAGCTGCGCATGAGATACAGAGACCTTTTTGAAGGAATGTTTAAGACTCTGCGTGCGTTCGCTCCTTTGAGCTCTGCATTAATTTTTTCTTGGCTTGTCATCACAGTATTACTGATTTTGAGATCAATGCATTGCTGAATCACACCTCATACAGACTCCTCAAATTTGTGTCAGATTTAGCTTCAATTTTCGACATTGGTTGATTTTGTTTCACCAGCCAATTGCCATCAGCCAGAGTCTCAGGCTGTAGGCCATCCTTGTAACCCTTGCAAAGGGCACTGGTTTTTGGTAAAGCAAATGTCTAATCCAGGTTCTTGGGTCCAATCTTGGGTCCGTCGAATTGCTATGTCGTGGCTTTTTATCAAACTATCTTGCGTCTAAGGTTTTGCCTTACTACTACTGCCAAAGCAACGACATCAATTGTACATAGCTGCTTTTGCTTCGTGATACTTTCCTTCCTAGCCAATTTTCTTTTGGCTTGGTTAGAGGTTTTACCACGTCCTTGATGAGCCATCCCATCAGCTACTAGACTCTCAGACAGGAAGACCCTACTTGTAGTAGTTGGCGTGAAAAGCAATAGAATACCCCCCAAAAGGAAATACACAAACAATGCAAATTAATTAATATGCAATAGAGTAAACAAAGATTAAGGATTCAGTGTGTTATTGCAAGACATTACAGATTGCGGCACCCAATCTACGAGGCGCGAAATAAAGTCAGCACCAATCTTCAACACTCGCACCTGATTCTTGCTTGACAACCTCAAAATTGCAAGGGGCTAGCTTACGAGCTTCCCACTTGTGCACCAACAGAAATGTTTGGTGTGCATCAAGGATAGACACCTAACAAGAGAGGGGTACTAAGGTACATCAATAAAGCATTCTACTAGGTGCTCACACTAGCGCACCAACCTCCTAAGAAAGAAACTATATGTAGGCAGTGAAAACCACTCCTGCAAAAAAGCGGCAAGCAGAGAATTGCAGAGCTGAGACGGGGTTCAAACAAAATCCCAGCTACTGCCAGCCTCAAGTCAGCACCGCTACATTGACCCTCTTCTAAAAAAATGAAAGACGAAATTATAAAGTATCAATATTGTTAAAATGTCCTCTACCACACAGTCATTCAATTTGCCCAGAAAAAGGTCAGTTGACCGACAAACCGTCCTGGCATTGCAAGTATAACACCGCACCTGAGCAAAAATACTGCTCCCCGTGCCTCAGACATTAGGAAAAGACCCCGAGCTAAGCTAAGAGCGATTAAACATAAAACTTTGGCTTTCAAAAACTTGCCTCGTAAATCTCCGTCTTTCTCGTTCCAAGCTCTCTGATTGGCTGAGCTGCTTCCTAGCCTTTGTACTGTATATTAAACCTTTGTCCCATGCTGTGTGTACTAACCCCTTTGTCCCACGCTGTGTACACTACCCCTTTGTCCCACGCTGTGTGTAATAACCCTTTGTCCCACGCTGTGTGTAATAACCCTTTGTCCCACGCTGTGTACACTAACCCTTTGTCCCACGCTGTGTACACTAACCCTTTGTCCCACGCTGTGTATACTAACCCTTTGTCCCACGCTGTGTGCAATAACCCTTTGTCCCACGCTGTGTGCAATAACCCCTTTGTCCCACGCTGTGTGTAATAACCCCTTTGTCCCACGCTGTAATCCACTGCCCCTCTGTCTCCCTTATCCTTTCCCCACCGCTGTCGCGACTGCAGACTGCTGTGTGATCTGCTCGGGCATTTATCCATGCAACCACTCCCAGTCACATTGTGTAGGAAAGCGGAAGGAAATGCAGCAAAACTGAACTAAACCCCACATTAATCAAAAACGTCTAGAAAACGGCACCAGGTACATCCGATAGGTGAAGTCTGTGCCCCCAAGAAACTTAACAACCGACAGAAGCGGTTCCACAGCCACATCAGCTTTCCCAGCAGAGAGCTTGAGTAAGTACCCTCATGTGATAACCTCTGCTGATCAAAGAACTTCACTCTATTTCATACCGAGCCTTGACATAATTTATCTAAAGGAACTCGCAAATCTTACAGGGCCACTAAAATGCCACGCACAGACACAACGCAAGGGTCCAACTGTGATGCCACCAATCGCACACAACCTTGCTGGCAACATATCATCATGCACGAATGCTGCCTGAACTAAATAGCAGGCCGCCCTGTTGCTAGCTTGCAAACCCGCCCCTCAGATGTCCTTGACTTTCAACTGCTGAGCAGGACCCAAACTCGTGCTTGCATGCCGTTGCACATGTTGGGCATACAGGCGACGGTACCGTAGCTCCATAGCTGTGTTTACAGCAAGGCCACACAGGTTAACCGCCACTGACCTGATCCATGGGTGCTGCTTGCCCGCTTGCATGTACCAGAAGCCGTAGCACACGGACATGACCATCCGAAGCGGCAGCATCCACTGTACACGGACCTGAAGTTCACAGAGTGGTGTATACACGGACATGACCATCCGAAGCGGCATCATCCATTGTACACGGACCTGAGGTTCACAGAGTGGTGTATACACGGACATGACCATCCGAAGCGGCAGCATCCACTGTACACGGACCTGAAGTTCACAGAGTGGTGTATATATAGGGTTGGCCAGAACCGTATATATACACCGTATATGACCGTATATTTGATGATTTCCCTGCCAAAAATACCGTATATACACCGTATATATATGGTTCTGGCCAACCCTATGTATATACTCACCTTGAGCTGTCTAGCTAAGCAACACTTGGATGCAACGAAGCATGCTGAGGGAGTTAAAGAACACTGAGTGCTTAGAGCGAACGTCACTCAATGACGTGTGAGTGTGATGTACGTGGAAGTATGTATGCAAGATCTAGCCTACTCAATGCATGTGCACTCATAGGTCTTGGTGAAGTAACAGCCCTGCTGTGAGGGCAGCTGATAAGCATCTGAAAGAGGCATTAGAGAACCAAAACCTCATGCATTGTGTGAAACTGCTTGCATAATCCTCTGGGAAAATACAAGAATGATATAAAGCTCTTTGACAAACACACACACTTGAAAGCCAGCAGCAAACGAATAATGTTACGAGCACGCCACTTGCAAACTTCAGGAAAGCCCCCCTTATTAACAGGAGCTCTTTTGACCAAATAGTTTAAAAGCCAAATCTAATTGACAACCTACCTGCTCCATTGAGCTCATCAGAAAGATGTCAATGACAGCATCCAAATTCAAGCCCAGCACGAGTTGGATCACTGCTTGGATGGGCAGCCAATTCAGGCCTTGAGCTAGGCAACACAAGGCACGGCAGAGAATGACCGCCACACACACAATCTGCACGCGTGATAGAGAGGAGAACGTGCAAGTCATCAGTCTCCGTTCCTTTTAGGTGCACATTCCATGGCAGGGGGTGTGAAGCACACAGCTAGCAGGCACACACACAGCTAGCAAGCACACACACAGCTAGCAAGCACACACAGCTAGCAAGCACACACACAGCTAGCAAGAACACACACACACAGCTAGCAAGCACACACACACACACAGCTAGCAGGCACACACAGCTAGCAAGCTTATACACCCACTGACCAGACAATGGCTAAGCTGTTTTGAGGATGGCACATAGTGCACAGTGTTGGCCAGAACCATACATATACGGTGTATATACGGTGTTATTTGCAAAGATCTCTTCAAATATGCAATCATACAGGGCGTATATATACGGTTCTGGCCAACCCTACACATGCACCACATTTTCCACTCCATTTTGGAGAGCAGACCAGCTTGCCAGACCAACTCACCTCTGAATGTTTCCGCTGCTTCCAAATGAGCAGTGCTGCGAATGGGTACGCTGGGAAGAAAGGGCCAAAGCCATACAGTTCTAAGAGAAAGGCTGTGAGTCCTTGTGAGTAAGCAACTCGAAGCATGCCGGCTGTGCAGTTCAGGGTCTGGAAGGTGCACCAGTACAGTGCCATGGGGGCGGCCTGCAAATGTCAGTTATGAAGTTAGTTACAGGATGTTGATACCTTGTATGACGAAGTATTTTACAAGTACGCTGTCGTGCATATCATTCCAGGGCTACTCAGCAGAACCTCTTCTTGTTCCCTATCCCTAATCCTGCAGAACAGTGCAAGAGTTTGCAACCAAAATGCTGTACGTGTGTGTGTGTGTGTGTGTTTGTGTGTGTGTGTGCCAGTGTGATAGCGTTGACAGACGTCCTTCCTTTTCTAGTAAAAGCCAGAATAAGTCCTAACAAGGAGTCTGCCTACCCAAAAGAACCCTCAGCTTCTCCCCACAGTGAAGGAACAAAGGATGCCGTCTACACCAAAATCGACCCAGAACTGTCGGCCATTAAGACAGACACAAGACCCTCAAACATACAGATATCCCACACTACACCCACCTGCGCATTTGTCCACACACGGAATCCAGGTTCCTGGTGTGCAAGACTGCCGCAGGCAAAGCCTGCTTCTCCATTGCTGCTGGCTGCTTCTCCATTGCTGCTGGCTGCAGCTCTCACAGGCACCCCTCCAACAGCAAAGCCTGCTTCTCCATTGCTGCTGGCTGCTTCTCCATTGCTGCTGGCTGCAGCTCTCACAGGCACCTCTCCAACAGCAGCTTGTGCCTCCTCGCTGCTTCTGCTGAGGGTGGTTGAAGTGGTGACGCTGCTTGTAATTTCATTTTCGCTGGCATCAAGCGGCGCTGCGTCAGCTTTTGAGAGCAGTGGTAGGCTGGCCTCAGCCTGCATGCGTGCATCGCCACCCAGCCCCGCACGGCTGCTAAAAACGTCCACCAGCTGCGCGGCCGAAATGAGGCCCGCCTTGCATGAAGGGATGCGCCATCAGCACTTGCTGTACGCCCGTAACAGCAGGTAGGGTCGCTAGGATCTCCAGGGGGCTGAAGCCCAACGCATTGCACTCCTCCCATCTCCACGCAAACCCAGGCTCATCGAATGCACCAACGCCTTCACTCCCAGGTACCTGTGTGCACCCCCCCCCTCCAGCCCCACTGCCTGGTCCCCTGCGACAAGAGCTCCCAAAGCATCTACCCCACTCCAGCACCGCATGAAGCATGGCGCAGGTGTGCGGGCTCAGAAGCGCCAGGTGCAGCAGGCCTCCTAAACTCCCAGCACCTACCTCCTCCTCCTCCTCCTCCGTTACGAGACTGCTGCTGTTGTCTTCAAACAGCCCACCGCAACCAGCGTCCCCTTCCCCCTCACCCTCCTTTTCCCCTGCTACTCCTGCTTCTGCTTGCATGCCTGCACAGATGGAGCCCACTTCAACTTTGCTGCCAAGGCTCCCACCCCCACCATCCCCACTTCGTGCATGAGCCAGCTGGGCAAAGGCAGAGGTAGGGGCAGAGGGCAGCGCCAGCAGGCAGTTCAACAGCAGCGTGGAAAGAGCAGGCATACCCCACAGCACCGCTTGCCGTAGCAGGCGCACCCCCTGCTGCCAAGCAGCAGCAGGAAGAGCACAGGTCTCCGCCTCTGTGACAGCAGCAGCAACAGCAGCAGCAGCAGCGGCGGCGGCGGCAGAGCCTGCAGAAGCAGTAATGCATTCACGTCCAGCTTCATCACCCGCATAACGCTCTTCCTCCTCCTCCTCCTCCTCCTCCTCCTTCTTTTCCTCCTTCTCTTCCTCCTTCTTCTCCTCCTTCTCTTCCTCCTCCTCGACTGTGTGTGGACCGCTGCCACCAACACAACACTCCCCCCTCCAGCTGGCACGCAGCCAGTGCCCTAGATCTTGCAGATAGTCACGCAGGTCTGCACTGTCTTTGCCGCCCCAAGGCAGGCTGCACAGCTCAGCAGACATCTTAGCAGCATCGCGCATGCCGGCCGGCAGCAGTAGGATGGTGCTGTGATTCAACATGCAGTCTTGGCACCAGAGCTCAAGGCTGAGCAGGCGAGGGCATGGGCGTTTCTCTGATGCTGCTGCTGCTGCTGCTGCTGCTGTCGAGGGTGCTGCTGCTGCTGTCGAGGCTACTGCTGCTGCTGTCGAGAGGGCAGCTTCGGCGATGCCAGCAGGCACAGAGACAGTGACCTGCATGGATGACGATGGATATCCTATTTCGGTATCTTGTGTGAGTAAAGCACTCTTGCGCACGCATGAGAGGCGAGGCCCAACTGAGAGGGATGGATTAATGGAAGGGCTATTGTGCACTGGAAGGGCTGCTGGGGGTGCAGGTGGGTCAAAGCACAGGGACTGTTATGTAAGCATTCACTGGTCAAGCCACCTTGGCTGCAGCAAGTAGATCATACCTGGTGTCATTGGGAGTTGGAGGTTGTATGCCGTTTGAGTTGGGTTGGCCAGAACCGTATATATTCATTTGTTTAGGATATAGCACCGTACACTTGGATAACTATGTCTATATCCAAGGAACGGTGTGTTTGCTTCCACACCGTTCCTTGGATATAGAACCGTACATTGTATAGGACCGTATATTCGGTGACTTCCCTGCCAGGAACACTGTATATACACATATACACTGTATATCTATGGCTCTGGCCAGTGCTACGTTTGAGCCACCATTGTTACGGTGAGTATAAATTGCATTTACTGTGTTGATAGTGCAAGGGTTGGATTTGTCTAGCGAGTCACAAATGTGTGTCATATGATCACATGTTGCAGTGCACAGCCACGGTTCAGCTCCCTGCAAAAGCCTACCTCCAGCACCAGCTGTGTCAGGCGCCCACCATCCTGATCAGCAGCACCGCCTTCAGTCGGTGTGGTGTGGATATTTGGGGACGGCAGCGGCAGAAGCTGCACACGCGTGGGCACGTAGCCAAGGCCGTGCACATTGGCCAGGACCTGCAAAGGAGGAGGAGGAGGAGGAGGAGGGGGACAGGGAGAAGGAGGAGGGAGCTCGCCCTCGATGCTGCCTTGTGGCCCACTCTCCTTGATTTCAGCTCCCGCTACCGCTCTGCCCTCCCCTTCCCCTTCCCCATCCCTTTTCCCCCACCCCGCCAATACAATGTTCCCCACATGAGCAGGCACACAGAGCACGGCTTGCACAGTGAACGTGCTTGTCGCTTGCACAGGCGCTGGCTGTGGAGCGGTACTGATGGCGTGAGGAGGAGCGGGCTCGGGGGAGGGAGGGGGTAGCAGGAGGGTGGAAGTGCATGCGGTGATGCAGCAGTGTTGCATGAGGGCAGGTAGCAGGGGGGGCAGGCTCTCCAGGCTCCACGACTCAGCGTCAGCACTCTGTACCATGCCCAGCCTAGCTCTGTCCACCTGCGTGTGTGTGTGTGTGTGTGCGTGCATGTATACGTGTGCGCGTGCGTGTGTGCTTGTGACTGTGTGCTTGTAGGTGTGCACGTGTGTGGTGTGTGGGAGGGCAGTGGGGGTGGAGCAGCAGCAGGATGCAGAAGAGGGGCTGATGCATGTATAGTGAAGAGGCAGCACCGTGTGATGCAATGGAGTACGAAGAGCAGCAGGCACGGCTACAAAACACAGCGCTGGGCGGTGGGATGCAAGGGGAGACAGCCTGCTGCAGCAGCGGGGGATAGCACAGCAGGGCCACCCTCGTTGGTTGCATCGCTCACTCTGACCAAAAAGGGCTCCCTCATTCCCCACTTGCACCATTCCAGGAAAGCCAATTGGGCCTAACTTCTTACTGGTGGTCAGGTCATTGCGAGCTGACACAGTCAGACTGGAATCAGGAACCGTGACTGGAGCACCTAGCCTAGAGAGGTTGGAGACCCACCCATGGAAGGATACACCCAGACCCAGAAGCAGCCACTAGTCATGTAATTTCGTTTCAGTAGCTGCCACTAGTCAAATAATATCGTCTCAGAAGCTGCCACTAGTCGTATAATGTCGTCTGAAGCTGCTTATGCAGGCATTAATGGGTCATATGTCATATGTCATGTAACGTCGTCTGTAGCTGCTTATGTAGACAATCAGGTCAAACAGTGTGTTCACCCTTGCGCATGGGTTGTGAATGCAATCAACTCCACATGTCCAACTCCACACGTCCAACTCCACACGTACAGGCCAAAAAATGCGCAACTGCCCCCCCTATCCTACCCTAGAACAAAATGTGTTGTTGGTAACACCAACATAACTCTTGATTGACACAGTTTATAGGTTTATGGAGTGTGGTGTGAGACAACGATTGGACTTTGACACCTTTTGAGCCCTCCACTTTTGTTCTTGATGAGTGAACAAAGCACGGCAACGCGCTTGCAGTTAGCAGCTTCAGACAGGGAGATGGAAGTGCCAGCAAAGGAGGAGGAGGAGGGGGCCGCAAGGCAGCGTCGCGGACGTGCTCCTCCATTTCCCTCCCCCCTCCTCCCCCTCCTTTGCAGGTGCTGGCCAATGTGCACGGCCTTGGCTACGTGCCCACGCGTGTGCAGCTTCTGCCGCTGCCGTCCCCAGATATCCACACCACACGGACTGAAGGCGGTGCTGCTGATCAGGAGCACTGCTTGTTTTTGCCGTTGGTATCACTTTGTCGTGTCCTTAGAATAGCAAGGTACCGTTTTGTGCCAGCTATAGAGCACAGGTCGGGCGTCCATGGAGCTTTGCGCACTGTGAGCGTGGTGTGGTACACGCCCATACGTGCTGCGCAAGGCAGCTGCACACGCACACACAGGCACACACACATACACACACAAACACAGTGCGCACTGTAAGCGTGGTGTGGTACACGCCCATACGTGCTGCGCAAGGCAGCTGCACACGCACACACACAGGCACACACACATACACACACAAACACAGTGCGCACTGTGAGCGTGGTGTGGTACACGCCCATACGTGTTGTGCAAGGCAGCTGCACACGCACACACAGGCACACACACATACACACACAAACACAGAAATATGCACGCATGATGGATACGCTACCTGCCAGTCGAACCTTGAACAAAATGACACACCTGCACCAAGACCTTGCCACCGGCAGGAACTTGCGCAGCCAACTGAGATTTTTGCAGCCACGCTTGAGCAGCTGCTGCCACGACCTTCTCCAGCGCCTGTGCTGCTGTGAGGCTGCTTTGGAGGTCCAGCGTAACAAGGATGCAGCCAAAACGCACAGCGGAGTTGACCACGGAGCAGCCCATGTTCCTATGCAAATGGGAGGAGTTGGCTGTTGATGGAGGAGTTTTACGGTACCCGGCACCAAAGTGGCTCCTTTTTCTCAGTTAATGTGTGGAGTGATTTTCACTGCCTGCGTAGTTTTTTTCTTTTTTCTCTTTCAAATGAGAGTATGTACACCAGGCGTCAGCAGACATCATAACAAAACATGACGTGTGAGCATGTGCTATGTGCAATGCAGCAAGCACATACACACTGCACAGGAGCATACATGTAGGCGGGTTCGGCCAGATACATGAGGGTGCCTTAAGAAAGTACCAGGAACTCCTGACTTACACGGTAGGTCACGTGCAAGCAAAGCAAAACACACACAGGAATGTTTGAACCAGCATCATTATCTGTGAGAATGTGCAACAATGTGCTGTGTGCGTGCTTGCAGAAGAAGGGGATGCCACAAGACTACGAAGGAATTGCATTCCAGACAGGAGCAAGGGAAGAATCACAAAAGGAATCTGCTCAGGAATCCAAAAGCTTACACCTTACATCCATCATGTGCACCTTGCAAAAGTAGCGGTGGCCAACCTCATGCTTTGTGCGCGTGTGTGCGTGTGTGTGTATGCGTGTGTGTATGTATGTATGTTTGTGTGTGTATGTGTGTGCGTGTATGTGTGTGTGGATGTGTGAGTGTGTATGTGTGTGCGTGTGTGAGTGTGTGTGCGAGTGTGTGTGCGCATGCATAGAGGCATCTGCAGCTGCATAGGAGCGCGCGACTCACTTTTCCTCTTGCACACCTTGCAAGGTTGGTGTGGCCAAAAGCTTGTGCCGTATGTGTATGCTCGAGTTTGGAGGTATGCAAACAAAAAAACACATCAACAAGGACATGTCTTACTTGTCAAACACACATCTCCACAAGCTTCCATTATAAGCAATTGCATCACATGCACGCGCATCATGAGCACATCCATCACAAACGCACCTTGTGTGAACTGCCGTGGCCAGCTGTGGCATCGCTGCGCCGGGCATGCTGTCCGGGTGGGGGCCTGGCACCTTTATCACGAACTGCACCAATAGACGAGAGGAAGGATCAAGGTTAGAGCAGACTGCAAGGGGTTGTGTGGTGCAGCACGCCGAAACCGTCTGCTCAACACATCTGCACTACACGTCTGCACAATACGTCTGCACGATACGTCTGCATTGCACGTTTTACACACGTCTGCATTACAACGTCTGCACAACTCGTCTGCACAACACGTCTGCACAACACGTCTGCACAACACGTCTGCACAACACGTCTGCATTACAACGTCTGCACAACACGTCTGCACAACACGTCTGCACAACACGTCTGCACTACACGTCTGCTCAACACGTCTGCTCAATACGTCTGCATTACATGTTTTACACACGTCTGCATTACAACGTCTGCACAACACGTCTGCATTACAACGTCTGCACAACACGTCTGCACAACACGTCTGCACTACACGTCTGCTCAACACGTCTGCATAACACGTCTGCTCAACACGTCTGCAAAAAACGGCCGCTCAACACGCCTGCATGACAGTCTGCTAAACAACGTCTGCACAACACGTCTGCACAACACGTCTGCATAACACGTCTGCATTACAACGTCTGCACAACACGTCTGCACAACACGTCTGCACAACACGTCTGCATTACAACGTCTGCACAACACGTCTGCATTACAATGTCTGCACTACACGTCTGCATTACACGTTTCACACAGGGCAGTGATCATATTCGATGTGCAACACGTGGGCATGGCTTTCTTGTGGCACTGAAAATGAGCTACAGCCATCGCTGATCCCAGGTAGGAGAGGGATGCACTTTGGGTAACCTTTGTACGCACTACATGCTCAAGTATGCAGGGCGTTTTTAATACCTTCTTACGTTCGATAGCTTGCCCTGTTCATGTGTGCTTTTCAAGGCAGTAGAAAGGCGTTGTTGTTAAGCTGCGGGGAGTGCCTGGCCGTCTGTGAGCACCATGACACCGACTCAAATAGATCTGCTCTCCCACTGTGCTAAACGCTCTGTGCGTTTTGCTTGCATTTCTCATACAAGCCTGAGTAAACCAGACAAAGGAACGAGCACATGCGCTGCACCCTCCACTCCCTTTTAATTTGAAATAATGACAGAACAGACAGAACCAGTTATACCGAGCAATAGTGGAAGACGCTCACCTGGTGGCTGTGATACTGCTTCTTATACTTGGGTCTCTTCCCACCAGCCGTGTGCAAGCTGCCCGCTGCTGCAAGGTTGTGTACCCCTCCTACCGCTGCCACATTGCGTTCAAACTCGGCTTTATAGGAACCGCTGTCTTTGCTGCTGCTCAGCACGCTGTTGTTATGGTGCGATGGACTGCTGAGCGCGCGCAAGACCTGCAGCTGTGGCTGTTGTTGTGCATGTGGCACAGGGGCGCTTTGTGTGTGATGTAGTAGCAGCTGCTGCTGCAGCTGATAATAAGAATGGCGTTGCAGCGCTTGCTGCTGCTGCTGCTGCTGCTGGTTATGATAATAAGAATGGTGTTGCAGCGCTTGCTGCTGTTGAGGGACGTCCTGCTGCTGCTGCTGCTGCTGCTGCTGCTGCTGCTGCTGCTGACAAGAATGGCGTTGCAGCGCTTGCTGCTGCTGATAAGAATGGTGTTGCAGAAATGGCTGCTGTTGAGGGATGTGCTGCTGCTGCTGCTGCTGCTGCTGCTGCTGCTGCTGATAAAAATGGTGTTGCAGCAGTTGCTGCTGTTGAGGGATGTGCTGCTGCTGCTGCTGCTGCTGCTGCTGCTGATCAAAATGGTGTTGCAGTAATTGCTGCTGTTGAGGGAAGTGCTGCTGCTGCTGCTGCTGCTGCCTATTCCGATGCTGCAGCTGGGTGATGGAGTTGGTGTTGTTGTTTGCATGCGTATATGACACCTGCTGGTACTGCAGCTGCTGCTGGGCGAGCTCAGGAATGCTGTACGCACCCAAAGGTGTCGCATGCGCATAAGGAGGCAGGTTTTGGTCACAAGCTGCTGCTTTAACCGCCCAATCCTCACTGCCGTCAGGATTTGTGCAAAGATGCGCCATGCTGTTTGCACCAGGTACAGCCAGAGCCATGCCTTTGGCAGACTGGCCCTTGCAGGGGCCCTTCTGTGCACGCTCTTGCTGCTGAGTGGCCAGAAAAGAGCGTCGATCCCGCTTATCTATCAGCGCATTCACAATGCCGAGGCAGAAGTGCACCAGCACAGACTGCAGGATCAGGAGCATGGGGTGTTTGCGCTTTCAATTTGTGTGCTTAAGTGTGCATGTGTGTCTGAGTAATTGTGTGTTTGTGTATGTGTGCGCGCATGTGTGTCTGTGTGTGTGCAGGCGCGTGTGTGAGTGTGTGTGAGGGTGTGCATGAGTATCAGTCGTGCAGGCGCGTGTATGTATAATTGTGTGTGTTTGTGCACGCGTGCGTGTGTTTAAATGTGTGTGTGCACGTGCGTGTGTGTGTGTGTGTGTGTGTGTGTGTGGTGTATGTGTGTGTGTGTGTGTGCGTGTGTGTGTGTGTGCGTGTGTGTGTGTGTGTGTGCACGTGCGTGTGTGTGTGTGTGTGTGCGTGTGCGTGTGTGTGTGTGCGTGTGCGTGTGTGTGCGTGTGCGTG
>Ga0307968_1003347_pt1 | contig 13314 bp, 8 predicted proteins | sample OrgLakmetagen650_FD_201834 | JGI IMG/M metagenome (GOLD analysis project Ga0307968, IMG submission 201834) | Saline water microbial communities from Organic Lake, Antarctica - #650 | ecosystem: Environmental > Aquatic > Non-marine Saline and Alkaline > Saline | place: Antarctica: Organic Lake... | reverse complement strand
ACTCACTCACTCACACACACACACACACACACACACACACACACACACACACACACATACACGCACACACGCACACGCACACACTCACACACACCTACATACACACACACGCACACACACACACTCCTTCACACACACACATACACACTCAAACGCACGCACACACACACACACACACACACACACACACACACGCGCGCGCACACACACACACACACACACACACGCACACACACACACACACACACACACACACACACACACACACACACACACACGCTCACAAACATACACAACAGGTATCTTCAAGCCCTGCTCCTGGAGTCGCAGATGCTAAAGCAACAGCCAGACTGCCTTCAATGCTTTAGGCTTGCAATTGAAAAGGCAGCCGGCACTGAGGTAATTTTTCAACACCAGCAGACCACAAAGCTGTCTTGAAAGCAAGCAGCAGTCTACTAATTTCATTAAATTCATTGGCAAATGGGCTTGCATGCATAAAGCATTAGTACATACACTTCTGCTTCCAAACCTTGAGGTCCCACTGTTGCAGATGGGTAGTCATAGTTTGTGTGATCAAGCAGCGAGCATCCACCTGCAGGCATAGAAGATATGCGCAGGGCAAGGCAACATGTGCGATGCAGGAAGCATTATATACTGCAATTATATATGACAATTTAGAAAACAGAGTGGATAGAGTTTCAGGTATGTTGCATGTGTGCTTGCTTGAGACAACCACCCAAATGGAACAACAGCTCAGGAGCATTATAACATCAGGGTCAACAAATTACTTCGGTATTAATTTGGACCCACTTTTCACCTCATGATTCATAATACTGCAGCCACCATCTTCATGCTAGCAACCACCCCCTCAATTTCAGCCCCCCAAACCCATAAAACAATATACAAACACTTAGCCCCTGCTGCACCTGAATTGCGTTTGCAAAGGCCTCCTCCCTGGCGGGAGCTAGGAAGAGGCTGAAGTGCCTTGTAGGCTTAGCTGCTCCCATCCCACCGTCATGTGTCTCATGCGACTTACGGAACGCTTGGAGCGCACCCTTTGCAGAAATTGAGATGGATGTCAACGCAAAGGTCTGTTACTTTCTAAAGGCTAGAAGCCAATTGCGGCAAACGTTATGCTTTCTTTTCAGCTGTCATTTTGCTGTTGTGATTAATGAGGGCCAGCGTTTATGAAAAAGGCTAGTGATTGTCGCTCCTCCTGTTCTAGATCTTTAACCCTTAGTTACTTCAGCTGTGCAACCTTGTCATAGCCTTGTTTACTGTTGCAGTCATACAAGCTAAGTGCAACGTGTACGGGAATCTTTGTTTCTGGCCAAGAAAGTGTTCTGCTATACCATACTATCCTGATCAGCTGGTTTTTCCAGCTGCGCGCTTCATTTCAGAGCCTGACTTTTTGTTTCGCTCAAAGCCAAGTCGAGACACTCTTCCAAGTGCGGTACCCTTCAACTTTAGCCATCCAGACCACATGACCTGCAACTCACACGCCTGTTATTGCCTTCTTTGCAGGTGTGTGACATTCGCGCCGCTATTGCTCTTCGTGGTGGGGGCACATTTTCTGTAGGCTCCGTATATCGTAGCAGCAGGTAAATGTTTTAAAGTCTGGTGTTTGTCCATTGTTTCCTTTGTTCTTCCAGCTCGAGTCTCCCTTGAGTCTTGACTACCGCATTTCAGATTTATGATGGACTGATAAAGCAATGACAGCTGTGAGGTTAACTTGCTTTTGCTGGGTGTGCTTAAAAATGCAGCGCAAACACGCGGACCTCGCCAAGCGACCCGCTCTCCAACGAGCGCTTGCTGTGCGACTTGCAACCCCTTGACGTGGACGGACATCTGAGACTACTAGTTCAGGCCAATGTGAGTCTAATTTGGTCATCACAATACCAGCAATGAGGCTCAGCTACACAAGATCTGCACAGAACAAGGAGGAGAGAAGCTAATGTGTCAAGGCCCAGGGAACCAGAAGCTTGATAGCTTGAGTACCATCAACGTAATGAAGTATCTACCGCACGTACTAGTACTCGCCCCCCCCCGCTGAAACGTTTTTTACAGACCCCCCCAATTATTTATTTTGCAGTAACATTCAGCACCCCCTCACACACAATGGTGCTTTAGGAGCCCTGGGTTGTTGTGTGTACCACCCTCAACTCCCACGAACTCAAGAAGATAATGGAAGCTTAAAAGAATAAAAAGGACCAAAGTTCAGGGCCGCAAAATGTCGGCTTGCGTGTTTACATTCCTCTATTCTATATCAAGCCCCACTGCGCGTCCGCCACCCTTCTCCCTCCTGCTGCTCCACCCTCTATACAATCACTGCCGCTGTCACTGTCGCTGTTGCTGTCACTGCTCCTACTGCACGCCTTGCTTGTGCTTACTTGGGCACGAGCTGCTCGGGTTCTAGGCCTGGTCTTGCACACTGTCTGCAACACCTGCTCCTCTGTCAGCCTTTCAGCTGCCTGAGCTTGCTGCACAGATGCCAACATTGTAGCCTGTACTTGCACAGCATCCACGCCTTCATCCCACACCTTCAATTCTTTAAAATAAAAAATCATTACCGTCCCCTATATATAATGGCGCAATTACAACAATTCTGGATTAGTTGGCGATCAATCCAGGGCCGGATTAATGAAACACCATTAAACCGAGCAAAAATCCACGCACATTTACAATGCAGCTTCATTTCCGCCACTTTTGCTTTCCCCCTTCTTGCTGCCTTCTCTCCAACCAGCATATCAATGTATAAAAACCGTTAATCAGGCTGCAGGAAGTCAGAAGAGCGGATGTTTGGGCGGGCAAAGTTGAGCCAGAGGCCCAATTTGGCTCGAGATTCCAGGGCACTGTAGCTCAGACTTTACTTAGATTTAAAGGCGTTTTGTACAGTGGTCAACACCACTTTGTCATTAATCCACACCATTAATCCTCTATCGACCCCCCCCCTGGATAGAAATAAATGCAAATAATTCCGCATTTATTCATTAATCCGTCCGTTAATCCACTTGTTGTAATTGCAAAAGTGGATTAATGATTTTTCGTTAATCCATTAATCCATTAATCCACCTGTTGTAAATGCGCCATAAATATATAATTTACCACCGTTTCACGAGTAATCTGTCACCGCCCCCACAAAAATAAAAAATTAGAGGCGGTGATATACCAGAGGGGGTTATCTGAGGCCCAAAACGGGTATACTTTTTGCATGCTCCTAGGGCAGGTGGCCTTAACTGGCACATTTCAAGCTCAGCTCTGCTATGTAGGGCTGGATTTTAATGAAGCTGAGCTTGAAACATGCCAGTTTGGGCCACCTGCCTCAGCAGCCGCGGCGTGAACCCTATTTTTTGAGCAGCCATATGCTGTATCTGACGAGCCAGAGCATTAAGTTGAGTGATTTTTTGTGTCTTGGAGTCCTTATAATAAATAAAGATCATTGCAAAAGCAATGGAGCAAAAAGAGCAAGTGGTTGGCGAGATATGCAAATGAATGTGCCATTCCCCTGGAAAGCACCCATCTAGGGTACAGGTGCATGACGTGTGCTTTTAGTCCTGTCATTCTGTACGCAGGGCAGCAACTTGTCTAAATCTGCGCACATGCTTGGCTTATAAAGTCAGCATCAGTTGGAAGCTAAATTGGGTCCAATTTAATGAAGTGACGTGTGAGTAGTTCCACCTTTCATGCAAAAAGGAGAATGTTTTGGTTTTTGCCCAGAGAACCCCCTCTGGTGATAAAATTTATGTACGTTACAAATATTCCTTTCTTGTCTATCTGTAGATGGTCAATGCACGTTTTGCATGAACACAGGAACAGGTTTGCTTGTTTCAAGGACAACGGGACGTTGTGTTTTGCCTAATGCCTAATGCCTAAGCTTCCAAGCAGAGCATATCCAGGCCTTCTGATCGGCAATGATATGAAGCAAAGCAAAAAGGCAAAGCTGCATTTGCCCTACTTATGCTGGACTCATGATTTGACTCACAAGAAACTTCCCGTTTCATTATACATAATAGCATAAGCTATGATACCCCTCGTATTCAGTGAAGTGTTAATTTAAATGCTCTTTCACCTGGTGTTGGTTGTGCAGTTTTCGCTGGATTCTCGCTACGTCAAAAGGGCAACAGGAACTTTGGGCTTACAATCGTTTGCGGGTACAGCTTCTCGGCCTGCTCCAGGCGGGCCAGCCCGGCTTGCAAAGCCTGCAGCTGCCCAAATACGAAAGCTTTCGCCGTCCTTGCTCCCGCCATCGCCAAACTCAGGGCAGCAGGGGCGAGCAAGCAGGCGATCAAAAAGAGCAGCATCACCTTATTTGCCAGATTCACAAGAGGGTGCGGAGGAGGAACTGCAGGAGGAGGAAGTGGAAGGGGAAGGAGAAGGGGGATCGTCTGATGAGGGAGAAGGGGAAGACGAGGATGAGAAAGAGAAGAAGATGCAGGGCAAAAAAGGCGGAGGAGGAGAGCAAAAGGGGAAAGGGAAGCAGCAGCAGAGGCCTCAGAAGAGGCGCAAGCGACTTATCCCCAGGGAACTGAGCGCCCCAAGTACCTCCAACAAAATTAATGTAGAAAAGAAGGCTACTTCTAGCATTGGGGGAGGAGGGAGCAAAAAGGGAGGACAGCAGGAAGAGCAGCAGCAGCAGCAGCAGCAGCAGCGGCAAGTCCAGGTATGCTCACTTTGCATTGCAGAAGAGCTTCCTGCAAGTTTGGCTGATACCTTCATAGTAATATGTCAAAATGTCGTAATATAGAGGGTGTGTGATCTTGTGACCTGAGAAAAAAATTGGGCGAAATTATTAAATGTTATTGAAAAACCCGGAAAGGCTGCACTTAACAGAGACTCATTTGCCCTAACTTGCAACGTAATTATGCTATTCATGCAAATTACCTGTGAGTACTTTACCCCGGGCACTCATCTCACCATCACTTTTCCCTATCAGACTGGCATTAGAGGGAGAGGCCGTCCTCCCAATTTTGAAAGAATTGCCAAGGCTGTAGAAAACAGCAGCAGCAGTGAGGAGGAAGAGGGGGAGGATTTGCAGCAGCAGCAGCAGCAACTGGCACCTGGCAGAAAAGGCTTTCCAGCAGAGAAGGGAACCTCTGACTTCAGCAGCGGCATTGGAAATGCGCAAGACACTGGCCCACAAGAAGTTGTACAGGGGGAGGGTCAGGAGGAGAAGGCCATGCTTGATGTGAACAACGAGCCTGCACAAGGCGAGTCTTCTGACAACAGCAACAGTGCAGAACAGCCCTCACACTTGAAGCAGCCTGCACGCAAGAAGCCTACTGCTGCCAAGAGGAAGAGGCGGAAGACGGTCGTGCCCAGAAGTTTGAGCAAGCGCTAGAGACCAATTGTATAAAAATTAGTAGGCCTTGCTGTCCTCCCTTTGTGTAAATATAACTGAACAAGGAGTTGCATGTATTTGCTACCAGGAAAACAAAAGGCCTCTTTGTTCCCTAATGCTGGGCAGAACAGAGTTGTTGGCCGTCTCGAATTCACAATGTCACGGTCCCAGCTTACATAGCTTTAGCACATTACTTGTCTTTTTGATACTCGGTGGCGCCGTTGCGCCGTTGGACTAAGAAAATTCTCCAAGGTGGAAAACTATTTGGAATGAGAGGAGATCCTAGTGCTTCAGCCAGAATTCTGTCTCCAGGCCTGTGCGCTCTCTGCTCATACTTGTGGCTGTGCGTGTCTTTGTTTGCTAGTGTCAAGGGTTACAAGGGTTACAAGGATGGCCTACAGCCCGAGTCTCTGGCTGATGGCAATTGGCTGGTGAAACAAAAACAACCAGTGTCGAAAATTGAAACTAAATCTGACACAAACTTGAGAAGTCTGTATGAGTCTTGATTCAGGAATGCATTGATCTCAAAATCAGTGATACTGTGATGACAAGGTAAGGTAAGGTAAGGTAAGGTTACATGACGAGTTAAAAAAGGAACAAATTCAGAGCTTCAACTGAAAGACAACTGACAGTTTTTCACAATATGCTGCCACCAAACATACACGACTAGCTACTCATGGGCTCTTGGCAGCATCCATTTGGAAATGCCAATTGGATTCTAAAAAAATCTCGTTGTCTGTAGTCAGAGCGACCCCTATGCTTTAATCAGGCGTACATGGCAGGGACAAAAAGGATGTGTTTACAGCACAAAGATTTTATTAAGTCTGTACCAGCTTAAATACGTAAGAAAGCATGAGCTATTGTCCGCCAAATCCTAGGCCCTGTAACACTCCAGCATCTCTCCTCTCCCTTACAGATGACGGCTTAAGCAGCACAAAAAAAGGAACTGTATTACAAGAGGACCATCTAGGGTGGCCAAATAACCGGTAAGTTGTTTATCACGTTATAAATCCCAGGGAAAGTCACACGATTTGTTCCATGCCCCTAGATAGGCCTGCCAACCTTACAGCCACTGTACATTAAGGCGAGGCGCATGGTGTTCTACGCTTGTTGATGCTGCTCTATGAAACGGCCAATCCTCGTTGCGGCTTCTATTAATCTATCCAGAGGGGCAACCTGCAACGATGAAGCGTCACACAGAACAAGAGTGCACACCATAAAAAAATTGAATGCGGTGCATAAGAACACAACGCAGAGTGGCACCAAATGCTTCAGGGGGCTGGACCTACCAACGCAATGCGTGCTCGCCCAAATCCACCTGGACCAAACCCCCTGCCAGGGCTGATTGCTACCCCCTCTTCTGCCACCTGAAAGCAGCGACACAAAGGAGACACCTGTTCCAATGAGCTAGTAAAGAAACAAAGACGCCCAAGGTGAAAGCCAGGGAGGGGCATTGTCTAGTCAAAGGCAGTCAAAGCGGACAGGTTCAGGCAGTCTCATCAGCCTGGAGAAAACACCGTCACGAATTGCTCAAACACTCATCCACGCGCACCAAGGATTTGCAGAAAGACAGGTCGTCGTCACAGAAGTTGGTCTTAGGCAGCCTAGCCCAGAGATACATGCCTGTTGTTGGTGAAAGCGGAAATAGTTGAGGAAGACAGCTGATTAGGCAGGGGACTTGACAGCACTGAAAGAAGAGGCATGCTGTCCTCCTAAGACAACATGTCAGTCAGCGGGTTATCAAAGCTGTGGCGGTTGATGCATCATACAAAACAAGGATGTTGTCACACATTGTAGGCGGCAGCGACAAGTCATGCAGAAGCTTGCTAATTTTCATGTGCAGCTTAGCAGTCGCACGTTTTGACTGATGGCTTTATCTGAAAACTCTGTTAACATTCAGTCAAGGTCTAGTTCAACAAGCTGGGAGAAGTTGTTAGTTAGTTGTGAGGATAATGAGGTCTATCGGTTTTATTCTGAGTCTTGCGCTTGCAGAGATTTGACCTGATCTAGGCAGCTCCACGCTCCATCCCACAGCTGAAAGGTGCTTCACCAAAACCGTTGCACGTTCTTGCCACACCTGTGACAATGAGCAAACCTCTTGGGTACACAGAACCATGTGATCACTGGTGATCCGCATACTACCATGTGTATTGGACATTCAGCTAAAACTACGTTGTACATATTGAAGCAAATTAGATCAAAGTCGATGTGTGCGTAAGTACTAAATACCACACAAACATATAGTTATCTGGTCGTGCTCATAATCGTGTTGATGCGCATCCCAGGCCCATATTGCAGGTGTTTCTACGTGGCTTGTGTCTTTTAGAATACATACTTTTTGCCTCTTTCCGTGCTGCAAACTGGTTAATAATGCATCTTTGAAATGATTGGAAAAATGGCATGTCATTAAAACAAAAGTGCACCTGAAAATCGGAAAATAATGCATCTTTGAAATGATTGGAAAAATGGCATTGTCATTAAAACAAAAGTGCACCTGAAAATTGGTAGAACTCAACGACCTCACCTTCGCATCTGCTCTCAATCGTTTTTCATCAAGGGAGAGGCACGCAATCCCCATTTGTTGGATCTGCAAGCAAGCAACCAAATTAATTGATGATAAAACCATTACCTGTTGGTCTCGAGCATGCTCTTTTGATGCCCTTTATTAAATTAACAACAACTCTGACACTCTTTGTTCATTTTGCAAGGGGAGAGACACGCGGTTTACATCTGAGACCTGTGAGCGCGTTTAACTTTGGTCTGTGTGCTACTACATCATGATAAAACTCAGCAAGATGATAAAACAGCCTCAGTCTCCTCTCCTCCTTACCCCAAGGTACTGGTTAAAATCAATGGGGCTCTTTATGCTTTCCAAGGAGGCTATCGCGCTTGCGTTCCCCTGAAAAGCATGCATGCAAATAATATGAGCACGGATATTTATCCTTTCTTTGTGTGTGACTGTTTGTGCTAGTACAAGATTTTGCGTGTATGTGTGTGTGTGTGTGTGTGTGTGTGTGTGTGTGTGTGTGTAAGTGTCTATAGCTGAACAAGATGCGATTGCTATGCCACATGGTGTTTGCTTATCTGTAATTGCAGATGTTTTATGCATGCTTGCATGTTAAATTTATACAAAGCAAAATACGCTCCGTTGCTAGCAACAGCTCCAAAACCTCTTTGCACTTCCCCCACCGAGTTCCCAAGGTTGCTGCGCAGACTTACAGGTTGTGTACAATGCGATGCAACGTTTAAGCCACGGAAACACTTAGAAATCGAATAAAGCCTACCAACGCAAAGCCGATCCTGAACCCCGCTAAGTGATGAGACTTTGCAAACGAGAAAAGCTCCACACACGTGTCTCGCCCTCCTGGTAATGCTAGAGGTGAGGACGCCCTGCCTTCATAGACCTGTTATCAGAAAAAGTAGCAGTCAAGAGGCTTTTGCTGTTGCTTTGCTTTCAGCTCGTTACAGGAGATGCCTTTGCCTCACACACCGATCTAGTAACACACAGAGAACTCACACAGAACTCACACAGAACCCACAACGCACACACGACTCACACAGAACACACACAGAATTCACAGAGAACTCACAGAGGTGGTCGACGGAGGACTGAGAAGGGGGTGTTTTTGAAACGTTCCCAGAGTATGCGCACCCCAGCTGGCAGTTTCTAAGCTTAGCACCCAGATGTGCTGATAACACCCAAGCTTAAAAGTTGCCAATAGGGGTGCATGTGTCTAATTGCCTGCGGCGTGAACCCCATTTTTCACCACCAATTTGTCATATCTCACCACCAACTGACCCGATTCGCGTCATTTTTATATGAATGGTCTACATTTCAATGAAGAATATCATTGCAACAAAAATGGGGCAAAACGGAGCAGTAGTTGGCCAGATACCCCATTTTGGCCCATTTCACTTAGAAAGAAAGCATCAGCAAAAAGGTTGCCAAAAAAGGTGGAATACCAAGTTCCACCAAATCCGGTTTTCAGCATCCCAAACGATTCCTCATCATAAAAGAAGTATTCCTGTCGTGTTTTGAGGTGAAAAGAGACCCTGGGTAGAGTGTGGTGGCTCAATACGTAAACATTCAGTGCCAAATTTTGAACTGGATTTCTGCCCAGACCACTGGGGTAGTCCATCTGGCCTCAAAACTGGCCTCAGACTTCATGAAATATCTAGTTATGATATTTAAACACGATTTGCATTAGATAAGGAACATTTCAGGACTTTTGCTCCGTCGACCACCTCTGGAGAACTCACAGAGAAAACAAAGTATCGCACGAAAAATTGTACAATACCGGCCAACGAAGCCAAAGCTACACGTTGCTTGCTCCACGGAATTAAGTGCAACCAGCCAAAACTCGTGGCCGGATCAAAGAATGCAAGAAATCTCTGGTGTCGATCTGAGGGAATAACTCCTGTGTGGCAGCTTTAACTGCTGTTACAAGGGCTTTGAGAACATCCAAATTGTCCATAGGGGGACTTCTTAAAACTCTGCTTCAATTCCAAAGAACCATCTGTGTTTCTTAATTTGGACACAGTATTGACTATGGTAGCCCTCACAGAAACCACAACATGCGTCAGCGCTTGTAAATGTGTTGTGGTGTTCAATCAAACCAGTCTGTTTGAAAGTTGATACGCATCCGTGAGTTGTTAGCTCGATAAGGCAATGTCCTGTAAAGAACTCTGGGCTCAAAGTTAAAAGTAAAGGCTCCTTTTAAGGCTCTCATTGCTGGAGAGGAATTGAACACACACACCCCCTGGCAAGCCCCAGTTTGACCCTGAATGTCTCTGTAGGTCAATTTAAGTTGACAAAGGAGTTGTTTTGAACATCCCTAAATACTAACATTACGTACCGTACCTTACCTTACCTGTCCTGCATCCCCAATCTCAAAACTATTTTATCGAACCCCGCACTTTCCTGCACCCCAGAAATATATGTTTTTGCCCTTAACGCTGTATGCCGCAGGACTTATAGCCCTGTTCAGCACCAATTAGCTTTGTGAAAGAAAACACCACAAAAGGGAAAGGAAAGTCACCATGCATTTGCATGTTGTAGCCTGACTCTCTTCGTTCTCCTGCTCTGCACCTGTGCTGCCCCCCCCCCCCAAATCTGCTTCCGCTTCTTCTAGCCACTATCACTGCTGCTGGCGCTCTCCTTGCTCTCCTCATTGCTGCTGCTGGGTGCTTGTGCTTGTGCTTGATGGTGCGGCTTGGGTGCAGGCAGCCTTGATGCGTGACCTTGTTTGCCGCAACAGCTGCTCCACCTGCTCAACTGTGAGCTGCTGGGCCTAATCTGCTCTGCGTGCGCAAGCATTGTAGCTTGGTCCTCCAAATCCAATAATTTATTGGCCTGCCAGAGCGCCTATTCATCGCTGCTTCCTGCACCTGTCGCTCAGCCCGTTCCACTTGCTGCTGCTATTGCTGCTGCTGGGGTGGGAGGGGGACGAGGGGGGGGGCCGGGAGGAGGCCGGGGGGGCCTTTCGTCGCTCGTGACTTGCAGCAACACAAACAACTTTTATTACACCAATCCCGCACATCCCGCCAGGGTCAAAACAAATATTTATTTATGCTTACCGCGGTCACCCCGCAGGGCAAAAAACGATATTTATGCGGGGTATTCTAGGAGAGGTACGGTATATAATTGTTCCCAGAATAAGTGCGCAGAGATCGGGAAAGTGAGCAAGAGCCTCACGTTGGCCCGTATCTTTGAATCCACCCTCCTCTAAAGCCTCGTTCCTTTCTACTCTGATGTTACGTGGCTGAGCTGTAGAAAGCAAAGCAGCCTGGAAAGTTTTGGGAGCAGGGCAGATTGGCTGAGGAAAGCATCCAGGATCAGAGCCCTTTCATTTAGAGGACTCCTCGAAGGGTTGGAGGTCCGCTTATAGGTGTCAGATTGGCTGAGAAAAGCATCCAGGATTAAAGCCTTTTTATTTAGAGGACCCATCAAAGGGTTGGTTCCCCTTCTAGATGTCAACCTAGGTGCAGTAGTAGTACTGTCTACCTTAAAAGGGAAGTGTTGTGCAGAAAGAGCTTGAGTGCTAGTGTGCGTGCAGTCAAATTATACTACTAACTACTAACCTGATCAATCATATACTACTAACCTGATGCAACCATATACTACTAACCTGATCAATCATAAACTACCAACCTGATCGATATATGGGTTGTCATGAATGAGGAGGAGCCCGAAGGACTTGCAAAACGCGATGGCACGTTGGAAAAAGGCGTCGTTCGCAGTTACAGTGGAGGGGTTGTTTGGATAGTTGAGGAGCAGGACCTTTGCCCTGCGAACAAAAGAACGTGCAGCAAACAGGAAGGCAAGAGTTTGCGCAACTCGTACAAGCTAAACTGCCAGTGGCTTCCTCTGCGCCTTCCAGATGCATTGTTCCACCCCGCAAAAAACTTTCTACTCAATCAACCACCGACATATGATAGCTAGGTAAGAGCTTACAGAGTCACATTAGAAAGTCCACTTGAACACTTTGCACCAGCTTGACCTCAAAGCATAACAAAACTTTGAAAAGGCAATAAGGCAACAAGGCAATAAGAGGTTCAGGTAACACCGCACGCACTGTGTAGCATCATGTGAGGCCACCTTGCTGAAGTCAGGCAGCCCATCAACAGGTGAGACGGGCAAGTGCGTGGGCCTGAGGCCAGCTATCTGCGTGCAAGGTGTGACACCCAGGCCGTGACACAGGAGGAAGAACAGAGCATGATGCCTTCAAGAGTCGTGTAGGTAGTAACGAGTGCGTTTGCAGCCAGCTCACCCACCTTGAGAGCCCCCCAGTAGGAAGGGTAGGCAACGTCCAATAGAAGAACAGTGTCTCCAGGATCTGTACAACCCAAGAGCATGTGGGCGAGCCCCTCTTGGGAGCCAATTAATGATCTGTACCAGAAGCAAGAAGGAACAATTTAGAGGTGACCCTGTTTTTGCGGTCGGCTGTCATCTGACATCGGACCTCAGAAACAACAACGTGGGCGTGGGAGATGTAATACGTATAACACGTATAACACAACACGTATAACACGTATCCTTGACACGTATAACGTATAACACACATAACAACACATATAACACGTATCCTTAACACGTATAACACGTATCCTAAACACGTATAACACGTATCCTTAACACGTACGACACGTTCCTAAACACTTATAAAACGTATCCTTAACACATGTTTAACACGTATAACACGTATCCTTGAGAGGTATAACACGCGCTATCATTGAAGGAGCTTAGTATGCCTGGCGCAAGGAAAAGGCAGTTCCTATTAAAATGCTGCATGTTGGGTTACAGGTAAATAGCAGAAATTGTGGTAGCAGTAGCAGCTTGGCTGAACTGGCCCCTTTTGTTGCAACTGTTACTAAGGAGCCTTTGTGAATCACCAATTGATTGTTTTACTACTTCACGAGCTTAACGGAGCAGATGCTTTTAGCACTGACAGCGGCTTGGCAAATGGATAGACATGCACGGGTGAGAAGCAGCTCACACACGGCAACCAAGGAAAAAGAATTTTAAAAATCCCTTTGCAGTAAACAGAATGGCAACAGTTCAGGGATGGACAACTTAGCTCGTGACCTGCTCCAGACAAGAACAGCAAGAAGGCTAGCAAGAGCGTGCCCCCGATGCAAGCAACTCACAATGCCTCTGTGTGTGGGTCCAACAACACATCATATCGCTTTTGGTACCAGCTGCACGCAGCTTGCAGCAGAGGCAGAGTCCCGTGCTTCAAGCAGTAGCTGTAAGTGGTAGGGTCATGGGTGGCCGCCTGTGAACGTGCAGAAGTGTGTGGGATCAGCAAGAGCTCTCTCTCTCTCTCTCTCTCTCTTCTTCTCTCTCTCTCTCTCTCTCTTTCTTTCTCTCTCTCTCTCTCTCTCTCTCTCTCTCTCTCTCTCTCCTCTCTTTCTCTCTCTCTCTCTCTCTCTCTCTCTCTCTCTCTCTCTCTCTCTCTCTCCCTCCCCCTTCCTTT
>Ga0307968_1003346_pt1 | contig 13319 bp, 9 predicted proteins | sample OrgLakmetagen650_FD_201834 | JGI IMG/M metagenome (GOLD analysis project Ga0307968, IMG submission 201834) | Saline water microbial communities from Organic Lake, Antarctica - #650 | ecosystem: Environmental > Aquatic > Non-marine Saline and Alkaline > Saline | place: Antarctica: Organic Lake... | reverse complement strand
CCCCCTCCCCGCCACAGCAGTGAGGAGAGCCAAGCTGCTGCAAGTAATTTATTGCAGAACGGCTAAACGACGGGAAGCAGCGATGAAGAGGTTTGCAGGCCTTGGTTTCGGAGGACCAAGCTGTTATGCTTACACACGCAGAGCAGATTAGAGCAACCCAGCAGCTAGCAGGTGGAGTAGCTGGTGCGGCAAACAAGGTCACGCACCAAGGCTGACCGCACCCAAGCCGCACCATCAGCATGCGCAAGCACAGCAAGGCACCCAGCAGCAGCAGCAGTGAGGAGAGCAAGGAGAGCGCCAACAGCAGTGACGGAGGTCAGATGAAGCAGACGCAGATTAGGGGGGAAGGGCAGAAATGGATTAGGGCAGCAGAACAAATAGCTAAGGTTGGCCAGAACCGTACATATGCATTGTATATAACCGTATATTTGGCGATTTCCCTGCCAAAAATACCGTATGTACACCGTGTATATATGGTTCTGGCCAACCCTACAAGTAGCTACAACGACATGCGCATTACAACCCATTTCCCTTTTGTGGTGTTCTCTTCCATTCAAAGCTCAATTGGCGCTGAACAGGGCTAAAAGCCCTGCAGAGTTGAGCGGGAAGGGCACAAATATATATATTTTGGGTACGGGAAAGTGCGAGATTCAACAAACTGTTTCTGGAATTGAAGGTGCGGGATGAGTACGAAAAGGGACGGTAATTATTACACCCATTACTATGACTACTAGCGGTATTGCATATCCATGAGCATTGTTATGATGCACTGCTTGTGTAATGAAGCACAGGAGGGCGGGAATACACTGCTTGTGTAAAGGAGCACAGGAGGGCGGAAATACACTGCTTGTGTAATGAGCATTGTTATGATACACTGCTTGTGTAATGAGCATTGTTATGATACACTGCTTGTGTAATAAGCATTGTTATGATGCACTGCTTGTGTAATGAGCATTGTTATGATGCACTGCTTGTGTAATGAGCATTGTTATGATGCACTGCTTGTGTAATGGAGCACAGGAGGGCGGAAATTGGACACATGACAACAACCACTAGCGGTATTGCATATCCACGAGCATTGCTGTACTATGTGTGCATTGCTGTACTATTTGTGTTGTACTGGAGCACAGTTAGGTGCTGTGAAACAAAGAATTCCACAGTATTGATGTTCCACCCATTTTGCCTTGCAATGGAGCCCACAGCCAAGGGCAGCAAATCAAACACAACTACAACCACCACCACTACCTTGACTTTTCGCCAGATCTGTGCTTCAGACTTTCCACATCTCACTCTATCTCTGCAGCTGTGTGCAATAACCAGTTTGGACCCTGGATTTCAAATCATTTGAAACAGGCCTCTGCCAAAAAATGATTTACCCGCGGATTGTTTTACACAACGCCACACGTTAGGAGCATGCTACACCGGGGTTGGCACTTCACACCAAAAAACACCCGCCCTTCATATTTACCACTGCATCATTTCTTGTTCTCAATCCACAACTCAGCACCCAATCCAGCGTGCATATGTGTAGGGTTGGCCAGAACCATATATATACGGTGTATATACGGTATGTTTGGCAGGGAAATCACCAAATATACGGCCATATACGGTGTATATATACGGTTCTGGCCAACCCTATGCATATGTGTACACACGTGCTAACATCGGCATGTAGCATGCCCTCTCTAGAAAACAGGATGACTGGCATTGCTACTCTGAGGGGTTGTTTAGGTGCCCAGGGAAGAGGACTAAATATGTGGTGCCCAGGGAAGAGAACTAGAGATGTGGTGCAGGATTGCGAGGTGTCTAAACTCCAGGTGTGTGGCATCGCTGCTGTAAGACACTACACTCATATCTAGGGTTGGCCAGAACCGTATATATACACCGTATATGACCGTATATTTGGTGATTTCCCTGCCAAAAATACCGTATATACACCGTATATATATGGTTCTGGCCAACCCTACTCATATCACATATTATTACCAGCAGCTCCTGTGTATCTGTTGCACCGAGCACAGCACTAGCAACAGCACACACACACATACACAGACAGACACACACACGCACACACACGTTGCCACGCACCAGCAGCTCCTGTGCCTTTGATGCGTCTCGCACGAGCGCCCTGACGTGCTTGCCCGCCTGCAGCAGCTTAGCCACCACTCGCTTGCCCACTCCACCCGTGGCACCTTCAGTCCAGGTGTTTATGTTTGTGGGGAATTGTGTGATGGGTATATGCGTGAGGAAAAAGAGCGGAGGAATGAAAGGAGAGAGAACAGAAAAGATGGCACGTGCACTATTCCGAAGCCTCTTTAATAAACGGGCAGAGAATTTTAATAAGCGGGCAAAGGAAGATAAGAAGTAGCCTGTGATGTCCATTTCTCAGGCATCATCCCGACACACATCTGTGGTGCCAAGACAGGCACACATTTGTGAAGCACAAGCTACTACTACTTTGTACGTGTAGAACGATTTGAAGGTTTGCAGCGTGAGCTAGTGCCACGTACATGCAGGCGCGAGCATAGAATGAAGGCCACGTGTCAATTATAAGTACGAAGACAGCTCCTCATAAGACCACATGCGTCACAACGAACAATTCAGCAAGACAGTACAACCCCTGAGAAGACGTGTTACTTTCCAATTGAACGTTCCAATTGGTCCGTCATTAAAGGTGTGCGTTGGCCTTACCTGCATGTTTCGCCCATATTCCTACCTACTTGCGCACACATGCAGCTGCGCAAGGCTTTCAAATAAATCAGACACTTACTATTCCTAAGGAAGAAATGCAGCTTCTTGTCGACTTCATCAGACAGTACCAGCATACCCTACGCAAAAAGGAAGAGCAAAGCAGCTGCTCACCAGTGACCATAATAATCCCATTGACAGGCACAGGAATCACAGGGTTCAAGGGGTCCACGGTTTGGCTGCTGCTGCTCCCCAGTGGCACCTCCATTACTGTCTTGTCCTGTTCAGGAGGCAGGAGGAACAAAGTGTGGGAGAAGTGTCGTTCTTGTTTGCGCTTGACTGAGTACTTATGCTCGCTAGCAAGTGGGTAGAATTGCGAGATAGTAGGTTAGAGAAAACAGCCGCAGACTTGCGTGTTCACATACCTGACTGCCACCGCTGATTACCCTGTGTCAGACGAGGAAGTGGGAGTGTGCTGACTATCTTTCAGACTCAATCCCACGTGCTTGCAAAATGTTTGCATAGAACAGCGCTCCTACTCCCTGACACGCACCTGGCCAGGTTGTCTGCTGCGCCCTGCAGGCTCTTCTGAAGGTTTCCTTGGTTAAAGAACGACACTGTTTGAATGAACCTGCCAAAGTCCCATGGCTGCTTGCCTGTGCGGTGCAGTAGAAAGAGTTATGCAGGTCCGAAAGGAACTCTCGCTGGTTTTGATCCACAAGTAATATACTTGGCTTAAATCAGTATCTACCTTCTGAAGCCCTGAGCGAGACTCCTCTGCGGGCTGCTGTTTCATTTCAAGCAATGTGATAGGTAATTGACAAGAAGAGCACGCGTTATTTTCCACGTATTCACTCAGGGCAGGACTGGGAGGATGGCGGACTACTTTGGCAGACTACTTTGGCAGACTACTAACCTAGTCTGTCTCTTCCCACCCTTGAGCACAAGCCCACTCGGGAGGTTTGGATGGCAGTTTGCTGGTGAAATTTGCGAGAGAGATGCATTTGGCGCGTTTATATTATCTATTATTGAATAGCTTATCTCTGCTTATTTTATTTTTATTTTTTGTTTGTCTATGCCTGCACTGGAGAAGCAGTCCACAAAGGAGTTTTTTGGAGGCGCAATCACTTGTAGTCTACCTGAAGCATACTTAGATGCCAGGTATGCATTGTTCAGAGCGAAGTTCAAGCTTGCATGATCACGTCAATTGACGTCAAACTCCCTTCCCTCTCTGTTCTACCTGCTAGATGAAACATAACAGCACTGCACCATGCGCAATCCTCTCCATCAGTTGTACGATCGCTGAGCTGAGAGAACACACACATTGCACAGAACACAATTGCTTACTTCTCTGAACCCCGGTTGTGTACCCAGCGACATCGGCCCTATCCCTGATAACCAGGAAGTCTGGGTGGATGGGGACAAGTCCCTGATCATTGAAATAGTGGAATTCCGTGCTGAGCTGCTGGAGGAGGAGGTGGGCAGGTAAAAACACCTTTCCATGTGTCAAAACGCATCCTTTGGTGCAATGGCCTGGCGTACAGTGAGCACTGTTTTCAAGCTTCTTGCAAGCTAAATTGCATTGCAAAAGACCTGTTTCAATACACGTGCTTGCAGGTTCTACTGGCAAGACCTGGTGACCGTGAGCGAGAGCAGCGCATCGAGTTTAGAGCACCAAGAAGAGCTGGGTGAGTGGAGTCTGAAGCGTATTAGATTGAGGAGGTAAATGGATCTAGGCATCTAGTTCTTGGCTGCTTGCATGCTTCATTTGATGTGGTTTTCTGCGTAGGAAAGGCGCCAAAGAAATGAACAGAACAAGATGCGCCTGCTCCCAAGATACGCTTCAAAGCCAATCTATAGTGCTCTTGTCAACAAACTGCCGTTGCGCTTGAAACTGCGGTTCAAGCACAATGTCGTAGGAGCTTTTGAAAAGCTTGCTCTGTTTAAGTTCCCGATAACCGTCCCTGTCAAGTGAAATCCATCCACGCCAACTGCTTGCACAAATAAGTGCATGAGCATTGTCGGCTTTTTATCACCACCGGATTGAGCAGCAGTTGCCCATACAGAAATCAACTCGTGTTTGTGGAGACAGTGCAGGCAAGGAACCAGCGTATGTTGAGGCTCGGGATAAATTCACGATGCTCTGCCTGCGAACACCCGTTTGTTGCTCTCTTGTGTTAAGGACCCCAAGAGCAACATGTGAGCAGAGCACTGTGTCCCTGGCTTCGTTACACAGGAGTAGCCCAGGATCTCCCAGGCATTCCATCTAGCAGCTGCTCTCACGCATACCTCGTCCGAGGCAGGCAAGTGTTGACCAAGAGCCGGCAACACCCTTCGCAAGGACGGCCCGTTGCCGTCTGGCTGGCTGTGCTGCGGCTGCCGACCGTACAAGCTGACCTTCTCTTAACTGCCAACTTCCCCAGCGAGGAGGGTTTAGAGCAAGCCTTAGAACAAGAGTTTATGGAGATTAGGACGTGCGAGCTGAAGGGTGTATTGAGAACGCTGCGTGTGCAGGACTGGTCATTGTTCGTAAACACTTAAGCCATTGACCTTGCGCTGTAAAACAAGGGTGACCGTTGTGAAACAAGGAATTTATGGATGGTAGAATGCTGTGACGTTTCACAAAAAATGAGTCCGCTCTAGCAACAACAAATTAATGTCTGGAAGCATTGAAGTACATGAGAGTTTTGATAGTGGTCTTAATATCTCAGTGATCGAGCTACGGTTTACATTCGGCATTGAGGAGCTTGTAGGTGTGTGGGCACATACGTACTCCCTTAATCTCGCTGAATGTGTTATCGCTACCAGTGTAGCCTTTCCTTTCCTTCCTTTGGTCAATCAGGGCAAAATCAGCGATACTTGATGTTTTGGATATAATTTTGCTAGGGTTGGCCAGGTCCGTATAGCTATATGCACCGTAAAAAGAAAAAACTACGCAGGCAGTGAAAGCCACTCCCCACAAAAATTAAGGAAAAGGAGCCATTTTGGTACCGAGTACCGTAAAGCTCCTCCACCGCAAAAAGGAAAGGAAAAATCAATGGGGATCAGCAGGGTTGCAGGCTTGGCCTGAAACCGGCTCCTGATGAGAGTTGATAACAGTATTGGAAAGGGCACGTTCAGTATGGACAAGTTTATGGACCGTATATAAGTCTAGTATGGACAAGTTTATGGACCGTATATAACCATATATTTGGTGATGTCCCTGCCAAAAATACTGTATATGCACCGCATATCCATGAATGTATATATGGTTCTGGCCAAATTTAAATAGTGCAAAGAAAGCCCACCGCAACAAAATTGGAAGAAAAGACCTAGTGAGATATATATATCAATTTCCAGCCGCTTGCTTCGCTAAGACAAATCAGCAAATGGATAAAACATCGTCCCCAAACCAAGTCTTCTAGCTAGACTACACACTCGCTCGCCCATCCAGCGGAGAAAGTGACGCTGCCTAGCATACTCAACTGAGTTGGCCATTAAAACTACAGTTTCTTACCCTGTTGGTGTGTAAAGGAGTACCTCAGTTTTGAAACAGAGGCTTTCTCAGTTGGTATGTAAAGTAAGGGACAAACTCCCAGTTTCTAAACTGTCAACTAGGCAATTTCTTCCGTTTCCCTCCCTAGGCCCTCAAAACTGCCAACTTCGCCAACTTCACCAACTTCACCAACTGAGGTGGTGAAGTTGCAACTGGCAACTTTCAGTTTCTAAACTGTCAACTGGGCAATTTCTTCCATTTCCCTCCCTAGGCCCTCAAAACTGCCAACTTCACCAACTTCACCAACTTCACCAACTGAGGTGGTCAAGTTGCAACTGGCAACTTCCAGTTTCTAAACTGTCGACTGGGCAATTTCTTCCGTTTCCTGATTGTCCGTCTCTCTCTGGAAGGGGTGGAACTGTAACTGAGCCCTGCCTGAGACGCTGAGCTAACCAGGTGCATGTTTGGATTTGTTGTGTGTGGTAGGTGCCATGATCTGGGTGGGGGGGGTAGTTGCTCTTGTGGCTTGTGTGGGGCGTTTTAGGTGGTGAGGGGATCCTAGGTTAGCCATTAGTAGCTGCCCGTCAACAGGGTTCTTCGGCCGTGTTAGCCTCTCTTTGCCGTGCTTCTATGCTTGCCGCTCTTGTCTCAACTGCAACAACTGCAACAACTGCAACAACTGCAACTCTGTGCGTCTTCCCCCCGTTTTTGTGTGTTTGGCGTCTCCTTCCATCCTCCTGGTTTTCTTCTGCGTCTTCTCCTGTCCTGCGCTCCCTCAACTATGTACTCTACTTGGGTCCTTATTTTTTCCTGGTTTCCTTTCCCTGGTTCTGGGTCTCCTTGAGCAGCTTCCTCTTGCTTTCTTCTTTGCTTGAGCCCTCCCTCCTCTTTTTGTTTTGTTGTCTGTCAGGTCCCTGCTGGGGGCCGTAGCTGTAACACCACCAAGATAAAAATAAAATAATTCCCTCCCTAGGCCCTCAAAACTGCCAACTTCGCCAACTTCACCAACTTCACCAACTGAGGTGGTGAAGTTGCAACTGGCAACTCCAAGTTTCCAAACTGACAACTGGGCTAACTCCTCACTACCAACTTTGTCAACTAAGTCTGCCAAGTTGCAATTGGCAGGAGAGCTTTTATGGCTTACCAACCGTATAGACGCTCTTCATCAAACCTAACTTGGTACAATGGGTACAATCTAGGCATTGTACTTTTGACAATTATGACAAGTGAGGTTCTTATGTCTCCTTCAAAAACCAGCATACCTAAATAAATATGCACATAAAAACCTAACCCTAACCCTAACCCTAAACCTAACCCTAATCCTAACCCTAAACCCTATCGAGCTACCAAAGTGCAAAGCGCACTAGGGTGCTTTTTCTAAGGTAAATACACAAGGGTGCTTTTCCTAAGCAACCGCTTCGCGGTTGCAATGAGTACTTGGGTGTGGAATTCACAAGAGCGCTTTTCCTCAGATATTTTAGTTGACATTGACAGTTTGGAAACTGGGAGTTGTCAGTTGCAACTTTGGCAACTCAGTTGGCGAAGTTGGTGAAGTTGGTCAAGTTGGCAGTTTCTGAGGCCCCGGGACTGAAATAGAGGAGTGATTGTCCAGTTGACAGTTTGGAAACTGGGAGTTGTCAGTTGCAACTTTGGCAACTCAGTTGGCAAAGTTGGTCAAGTTGGTCAAGTTGGCAGTTTCTGATGCCCCGGGATGGAAATAGAGGAGTGATTGTCAGTTGACAGTTTGAAAACTGGGAGTTGTCAGTTGCAACTTCGGCAACTCAGTTGGCGAAGTTGGTGAAGTTGGTGAAATTGGCAGTTTCTGATGCCCCTTGATGGGAAAAAAAGGAGTGATTGTCAGTTGACAAATTGAAAACTGGGAGGTGACAGTTTGAAAACTGGGAGTTGCCAGTCTGGAAACTGGGAGTTGCCAGTTGGCAAAGTTGAACCTGGGCGTTCCTAGATCCACCAGTTTAAAAAATAAACTGGCATTGTAAAGTTGGCAAAGTTGGCATAGTTTGGATGTTCAAAACTTCAGTTTCCAACCCCAAATTAGACAGCGACTGGGTCATCAAAACTGGGAGTTGTCAGTTGGAACTTTGGACCAGCGTCCCAGACCTGATCCAGCGCCCATCCAGCCAGTATAGCTTTCCATCTCAGCCGAGATTGTATCGCCAGGTTCACTAGTTACCCGCCACCCGGTATACAACATTTGACAGACGCGAGCTCCACATATTTAGTTTGTCTCGAAACACACAACACTTTTGCTCTTTCTCGACTTCATTTCCTCCGTGCATATAAAACATCTTTACTATGTTGTAAGTATCAGCCGGGCGTGGTCATACCTCAAACTGGATGGGCGAACTCGTCGTTTATTCAGTTTACTAAGGTTTCGACTCGCTAAGAATTTTAATTATTTTTGTAATGGTTTTAAGCTAACAACATACCTAAACTACTTCTTCAGGGCAGTCTTCCCTCAATGCAGATTCGCAATCAAGGGACCCAGCATGAGCAGAATGGCGCCATTCCTGACATTGAGATGAGCAGCACCCACCAGGCAGGAGTTGCGCAGGCGGCGCCGCCTGCCAGTCCGCCTGCCGGTCCAATCGCGACTGACGAAGACGGGCGTGGCAGGCGGAAAGGGGTCCAAGCTGGTCTTGCAGGAGCTGCCAGGTGATATAGTCTTCTCGTCCCCGGACACATGGCAGCAGCACAATTACCAGGAAACTGCAAACTTGACATTTTACTTCAGGCATCTCAAAGCCTTGACCTGGTCCTGTGGTGAATTTGCTGCTGCGCTGGCAGCACTCACTTACGGCGTTTCAGCTCTGGCAGCCAAGCTACTCATGCAACAGAACGTACGTAGCGGGGATTTTCTGCATTGTAGTCAAAGTGCACCACAGTAAGAGTAGCCTTCAGGTTGCATCTTTTTAAGTTTTTTAGGTTGCTACCTTTTAACATTTGCACACCGCAGTCTTGGATGACAAAAAAAAACACCCTTGCTATCAAGACAAACTTCTGGATGAACGCAGATTCCCACTTTTGAGATTCTCGGAGCAGCAGGGGTTGTGTCTGTGGTAAATAAGTGTGTGAAAGCAAAGTAATTTGTGCTGTTGCACTTGATGCAACAACGAGCTTTCTTGATTGTCAAAGGTTGTATGGATTCTGGTTTAATTGATTAAACACAGCCCAACCTGTTTACTCTAGGTTATTTGGGTGTCAATCGCACTTCCTGGAGGTCATTGTAGACTATGGAGTGACCGTCGCCACCTCCCATATATCAGTGAGTCTGAGGAAAGTGTCTTTAGTGACTCTGCTGTTTGGATTGAATCGTAGGCAACATCAAGCATGTTGTTAGGGCAGCAAATAAGTGAAGACCTTGACATTTCTGTGCGACATTATGTGGTGGTTCTGCTGCTACAGCAGAGGATGTGTAGGGTCCGTGGCTACTTGCACAATTTTAAGTGACCCTGTCGCCTTTTTTCTTTGCAGTTGGCAGAGGCCTGATTGGCAGCGCAGGAAAAGGGCTTTACTACTATTCTTTAGAGTACTTGGTAAGGATAGTAACATCTCAATACATTTTAGACCCGTTTCAATGATCTTTTGCGTGCGTGTAACGCACAAAACCTGCCGTTCAGCAGGCACTATGTGTTGACAAATATTATGCAGCAACAATGCTAACACCCGGTTTGACACTGGAATTAAAACACACATACACACACACACTACTACTTCTCCTATCTATTCAGCCACTGGGAACTGCGGTATCTTTGCATTTCCTGGTAAGGTCGTTCTTTTGAAGTGCATGCATGCTGTTAAGAGCCTAGTCTCTTTCTTCTTAGTAGACGCGGGAGCAGTCTTTGTAACCTGCGTGAGATCTCCCTCTTTGCTTATTCTTAGTAGATGCAAGAGCAGCCTTTATAACCTGTGTGAGATCTCCATCTTTGCTTATTCTTAGTAGATGCGGGAGCAGCCTTCGTAACCTGCGTGAGATCTCCCTCTTTGCTTTTACTTGTGCACTTTTATAGAAGGACACCCATACACTCTTCAAAGGCAGTGGAAGCTTCTGCGCCGGCTGTAATCAGTACTGAGCAGTCACTGTAACCATTACTGAGAGTCACTGTAGTTAGTACTGAGCAGCGCACTCTGCTCACACTAGCCAGGTATCCTCAACATCAGGGCCATCTCCGCCTTTATATCTGGAAACACCACCACATTGGCCGTAATTGATACCGGAAAAGTTATCTGGATCTGAATAATCTGTGACTAGGGTTGGCCAGATTTGTACACTTTGGGAATTCCCTGCTAGAAGTAGTGTATAGGTATACACCATTCCTGGTATATGTATGGTACTGGCCAACCCTATGTTCCCTGCTAGAAGTAGTGTATGTACACCATTCCTGGTATATGTATGGTATTGGCCAATCCTATGTTCCCTGCTAGAAGTAGTGTATATACACCATTCCTGGCATATGTATGGTACTGGCCAATCTTATGTTCCCTGCTAGAAGTAGTGTATATACACCATTCCTGGTATATGTATGTTACTGGCCAATCCTATGTTCCCTGCTAGAAGTAGTGTATATACACCATTCATGGTATATGTATGTTACTGGCCAACCCTGCCTGTGACCAACATTGCGCAATCTGGGAATCAAATGCTTTAAAATAGGGCGCAACTCAACGCTCGAGCAAATCAGGGCGCCCCCCCCAGCAGAAGAGCCTGTCTATAGTTTTGCATATAGCGACCATTACCAGCAACTTTTCCTACGCAGTCCGTGGTTCTGTATTCCGACTGTGTAATTGGTACGGTTTCCAACTGTGTAACCATGGTTCTGTATTCCAATTGTGTAACCATGGTTCTGTATTTCAACTGTGTAACCATGGTTCTGTATTCCAACTGTGTAACTATGGTTCTGTATTCCAACTGTGTAACCATGGTTCTGTATCCCAACTGTGTAACCATGGTTCTGTATCCCAATTGTGTAACCATGGTTCTGTGTTCCAACTGTGTAACCATGGTTCTGTATTCCAATTGTGTAACCATGGTTCTGTGTTCCAACTGTGCAACCATGGTTCTGTGTTCCATATGTGTAACCATGGTTCTGTATTCCAACTGTGTAATTAATGGAGCCGAGGGGCTGGCATTATGATCCAATCACTTTATCTGATACACCATACCTGCATTCACTGATGCAGAACCCGGCATTGGCGAGTCTAATAGGGTGGATCTTGCTCCGTGAGAAACTGGGACTGAGAGGGTTGTTGGGGGTGGTATGTAGTGGCAAAGACGATGCACATGATTGCTGTAATGTAGCCTGAGTTCAATATCCTTTCTTTTTGTCTTCACTTGTTCCGCTGCAATTATCCACAATTTCCCTGCGCAGGTGCTGAGTATTGTTGGTGTGTTTTTACAGACGCAGCCTCCGTTCTTGTTCCCAGATAACATTCAGGAGGCAGAGGTATGGGAAGGACCTTTTGTGGGGCGTTTTTCTAGTGTGAATTGCTTTTGCATACTGTTTGCTTGTACATAGTGTTTTTCTGTCAGTGTAGACCAAAGCTCCGATGCTGGCACCACCATCTAAGCCTTTCACATTGTTAAGCATGCTTCCACAATAACAAAGTCGAACAAGACAATTACTCGAAAATTAATGCAGTGCAAGTGCTGTGTGTATGTAAGTTCATATATCCTAAACAATTGTCCGGTGATTAATTTACAAGTCCTTTATATACCTAGTAAGCATGAACATAGAGAGGCATGCACTACCCCTGTGCATGCCGAGAATATCTGACACCCAACCAGGGTGAATAATACACAAGTTTATGAACTGCTGTAAGCATAATGCTGCCTCTTGTGCATGGATGCAGAAAACACGAAAACATTACGCAGGCAGTGAAAATAACTCCCCACATTTAATTCAAGGAAAAGGAGCCATTTTAGTAACGGGTACTGTTGAAATCCTCCACCAAAAAATAAGAAAAAGGTCAATGGGGATCAGGAGGGTTGCAGGCTTGACCTTAAACCGGCTCCTGATGACAGCGGGTTATAGTACATGAACAATGCATGATTGCAGCTACACACCTGATTTGATCCGAAAGTTGCACACTTGATCAGCAACTGGTTAGCTACTGGAATTGATTTCGGTATGAATGTAGCTCTTTGCGCGTTTGCTTGTGAGCACCTTAAGATGCACTTTCGATCATCAATCTGGTCAGCTGCTGTATTAGTTACAAAGTGATTGTAACTCTTTGCGCATTTTCTTGTGCATCTACACATTTGACCAGATCCAAAAACAACACACGTAACAGCCACGCACCTATGAAATCTATGTCATCAGTGGATGTTTCCAACTAAGTTCATATTTGTGTGTGTGTGCGTGTGTGTGTGTGTGTTACGTTCCTCAAGGAGTGGGACAGCGGAAAGATAATTGGCACCGCTGTAGCACTTGCAAGGTGAGTTTGATCTTGAAGGTGAGTTCAAGCTTGAGTTGTTTTAACTGAAGTAAGTCTCATGCTTTAATTCTAAGCCACGTGAGGGAGCCCCTTACTGTCTGCTCGTTTGGCTGCCGTCAGCAGGTCTTTCCCAAGATGCGCATTTTTGTACAAGATTATCATGCTTGAAAATAGCATGCACACTTCCATATGTTAACCATGACAAGGCACTTGTACCCTCAAAATCACAAGCGCACATTGGTAGGCAAAGTAGTGATGACAGTGATTCCATAAGAACACAAATAAGTCACTCCTTTTCCTTAATCAATGTGGGGAGTGTTTTTTACCGCCTGCGTAGGTTTTTCATTATATCTCAGCTTTCCGGCTCAAGCCTATTCAGAGCCAAGACCTGATCACATATCCAACCTATACTTTTTATCCATCCTCAATTTCAAATAAATGCTCCTTTTTCCCACCAACCTCAAAGCTCAAATTAAAATCTGCCCCTTACTGAACGTACCTCGCCCCTTGTGCGCCATGCCCCTCTTATAAGTTACAATGCACGCATCACTTTCTTTAACACAGTGCACTCTGTGCTCACAGTGCTTTTTTGTCACTCTCCAACACAGTGCACTTATTGTGTCGCTTTCTCCAACACAGTGCACTTATTGTGTCACTCTCTCTCTCTCTCCCTCTCCCTCTCTCTCTCTCTCTCTCTCTCTCT
>Ga0307968_1003345_pt1 | contig 13322 bp, 14 predicted proteins | sample OrgLakmetagen650_FD_201834 | JGI IMG/M metagenome (GOLD analysis project Ga0307968, IMG submission 201834) | Saline water microbial communities from Organic Lake, Antarctica - #650 | ecosystem: Environmental > Aquatic > Non-marine Saline and Alkaline > Saline | place: Antarctica: Organic Lake... | reverse complement strand
GAGGGTTGCAGGCTTGGCCTGAAACCGGCTCCTGATGAGAGTTGATAATAGTACTGGAGAGGGCACGTCTGGTATGGACAAGTTTAGCAGCAAAGTTCACAGAGTGCACATGGAGCTTGGAGGCAAGCTTTTTTACTCTTTGAGAATCAAGACCCAGTTCCTTTCAAGGCTTCAGAGTGTGAGTGTTGTAGATGATGCCACCCACATCCAAAAGGATGATGTGGAGTAATAATGGAGGCCCCTTGGAGAATGTTGCAGAGATCTTTGTGCTGTTCCTTTGCGGCGTCCAGCTGGTTCTGAGGTCTGGTGTCCTCACAGTACTTGATCTTGACGAGGTGGATGTCACGCCAAGGTCCGCTGAGGTCTTTAGGTCGATGCTGTCTGGGGTTGGTGGCTCTACTGGTGGCTGGCGGTGCTGCTGAGGTGCTCCCAGTCTCCCTCAATTGCAACTGCCCCCTGGCACTTCAAAACCCACCTCCCTACATTAGTTTGTTGTTTTTGTGTTTTTGCAGCAATGGGAGTAACCAGCACAAAATCTGGGCGGCTGGAGGTAAGTCTGTCTTTATCTGGGAAGCGGGGTGGGAAGAGCCATTTGGGAACAATTCTACTTTCAGCTGTTTCAGGAACCTGGAGATTTTGCATGGTCATCCGTTCGTTGCTGCCTATATCTTTGGAGACAATGCATGACCCTAAGGGGCTTGTTTTGCTGATAGCCTTAAAAATCATGCGGCATGCTAAGTTGTGTCTTTCAGTGACCAGTGACCATATTCCTTATTTGCGTGTGTTGGCACCCAGAAAGGATGTGCAGAGCACTGTCTACTTATGGGCAGAGGGGGCAAGTTTGAATTGTTGATAGTTTGAACAGTACCGCATGTGTTTGGTTATATAGGGTGCCTGTTCTGTATTTCATATTGATACATTTGGTCTTAAAGGAAACATTGGATGATGTTAGGTAAGCATTGCTAGTGGCTCCATTGGCAGTGCCGTCCTTTATGAGGGTCTGGTAGTACGCATGGTAGTTCGCTTCAGCTTTGGCATTTCCCAGTTTAAGGAAAGATGCATATGTGCTTGAAGGGCGTCACGGTGGTTTGGTAGGTACCAAAGCTTCGGGGGAGGATTATGGGCCATGTTTGTTGTACAGGTATGATTATGGGTTTGTGTTTAATTTTCTATGTCTTTTTTTGCAAGCCAATGGATGTTGTAGAAGGGATTTCCCTCAGGGCCTGCTGTTTTGATGGAGGTGTCAGCGATGTCGGAGTAGGTGGTGGCTGACTTTTTAGCAAGGGCGTCAGCATGTTCATTATCGATAATACCGGCATGGGACTTTACTTTGAAGAAGCAGTGGATGGGCGATGGTGATTGGCGGATTGCTTTAGCAATGGATTGAAGGACATCTCCTTGGATGTGGTGGCAATGGAGATCCGGGTGTGAGAGCTCCTTTTTAATTTGGTGCAGTGATGTAAGGCTGTCAGTGGCTATATGTGAGTAGCCGTGTATGACTGCAGCTGCTATAGCTGTTAGCTATGCTTGTGAGATGGTGTTGGTTATACCCATGCCTTTTGGGTTTACATAGTGGGAAACATTTAAGTGAGGGTGGTATACGCCTGATCCGGTGTCTTGCCCTACTTCATTCTTTTGGAAGCTGCCATCAGTGTAGGTCCAATCCCGCCAATCTTTTACCTTACGGGTTAGGTTTTGGCCGGAGCTGTTTTGGGGTGCTTCGTCGGTATTGCAATAATTATGAGATTGGTCAGTGCTAATCAGCAGGGCACTTGTTTTATCTGGGCCTTCTGGGGCTTGAGGGTGGTCATTGGGTAGCTTATTAATTTTGTTGAGTCCTAAGTGTTGTCCGGAACCTAAGGCTGTTTGGTAGGGATGGTTATGTACGTTTTGAATTTCCCACTTTGCCTCAGGGAATTCTTTGGCAAGTTCTTTAAGCCAGTTCTTGTTGTGAGCATTGAGGCAGACCCTGCCCTTGGTGTTCCATATGGCAATGATCTTCAATTCCCAGGAGTGTTTGGAAAGTGGTATTTGTATGTTTTCCAGAAGGGCACTTTCGCATATTGGAGTTGGTCTGATGGGATGGTGCCCAGGAATTTACATATGTGTGGGTATTTGCGGCAGAGTGATGCATAGGGAGTTGTGGTCATTTTTTTATTCCAGGAAGGGAGGAGCATGAATGTGGCTGTTTCCTCTGTGCTTACAGCAGCAGAGTAGATGGCGTGTCTTGTTGCTAAGAGCATGATATTTTCATGATAATGGGATGGCAGATGGAGAACCCAGAGAATAATCGGGAGGATAAGGCATTGGTGTTTGCCCCAAACACTTTGTCCCTTGGGTGCTCACTCCAGTAATGGGAGAATTTGGGGTCATAGTCGAGGGGAATTGCCATTTTTTCTTTAGTGACCAGGGCCCATTTTTGAAAGGCGGAGGTGATGTGGGAGGGAATTATCCGGGAGAAAGTGTCTTTGGTTTTTTTGTTCGTATTTTTAGAGGTAGAGATGTCTTTACGAGTAATGAGGCCTACGAGTTCTGATGTAAAGCTAATGGGTGGAGGTTTAATGTGGCCGTGTAGGCCGTTGCACTTTGCCTTATCAAAGGCCTTTTGCATTATGTGAAGGTGCTCGGGAGTAACCATACCTTTACACTTTCCGTCAACATTGTAAATACAGGCTACTGTGTCAGTGTACACTTCAGGAAGCATAGTGTCATCTGGGTCCTCTTACATGCAGCCATCGCAGGAGGGGTTCCATATAGAGAAGGAACAGAAATGGGAAGAGGGTGTCTCCCTGGATCGTGCTTCTCTCTACTGGTATTTGACCTGTGCAGACCCCTGAAGGAAGCTTGACTTGGGTGGTGGCATTCTCATACAGACTTTTGACAGCATCTATGGCGTCAGTCGGGAAATCGAGGTCATACATTATCCAGAGCGTGCAATCGTGGTCAGTGGTATTAAAACTGAGGTAAAAACAATAAAGACGTAGATGTCTTTGTGAAAGAGTTTGGCATCTTCTAGTGCCATAATCACGTTTTCGAGCTGGTGAATGAAGTCTTTTTGTTTGTGAAAGCCAGCTTGTGTGGTGCTGAGTATGGAGTTTGCTTCTGCATATTCGTAGAGAGTGTTTGTGATGAGCCGTGTCCATAGTTTGTAGAGGGTATTAGCCAATTGGGCGATAGGAAGTTGCCTCCGTTTCATCTCCTTTGTTTTTGTCTATTAGTATAGTATAATACTATAGTATTGCTGATGTTCCTAACTTTTGGCGTGAAGCCAGTTGCCCACATAATAATGAAGAGCATGTGTATAAGTTCCTGGATTTCTGTGGGTAGCATACGTAGAAGCTTATTTACAATACCATCAGGTCCTGGGGATTTGTTGTTGCTCAGGGTTTTAATACATTTGTTAAATGCAATTTTGTCAAGTATAGAGAAATGTAGCCAGTTTCTGTCTTAAGTGCTATCTGATTCATCTTGCGTGATTATTGTTTGTAATTTAAAGGGGTCTGGAGGTTAATTTCCTTGCTCGTTCTCTGTGTGTTTCCATGGGTAGTTTCTAGGTGCTTCTTCAGGGAGGTAGGTGCCGTGTTTAATGCCGATAGCTTGCCAGGAGTCTTTACAGTACTTTTCGAAGATCTGCGCTTGTTTGGTGGGCTCACTTTTTATTGTGCCTGTTTCAGGATCTTTCACAGCTTGGAGACTTGCCCGTGGCTGTGCATTATTATCTTTAAATATTTCTTTGTGGGCTTTCTTTGGTGCTATATTTATCAGCTGCTGCTGCTTCTTACGTGCAATATTGTTGTCGTTTTTGTTGTGTAGGGCATCTGTATTTGTGATAGCTTTCCTGGTTGTCGTGTACATGTCATTCAGTTGTTTTTTGAAAGTCTGATCAGGCACGGTGTGCTTTATACCTTGCATTGTCTTCAGGAGCACTGGGTTGGCGCCATTTTGTTGTAAGATTTCTTTGGTAGTGCCCTGGGCATTTATGAAGGGGAGGACAGGAGGTTTTGAATTTGCTTGATCCGGTGAAGTTTTTTGCTTCGCATATTTCTTTTGTTCTTTTCTGGTCGTGGGCTATAGTGGTGACTTGGGGGGAGTGACCTGACAGTTTGAGTAAGTTCTTCTTCTTGTTGTTGGTCACAGGTGGTACTTTTGGATGTGCTAGAGCAGGTTTGAGGGCTACCTTGTGTACTGACTCAATAAGATCTGTCACTAATACAGCCAAAATCTCAACTTGCTCTTCTGCAGGCTTTTTGCTTAGGTGTTGCAGCCTAGCAGTGTTTCTGGCACTTTTGTTTTGCAGTTCATTAAGGAACACAAGGGCTTGCGTATGAGCGGGAGTGAGTGCAAGCAGGGTTTCCTCAAGTTCTTGTATAATGCCATGGGAGGGGTCAGAAAGGGCATGTGTATTTTTAATTGGTCTGAAGCGCTGACAGGGCAAGTAAGGGTGGCTTGTTTGGCAGCTTTTTTTCGCTTGGGCTTTTACAATGTGAGGGATCCGCAGGTTTAGAATGCAGGTGGGTACTATGGCCAGGAGTGGCACGTGGTCGCTCAGGTAGCCTAGATCACAAGTGTAACTTGGTTTGCACGTGCTTACGAGGGCTGTTGGCAAGAGGATATAATCAATACGGCTACATGAGTAAGTAGTGTTTCCTACACTGTCCTTTCCCGTGGGCCGTGAGAAGGTCCAGGGTCTTGGTTCAGGTGGGTTTGTATCAACAGGCAAGTGGTGGGGCAGTGGGGATAAGTTTTGGTCCTTAATGAAGTCTTGGCACATTTTGTCTGCAATATACTTGTTTGTACTTGTTCAGTGGGCGGAGGTTGTGGTATTCATGTCTCTAATGATGAGAGGGGTACAGTTTTCGTTTTCAATTATAATGGTTGTTATTTGTGCTTGCATCTCAAAGCGGGAGGTTTGTGCTTCTGGTGCTACCAGAAGGCCAATAAGTGCCAATGATTAGGAGGTTTGCGTCGGTAGTGTTTAGGATGACAGAGGTGTGTCTACTACCCTCCGGGTTCAAGTGTGCGAGTGAGCATTTTGTTGCCAGAGCAATGCATTTGCATGCACGGACACTTGTACCACCGTTTGTGTTTGCGGAAGTCCACCATTTGTAGTTTGTGAGTAATTGATGTAGCCAAGGCTGGGGTTTGTTTCTTTTATGCAATTTGGTTTCTGTAAGGACCATATTATCGGGGGTGTTGGTGGCTATCATGTGCTTTAGGTTATGCTGGCTAGTAAAGACGCCTCTGACATTGAGGGTTAAGACTTAAAATGAGAAAAGGTATTTGGTCTCAGTTTGGTTGAAGGTCTGTGTAGTTGGCGAGGTGTAGTGATTGTGGTTTATGATGTTGTGGTACTGTTCGGGGCTGCTATATTTGAAAATGGAGGACAGGGGAGAAGAGCCTTCATGTTGAGAGTGAATGCTTTCCGTTTGATGGGTGTGATTAGTAGATTGGGGTGTGGGGAGGGTTTGAGGGATTGTGAGTATGGTGGTGGCAGGGGGAGGCGGTGTGTCATCAATGCTGATCACAGAATTGTCGACATACGTATTAGGATCAAAAGGTATGTTGCTGTCTGCTAGGTGTAAGACTGAGGTTGGTCCTAGGTGATCCCATATGCTGCCGCATTCAAGGGTGATAATTCCGCCTTTTAGTTTAGTCCAATCGCTTGGGCTTGTAAGAGAGATGGGGCTTTCTTTTCAGAATCAAGAATGAGCCAGGTTGCAGGTTTCTGAGCAATTCTATTTTCATAAGTGCTGGTTTATGATATCTGCCGTGATCTCTCCTTCTTTAAATTCTTAAGATGGGGCATATCTCAGCAGATTGTCTTTTCCGTTGTTCCAAGGAAGGTGGTGCAGGGACCTGGTTGAGGTTGTTGCTGTTGAAGTTACCCATGTTTTTGGTGTAGAAGTGGTCTAGGGATTGGTTGTAAACTTTGTGCTGTTCAAGGGTGTCTTCCATTTTTTGAATGCGTGCGAGAACATGTTTGCTGGAGAAAATGTGCTCTCTTATGGCCATATTGAAAAAATGGACTAGACAAAAATCGGGGATTAAGGGGAGGTTGTTGCTGTTCAACACTGTTAATTATTCCTTCTTCGGTGGCGGGTACAATCACGTGCATGGTAAATCTTTGTGCTAGGCAGCTAGTATGATTTTGGTTTGCCTTTAGAGTTATGTCTAGAGGCTTATTTTGAAAGGAATTTAGTATTTTGGTTAGTGTTTTGTGATGGCAAAGCTGTGGTTTTGCCCTCGACAATGGAAGGAGTTGCAGCTGTAAGTAGCTGTCAGGTAACTGAGGATTTTATCAAGGTTTGGGCATTGATTTGATACTTTGTATATTTCTTGGAGGCTCAGGTTCTTTTGCGTACTAAGCCAGGCATCAACAGAATCATCACTAAATCCTTAACTTTCGTTGTAAGTAGCCTTCCAGCCAGGGGCAAGCTCTGAGTCTCCCAGGACCTTATTTCTGATAAAATTGTGTGGCGTTTTAGTGGTTAGCAGACAGTCACCGTGAACATTGTTGATTGCGTGGACCTGGCAGTTATGGCTGCCAATTTCTTGCTGCTCAAAATACGGGCTATAAACCACAGGCTTGCTTGCTTTCATCATTTCTTTGTGGCAGGGGTCTACACACGGTTTACGGGCGTTTGAAATAGATACATTATGAGGGGCCGTCTTCTCGCAACTTTCCGGGTGGTGAGTGTTGTTTGCGGGTATTTCCTCTTTTGTAAAACAAGTTGCATCAGATGAGCAGCTGCAAGTGTGTATAGACGTTTGTTGAGCATTGTGTGTGTACCCTTACTAGCAGTCCTTCGTGCGCTGTGCACCTGCAGATATTGTCTAAGTGCTGGAAATTTTGGCAGGCAGGCCAGTCCGGTGATTTGCTGCACGCACAAGAGATAAGAAGGCAGAGCGGGTTGTTGCCTTTCTGGTGGGTGATCTGGTATGGAAGTAGATGAGAATAGCTTTATTGATGAGCTTTGTGTGTTTGGCACTCGTGTTTATTTTCTTGAGCTGTTTAGAGCATGCGCTTCCCCTTTTATTCAAATAATTTAGGTTGCAGGCTATTTTCCAAGCTTCCGCTGAGATGCCCTTTGAGGCATATATAGTGATGTAACCTTAACCTTAACCTTAGAGCATGCGTATTTGTGATGGAAGGCAGTGTGCATTGGCTGAAGTGTGCTGTATGTGTGCTTCAAGCAGGTGCTGTGTAATGGAGCAGGTGTTTTCAGACTCGCATCTGCTCGCGCATGGCCGGAAGTGGATTGCTGAGGGCAGGTTGTGCTGAAGGAGGAGTGAGAGCAAGACTGGTGCCCATCAAAGAGGGTATAGTTATGTAGCAGAGCATGAGTTGGGCAGTGAAATGATGTCCATTGATGCAGAATGTGCAGGTAGGGCAAAAGAGTGCAAGCAAAACCGCCAGCGTCTCAACTTCAGCTGAATACCTATGAATATTACGATAAGGAATTCCCCGCGTTCTTTTGCTGAGTCCAAAGGGTCCTGCAGGAGTGTTTCTGCAAGAGGTGGCTAAGGAGGAAGGAGTCATAGCCCTTGCGGGCATGTGGGCTCTGCTGTGCAACCCAGACAGAGCCCACATGGGGGGAATTTGTGTGCGTGTGTGGTCTGTTTGCTTGTTTGTGTTCGGGTCTGGGTGGCATCCCATAGGTTCAATCATCTTAGCAACAACAGAGATTGCAGAGGTGGGTCCACTCCCCACTGCGGGGTAAGTGGGTTTGCCACACTGTGTCACCAAGGCCGTGCGTGTGTGTGGAGCATGAAGTGCCGCACAGACATTCGTTTCATACTCCAATGAAACTGCATCCTCAGTCATGCAAGGCTTATTTTGCCAAGCCGACGCCAAGAGTAATTGTGTCCATGGTATGAGAGTGAATGTGTTGACGATTCTTTTTTTTTGTGCATCTGGTGATAAGTACAATTTTACTTTCTCTGGCCATGAAGGGCTGCTTGTAATCAGTTGCTCCGTGGCAGCTTTGATCCAGACATATAAGATACATATGCCCCATTTTGCTTCTGGCAGGGATGGTATTTTGCTATGCTGGTATAGGAGTGGCGTATAGCGAGCTTTTGTTTCTGGGATAGCTCCGAAAATAGTGCAAACATTTTTGTTGTAAGTGCAGGTTTTGTGAAAGGCATTGGTGCTTTTTTCTTTTCAATTTGGAGCAGCAGGATTATAGCGGTTCCCTCTTGGTCATTTAGGGCAGATGCGGTTGCATGCTGCATTATTATGAGTATTTGCTTGTCGTCGTCATGCTTCGGGTGGCAGATGAAAAATCCAGTGAACAGTATGGAGGACGCATCTGTTCTGGCACCAAATACTCTGTCTCTTGGGTGGGCCGTCAAAAACTTCTGGATCTCAGGGATAAAGTCCAGAGGTGAGGCCATAGTTTCTTCTGTGACCAGGGCATGGTTGCAAAAGGCTGTCATGTAATGGGTGGGCAAAGCCCGATAATGTGAGCATTCAGCCTTGGTATCATTGCCTGTCATTGAAAGTCGTGGGAGTCGATAAATTAGTCTTTGGATCTCTGTTGCAAGGTCTTGGACAGGGGGATTCAGCAGGGCGTGTGTGCCTCGATGACGAGCAGAGAGAATGCATCCTGTTAAATGCTGAGGCGTTGAGGGGTGATGTTGCCGGAGCATTTACCATCTATGCCGCACACACATGTTACCTCTGGGAAGGTATGGAGATAAAAAAAGGCACCTGGGAAGCAGTGGGAAGTGTGATTTTTGTTAGCCAGTCCGCAGCAGGCTGGGTGTGTCTTGTTGCTCACTGTTGTCGTCTTGGTGGTGGTCTTATAAACATGACTTGTCTGTTCCATAGTTCACAGTGGCGGGTCTGTAGGTTGCATTTCAAAATAGATTTCCCCCTTTATATGTTTCCCTATCGTGGATTCACACTAGGAGGCATGCCAATTGGGGTCCTTCAATCCTTGTTGGGCCAGGCTGTCCAGATATTTGTCTGCGGTGTCAGATTAAATCACTATCACAGCAAAGCACAAGACTCAGCACAACGGCTATCCGTTCTTCAAGAATACAACTGGCTTCTCCAGCTTATTATCTTATTATACAATACAAGTCAAAGCAACCTCAAATGACCAATTAACTGTTTGTCATGTCAGATCAAATCTGCAAAGTATAAGACTCAGCACAACAACCACCAATGTCACACAATTTGTCACTACCATCAATCGGGCGCAACAATGGGTTTAGTTCTTGTGGCAGGGGTGGATATAGTGCCAGCCTCATACTCCTCATACCCCTCAGCCAATCCCATACAGCTAGGGTTGGAAATGATCATTTCGCTTCCCATGTTGGCTCCCAATTTATTAGCCACAATTTGCCAGAGGGGGGACACTGAGGTCTAAAATGGTACGGTTTATGCATGCTCCTAGGGTGTGGGCCCCCTATTTTGCATGTTTCAAGCTCAGCTCTGATATTCCAATGCAGCTGAGCTTGAAACGTGCAAATTTGGGGGCCCACACCTAATTAGCCGCGGCGTGAACCCTACTTTTTGAGCAGCCATATGCTGTATCTGACCAGCCAGCGAATTTAACTGAGTGCTTTTTGGTGTTTTGAAATCCATATAATAAAGAAATATTATTGCAAAAGTAATGGAGCGAAAAGAGTAAGCGGTTGGCGAGATATGCAATTTTATGTGCCATTCCCCATGGAAAACACCCATTTAGGATATAGGGAACAAGTGCACGAGGTGTATTTTTAGTCCTGTCATTCTATACGCAGGGCGATCTGTTTAAATTTAAGCACATGCTCGGGTAGATTATAAAGTCAGCATCAGTTTAAAGCTAGGTTGGGTCCAATTTGATGAAGTGACGTGTGAGTAGTTGCACCTTTCTTCATGCAAAAAGGAGTAAGTTTGGACTTTTGCCCAGTGCCCCCCTCTGACAATTTGCCTTCTGTATTTCTATGCGCTCATTAGCGCTCATATGGTCCTTAGAGAGAGGAGAGATTTTGGCAGGTTGGGCAGTGAATTCTCCTTCTAATAATTGGTCTGTATTTAAACGGGAATATTGCTTGCAGTAGCACTTCAGACTCATGAGGCATTCCCAGTGGTAGATGCGAACAAATGTATTGCACTTAAACATACCTTCTTGCTCGTGATCTGTTTCTACTTCCTCCTTGTTGAGGGGGATCCAGCAGACTTTGCAGCAAGATTCTTTCAAATCCGACTTTGCAGCAAAGATGTTTCAATCCTTTTGAGTAGCTGCTCTGAAAGCCCTGTGGTCCTTCGGGACATGTAAAGATTGGAACGAAAGCCAAGTGGTCCATGGTCAGGCCAAACTCTTCGGGATCACAGGTTTGAATCCGCCTGGTAGCGTGAGTACTTCGTTGTGCGACAGCTTTGTTTCCATTTCATTAATCCATGCTTGTGGTGTTATCACCCATTGCGTGTAGCGTAGTTTAAATTTTGTGCCGCTGTGGGTATTTTGCTTACACTTGAAGGACGCTTTCTCTCATATTCAGGGCCTTAAGTAAATTACTATTACTTGGTGGTAGACAGGAAGGAGCGATATAACTCTTACTAGTAAACAAGTATTGCTTATTATCAGGGCAGGTTGCAGCCCCTGACTGTAAGATCGATGTCTCTCTTTGATCTAATGCGGTTGGTTGGTTCTGGCAGATACTTGATTGTTATTACATATTGTATTCAGTGCTGCAATGTCACAAACAGCATTGTGCCTTTTTTCCCTTACTAAGGTTTTTTTGTAGGTGCTAAAAGTCTGATGCTACAGCAACAATCATCACAATTTCTACATATTTCTCTTACGCAGCCTAGCAGTCGCACGTTTTGACTGACGGATTAACCTGTAAACCTGTAAACCTGCTACAAGTTTATGGCTGGTGCTACAACAAATACTCCTCAAAATATTACAACGTTTTACACACACACAGCCTAGCAGTCGCACTTTTTGACTGATGGCTTTATCTGTAAAACTCTGCAAACTCTGCAAGATTAAAAAGTGATTGTCAGCCATGAACAAAATAGACAAATCCGGTTTAAGCGAGGATGCCAGAAATCCATTATTTCAAGTGAGGACAACAAGAAAAAAAATGGCGTGCTTAATCGCGCAGCAGTTTGCTGCAGGCAGCTTTAAAAATATGCAGGCCTATGCAGCCCAACATTCTCCGCAGCCATCACATCCCAAAGGTTCCATGCAGCGTTCCAACCCCTGTGCATCTGGAGCGCAGGTCGTGTGTTTCCACATACTACTAAGTATGTGCTCTGTGCCAGGCCTGCTGCATTCCCTTCCCCCACCGTCTCACCCCCTGCTTGTCCCCCCCCCCTTTTCCTTAATTAATGTGGGGAGTGGTTTTCACTGCCTGCGTAGTTCATCTTTTCTTTTCTATGGGACACCAAATCCTGACTGTAAATGAGAGCCTTTATTGCAGGGGAGCTAGAGGATTAAGTTCAAAGCAATCCACACACCAAAGGACACCATCTGGGAAAATGCATACCGAGGAAGACACCCTGTTAGTCTCCTTGGTACACTTTCCCGAACGTGGCCAGCTGGAGCTGGTCATAGCTTGCAAGAGCCATTGCGCCACACAGGCCCTGCAATAGGTTGAAAACAAGGAGTGAGGCATGAGTACTGTTTCGAGATGCGTTCCCTGAACTTCTCGTACAAAAAGAGGTGTAAGAAGACGATCACAAGTGACATGTTGCAAGAGGCAGGTAAAATGTTAGAAATCAGGTTTTGGAGGCAGATGCACCTTTCTTGGCAGTCTATCTGCATCTGTCTAGTTTGGCTGGTGAACTATTCAGTACTGACAAAACAAGTTGATGTATGGGTCAAGGTTGTCTCAACCACAGGCGCACCCGGACTATGTTGGCCCCCGCGCCCTTGAAGAGCGAGCGCAGACCCTCTGCTCGGATGACTTCCGCAAAGCAGTGAAACGAATCATTGTACTTGACAGCGTATCCTGATGTCATCATCATGCGCCGTCGTACCTAGGTTGCAAACAAGTGCGTCTTTGTGTGTACGTGCCTTTTAAGTTAGTCAACCTACTTGTCCAAAGTAAGACATTTCATATGCTTGTAAGGCAACTATGGCATGTAATCTGCACACACACAGCACACAAATACACACACATCATCATCATCATCCACACAGGGGCAAGCACGCATTAGGAGCAGGCGTGAGTAAGAAAGCTCTTACAAGAAGAAGCCCTAGCTAATTCATGAACACCACTCTTAAACATTCAAATTTTACTGCATAGCGCACAAATTGTAACCAACTCATTTCAAAAATACCATTCCCCAGTGCAAGCTCTGTGAGGGGGGAAGGCCTTATTACTTGACACAATGCAAGCCTATGCGAGGCCTATTTTCCCCTCTCCTTATTAAGCAAATTTTTTCTTGTGTACATCATCAAAGGCACATGCAAAAACAAACACGCCTTCAAAAGCCTTTTTGAAGCAAAACAATGGAAAAATAGGAGCCCTAATAGACCTGTCATTTCGTACCAAAACGAGATCTTGGACGCTGGCCGTGGAGGACCACCACACGTACAATGGTTTTACCACAAGTGCCACCAAGCAGCTACGAGGGCTGGGGTCGGCTGTCATGATTTGGGTGCAAGTAAAGGCAGAGTCCGCCTCCTTAGCCAGTTTGGGCTTGCAGCCTGTGGTGCAGGGGGGCTTTGACAGCTGTCCTTGCTGCTGGAGGTATGCATGGTGGTACACATACAAATGATTAACATGCACCTACATCCCCTCTCATTGATCCCCCATTTACGGTTCTCGAAGGTAAGCAATTGCTCTCTGGAAATACCAGGGTACATACATTCCTGCCTCTCCTTCTTTTGCTCACCCCTTTTCCTGCTCTCTGAGATGTGCACAGCCTCTCTGAAGATAGTGTGGGGTACACCTGCCTCCCCTTCCTTTGCTCACCCCTTTTCCTGTTCTCTGAGGTGTGTGCAGGTTCCCTTGAAGATAGCATGGCCGCCTCGTTTTTGTTGGGCTGGGCGATCACTGTTCTTGCTGGCTTGGTGTCATACCCTTGGGACACGGTGAGAGGGTTTCATGTTGTTTCCTGCAGTTGAGAGCTTGTGTAAGTGAGAACTGTACACTGTACGGTAAGTAAATTGTCACGTACCATGCATGTTTAAAGTTTATAGCCTCCTTGCAATTCGTTGCGAGCAAATCTAGCATTTTTCAAGGGCATTGCAAGGCACTAGCAAGGTAAGCCTTCCGGTGCCAGTAAATGCAGCTGGAAAGTGCACACGTCAGTGTGGGTTGTGCCCGTACACTGGCTGCTTCCTTTGCTGCTGCGTGCAATGTCTACAGCCCAG
>Ga0307968_1003344_pt1 | contig 13322 bp, 16 predicted proteins | sample OrgLakmetagen650_FD_201834 | JGI IMG/M metagenome (GOLD analysis project Ga0307968, IMG submission 201834) | Saline water microbial communities from Organic Lake, Antarctica - #650 | ecosystem: Environmental > Aquatic > Non-marine Saline and Alkaline > Saline | place: Antarctica: Organic Lake... | reverse complement strand
CCCTCCTCCTCACTCCCCTCTGCGTCACTCCCCTCCTCCTCACTCCCCTCCTCGCTGTCCTCACTGCTGCTGCTCGGCGGTTGGGGGGGGCTTGCAGAAGCTGGCCATCCCTGTCTGGACATGCCCCCCACAGGTGCTCTATCTCGGGGGCTCTTTCCCACTTATGACCCGTCAAAAACTCAAAAGTAATTATTTAAATTCAATACGCACCAATCCGCACCCCCTCAACTATTTATATTTCAGGGGGTGTGAGCTCGCCGCACCCCCCAAAAACAATATTTTTGCGGCGTGATATATTGTACGTACGGTATAGTCTTTGTAGGTAGTCCCCAGTCCCCATATCTCCAACAAGGATAACGTGAAGCTTGATTTCCCTATATCCTGTTAAAATTGGCCATAAGCATGCTGTGCAGTGCTTTTGCTTTTTGGAGTCGGGGAGCAGGCCTAGTGTCTTCACAGAAATTAAACTCAATCAGGTGAACCTCCCACTGGTTTGGATGTAATTTCGTGTCTTTTGCAAGCTGTTGAAAGTTTGGGTTGCGGGTGGTAACGCGAGAGGTAAAAAGGATGGAAGCATATCGGATGGCGAAGCACTCTGACGACCTATGTTTTTCCAATAGACATGTGTCTTGTGTGGAAACAAAAATCCCACCCTGTCTTACGCATTCACACGATTTCATCTTACACATACACGATTTCATCTCTGGGCCTGAACCTGTGAACCGGAAATATAATTTTGAACTCATTAGAACTTTTCAACGTACAACGAAATCGAAGGTCGTGATTCCGTATACACTATTCCTTGATAAATCATTGTAGTATATTATAACTGGCTTGGTTCTCTTTCGCCTTTCTGCCTGGAATTCGATTGAGCTTACTGCAGGTGAGCTGAGCACAAAAAAGGTTTAGCTCAGAGATTGTGTGCAGTGTCCTGAGAAGCAACAGGAAGTAGGTATGTCCAACAGTGATGGTGCTCGCCATACTGGCACTTGAGTTGTAACCGCATCAACACAAACAGTGCTCTGGAGTGTGCTTTTGACACAGGATGCGCGCATTAGGGAGATTCCATCACTCATGGCGTTCAAAGTTTGCACACATGCAAGCATCTGTCTGTTCGGCATACTCTAAAGTTTGCAAATAAATCCTAGTTGCAGTCCAGATGGCATGCTCTGTTTCAAAACACACACACACACACACACACATACACACACACACACACACAAACACACACACACACGCATACACACACTCACACACACACACACACACAAATACACACACACACACATACACACACACACACACGCACACACACACACACACACACACACACGCGCGCACACACACACGCACACACACACACACACGCACACACACTCACACACACACACACACACACACACAAACTCTCAGGCGTGCACATTGTTTGGACACGCAGCTCACTGATGGAAGCCAGCGACTTTGATCGAGAGGTTAAAGTTCTGGTCGTTGGAAATGGCGGCGTTGGGAAAACAAGCATGATTAGGAGGTTTTGCAAGGGCATCTTCACTGATGAGTATAAAAAGACCATCGGCGTTGATTTCCTGGAGAAACCTCTGTTTGTGGACAACTTGGGGGAGGAAGTCAGGTTCATGCTGTGGGACACGGGTAAGTGAGGCTTTCATAGGCAGTCAATGGGTACATTGTGCTCGTAGCTGCAAGCTAAAGCTAAGGCAATGCCTCCCAAACATCATTCTTGCCTGCTCAGCTGGCCAAGAGGAGTTTGACTCAATCACTCGAGTGTACTACCGAGGAGCAGGGGCTGCTGTCATTGCCTTCTCCACCACCGACAGAGCTTCCTTTGATGCTGTCGCCACTTGGAAGGACAAAGTTGAGGCTGAGTGTGGAGAGATTGCCATGGCCATCGTCCAGAACAAGGTGAAATGTGTGGCACATGTATGTATCTCTGTTTGTATGTGTGTTTGTGTGTGTGTGTGTGTGTGCTGAAATTTGTGTTGCGTGCTTTGATGCCGCAGGCCACATTGAAATCCATGTGCTGCAATGTCTATATGACAAAGTGGACCATGAGTGTTGCTGGCATCTCCAACAAACTGCCGTATTGTCACTGCCATATGTCATGGACCTAAGCCTGTACATCAGACGCTGCACATTGGCCTTGTCCTTGAAGCAGTCGTGAACGCTAAGAAGTCAGGCAAAGGAGAGCCATTGCTACATCTTATTTGCTAGTCAGACTCCTATGTCAATCTACGGAAAAACAGCTACGGTAAACATGCCACCGGTCCCATCTGCACAATTCTACGCTACAGGTGGACCTTGTAGATCAAGCAGTCGTAACTGCTGAGGAGGTCGAAAGCCTGGCACGCAAGCTCGGATGCAAGCTCTACCGCACATGCGTTAAAGAGGACATAAATGTCACAGAGGTGAGCGCACTTAGCCTGGCAGCAATCTTTCCATGTCAAAACAACCACAAAGCAAACAGTGTACCTCAACCCGCATGAATTTTTGCTGTCGGAATTGTAGTGGCACCGTTCCCTCTGCCATCTCCTGTACGGACATTCAGTCCGCGGCACCTCATTTAGAAAAGTCTTCAATTGCAAAATACTGCAGCAGTTTTGAAGATGTCCTTGCCGCTTTCAAAAGCATTGGAAGAAATGACCAGGCTTTTTCCGCACCAAGATAGTACATACATGTGGTGTAGATCGCAACTATATTCCGTGAAAGCAATGTTGTGCGCACATAGTGACCAGTCTGCACTCTCTTCTATCGCACTTGTATTTTCTAATTACTATACGACTATACGGTACCGTAACGAATGCGAGGTTTGATAATATACCCCAATGCGAGCAATACAAGGGGGGCAAGACTTGATAAATAAACACAATGCGAGCCTATGCAAGGGCCTTCTGGCCTTCTGAGCAGCACGTGCACGCGCTTGTGAGCATGTTTGTGCGCGTGTATGCATGCACAGGGATGCACATGTATGCGTGTTCACACATGTGATGCGTATGCACACGCGTATGCGTGCGTGCATGCACGCGTACCTGTGCATGTGAAGGATGGTAATCGCTTACACTGCTGCTCCTACCAAAGAACCCCCCTGCTGCTGATGCCTAGGCCCACCAGGTGGCCTCTTCTTTGCTGCTACTGTTGCGTCCCACTCTGCCTGTGCTGCCCTGGCCCCTGCAACACGTTCTGCATTTGGCTTTGCTGCCTTCCCCTCTACTGCCTTCCCCTCTGCTGCCTTCTCACTTGCCGTCCGATTTCTAGGCTTGAAGAAGTCTGTAACCCCAAGCTGGTTGTCCCGTTGGGGGCTTTGAGGGGCGGCTTGGGAGGCTTTCCCGGCCTGGCGTGCTTAAATGCAATTAAGTAACCCCAGTGCGAGCTTCGCGAGGCCCTTGTAATTTGGTTATTTTTTGTGAAAAACGTTCGCGGTACGCGGTATATAAATAAAGTACGGTATTGAGCAGTCCTCATTATCCCTGTGCCTAAAAGGAGAAACTGGCTTTGCAATCTGATGCGTTGTGTGAGACCTCTATTCCAGTGGCTGTTTTTGCCATCCCATGGCAGCCGTATCAGGCTTTCCTTAAGAGGAGGCCCTGCAACTTGCATTGGAATGAGCTTAATATTGTGAATAAAGATTCCTGCACAGGAATGGTGCAGGGCATCAAAAAACAATACAGGATAACTTCTGCCTTGATGCCCGCGCAAGCAACGCTCAAAATCCAGCAAATTAGTATGTTTGCAATCATCGCTATGTTGCCGTTGTAGGTGTATATGTATCTGGCAGAGCTGCACGACAAGAAGTTGAACGCCGGCCAGCTCGGCAGGGTGCGACAGACGTCTGCCGCAGTAAATGGCATCGGCCCAGCACCCAACGTTCGTCAGCAGCAGGTACAACAGCAGGCAGGCGAGGATGGTCAGGGTGAGGCTGGGGAGCAGTATCAGACACAGCAGGAGCAGCTGGTGCAAGCACAGCAGCAAAAGCAGCAGCAGCAGCAGCCCGGGGCTCAGCCAGCAGTGCAGCAGCAGGCCAAGACAATAGAGTTGAAGCCCAACAAGGAGCGGGGGAAAAAGAAGAAAGGCGTTGGAGCTAAAATGAGCGCTTGCTGATAGTTTGCCTGCTCCTCGTCCGATCCATTTCATTGATGCAAGTTTGTATTTGGTTGAGAGCAATTTGTAGGTTGTTTTACAGGAATATCCAGTAATGCGTTGGTTTAACAGTAGCTTCTCGTATTCATCAAGCACTCACACCTGGCAACCGTTGCAACAGGTATAAAAGCAGTGACCTTCAGCCAGGTTGTTTGGCTGATCGGCTCTGGTAGTCTATTAGCTAGACCTTTAGCTTAGCTCTGCAGTTTCTGCCTGTGCCTGGCGCTTTTGCTTTTTTGAGCATGGTACTACAGTCTGTTTGTGACTCCTTTTCACCTTTTGGTACCCTGTTGGTTTACCTCCCCAACTGGATTAGATTTAATTAGATTACATGCATGGGGGGACCTTCAGTTAGACTGTTCGGCTGATCAACCAGCGACTGGTCTTCACCATTCAACAATGAAATTATAAGCTCAGACACACACAAAAAGTTTGCTGTTGTGTTGTGAGAGGAAATTGTAAACCATCTGCTGGGCACTGAGCGACAAAAATCACCCGAGAATGACTGGATAGGTAAGCGCATAAGCAAACTTTCTCCTTGAAGCACAAACATCTGTGTCTGTACACATCAAAAGGGCATGCACTTCATCTTGAATCAGTTCACAAGCACAACGGTCACATAAAAGAGAGTTTTCATGTTCCAAAGATGCTGTCTCCGCCGAGGGTGTGCGCCCTCAGCTTAAAACGACTAACCTTTTGCAAGCATGTTGAGACAGATTTAAATGCTTCTTGGCAAACGAACAGGGTGCAAAAGTCTCGGCAAACGAACTGGGGCATGCACCTTAAAACCAAATGGCACTGCAAAAAGAGATATAGTTGATATGTTGCCAACTTGCTGTATGTGTCCTGTGGGTTAAATCCCTCAACATCTCTCCACACTGTCCGCAATCTGTGCCACAGATCATTCATAAACTTTTAAGTTGATCACCTTTACAGTGCGTGCAGCGACAAATTTCCTCATGCAGCCAAGCCAAACAGCTAGGATGGAAGCCTGGAAGAAATGCACAGAGTCAGCTATTACCCTAGCCGCCCCCACCCAGCCGCAAGAAGAAACTCGCCCCACAGCCCTGGCTATCACGAAGGCGCTCCGAGTGCAAGTATGCCAAGTATGGAGGCTTCCATGGGAGAATAACTGGAAGGAAGTTTGGTGGCGCCTACTCAAGCAAAATGTGGTGGGAGCAGGGGGCCACGGATGGCCCATGAAGCGGGGGACAGCTTGCCCGTGTGGCTGGCAACACGCAGCCACCTCGTCACGTGATACACAGGCACTGCAGCTATGGGAGCACGTCTTCTGGACTTTCACAGGAGCTTAAGCCATCAGGCGAGACATACAACACAACCTCCCAGTTTCCGTGCAGCTGCTGCTACGGCATGTGTGGCTGCTAGAGCAGCCATGCCAAACAGTGAGGAAGGAAGTGTGGTATGTTGTGTGCCTAGCTGCCCTGACTGCAATGTTAAGAGCTAGGGGTTTGATGTTTAGCACGCTAGCCAGGACAGGCTTAGAGCCCGTAGTAGTAGAAACTAGGGCAGTTGATCTTCTCCTTGCTTGCAGCCTTAAAATACTTTGTAGCTTGCCAAGGTAGTGTCTCCAGTTTCTCTGACCTAGGCCAGGCTCACCCCTTTGTGTATGCTAGGCCAAACGGCTCCTTGGCTGTTTCACTGCAGCTCCCTCCCTAGCGTGTCTACCGCCTTGATCTAGGTATAGGTTGGCCAGCTTCCCCTTGCTCCCGGCTCTTAGGAAGAACAACCCGCCTCTTGTTATCTAAACCTTTAGCTCACTGTACTCCTTTCGTGTCTCCCAAATATTGGCTCGTAATGTTGAGAGTGACGTGTTGGTGCAGCTGCGTTTTCTGTAGGGAAACTCTCTCTTCTCTTTGGATTGTGTTGGAGTTTGGCTTTGGCGCACCAGTCATCGCAATGGCTTAGCTGCTTTTATCCTGGCTAACTCTTAGCTTCCCTGTTTTTTTAAGTTGAGTGCCTCGCGGTGGTGTAGCTGGATCGGCCCGTTGCCTTTTCACTCTTTACTAGCCATGACCTCCTAAACCTCGTTTTTTCTACGTGGGCACCAAAGTACGCAGGCTTTCCTTCCTTCTTTCTTTCCCGTGCTTGACCTTCTTGTTTTGCCTTTCTTTCTCTTCACCTTTGTTGTCCCCCCTGTTTTCTGTTATCGCTTCCAGCCTGTCTCTCTTGCTTCCCTTTTATTGATCAACTTTCAGTTTCATTTCAACCTCGTAGTAGGGAGTTTGCTATCTCCCCTGGACCTATGTAATACGCCATCATCATCATCATCATCAGAAAAATCTTAAATGTAAATTGTGCGTGTGTATGTATGTTGCGATGACTTGCATTTACAGCACGCAAAGCATGGTGTCCATTTTTTACTTACACAGCCCCGATGGATGCGTCGCACACACTTTATGCCGCGTTTTCGACCACAAGAATGCTCCTCCGTGCTTAGATTCCAACAAGTTTTGCTGATGGGCAATTTGCTGTGCACAGCCAGCGACAAAGTAAATGTCAACTGTGAAAAGGGGGACAGTGGCTGGTCTCGGCTTGCGCAAAGTTAAGAAAAAACAAGAAAAGAACGCAACAGTGTAAAATCTATAGCATGGATTAGGAAAGGATATTGTTCTGTGTCCTGTACCTCTATCGCTTGATACCGCTTAAGAGGCAACTTAAGCTCCATATGCAAGCACGCTAACTAGCCAGCATTTACGCCAGTAACCTACACCTAGTTTTGAACGCAGGGACTAGTGTGTACTTAAATTATTTCAAACTCATCTTAGAAGTCACTTCCGCCCACACCCCCCTTCCTTCAACAATGAAGAAGCTCCAAGCAAACAAAAGGAAGCCGTGACTCTGTAGGCTCAATGTCTATACCATCCCTCAACCCGCCCCCCAAAGACTGCAGCCATCAAATGCACGTCTGAACCTGCACCTACTATCCAGCTGGCCGCTCCCCAACAAAACCAGCCAGCACGACCACTAAAAATTGAAAACGCAGCCAGACAGAATCCAATATCATCTCTCTCCCCCTCACTCAAGACTTATTCCCCTCCATCTAATAACCAACCAATAGCCAACCCAACAAACATACATATAACACGCTTGCAAATCGCTTGCCACAATCATCCCGTAACACAAACACTTACGGCACAGACAACTACTTCCTTCATCCAGCAAGTCAATAATACCAACTTAACACGCACCACAGTAGACGAGAAATATAAACTCAACCTACCACATCCACAAAACCAAACTTTGAGAATGTCGACCACACAGCACCATACGCGCAGCACAGACCCCAGAGACAAAAAATATGCAAGCTCTTTGATGTAACCCAATGCCTACCTAGCCTGAGCCTGACCCCCTTGCGCACCACCTATATCCAACAAGGACTTTGCACTTCTCTGCCTTTGTCTTTGTACACAAGAAGACAAGGCCTTTTCTATGACGCCCAACAAGGCCATTAAAATTACGCTTTATCATGATGATCTGGACAAGAAAGTTTCCACCTGCAACAAAAGTGATGCTGGCCCCTCAGAAAGACAGAAGCAATACCACACGCACTACGCTCCTATGATTTTAGAAAGATGGGCCCTACCCCCGTTTATGGCTATCGGATTGTGTCTGGGCCACTCAAGCTGCTGTTTGCACTGATATTGAATGTGCAACCTGTGAGATGTGCTTCTACCATCCAGGACTTGAATCACTGGATCTGCTCCCTTCCTTTTCAATTCATGTACATATGCAACGTCTGTAATCATATCTACCATTCATACCTACCATTGGCAGTGCCCACTGAAACTCAACTGCTACAATGCCAATGAGCGAGAGGCTATTGACACCAATGACACATGGGCTTGCCCAGCCTGTGTCAATCTAAATGAAAATGAAAAGAAAGAACGGACCTTAGGATCTCTCAAAAAATAGTTGGTGAAAGTCTCGTGGGAGCCTGGGAGCCTTGTTTTAGACGCAGCCGTTAAAAGTACAAAGAGCATATCACTGCACCAAACATACATCAACCTGCACTGGACACACACCTTATTGATCTTCAAAAACAAGGATCTTAGCCAACCAAGAAAGACACCCCTATGACATCAAACTTAGAAACAAAGTCAATTTTGACATCCAGCCCACCAACCCTCAAGCAGACAATGTAGCCACTGGGCGCTGCGAGTACTGGATCACTGACATTGATTTTCTCTCAAGCGCCAACGAAACAATACCGAATCTCCCTCAGACGATCCCTTACTCCCAAAAGTGGACACTGCCACAGTAGCTTGCATTTACAACGTAGACGGAAAAAGCTAAGGCGTGATCACCCCTGAGCGTCTCAACGTGCTACAAAGGGCTTTGAAAAGGCAAAGTACAACGGCTTACATGACAACATTCACCTGCCTCCTGTGCGTCTTGCATCAGAGCTGTGGGCCTCATCACACTAAAAAGATATTGCTGCCTCCGAACATACAAACGAAGAGATTAGAAACTCATTTACACGGGATTATTTAAAGAGAAAAGGCATCCCCCCTGACCATGACCTCACATTCCCCCACTATGCATAGGCAATATTGGAGTGAACACCCAGGAGATAGTGTTCGGAAGAAACTGCATTGCCTTCTCCTCCAAGTTCTCCGGCTTCTCTATCTGCCATCCCAACTATCATGAAAACACCATGTACTTAGCAACAAGGCATGCAATTTACTCTGCTGCCCTTAGCACAGAGGCAACAAATACCTTCTGTATCACCCATCCTCAAATAAAATGATGACAACAGATTCCTACGCACAGCTCTGTCACAAACTCCCACACAAGTGCAAATTTCTGGGCTCCATCCTATTAGACCAACTTATTATACGCACAAGTGCCCCTTTGGAACAACATACAAATACCACCCCCCAAGCACTGTTGGGATCTGCAGATCGTTGCCGTTTGAAACACCAAAGGCAAAAACTGTCTTAATGCCCACAATAAAGATTGGCAAAAAGAGCCTGCCAAAGGAATCCCTGAGGCTAAGTAGAAATTTAATAGCAATATAGACCCTTGCATCGCTGCTCCCGCCTCTGGAAAAAAAGAAGGGTCTTAATAAAATAAGGAAGCTACATAATGAGCGAGCAACAGTCACTCGTCCCGATGCTGTACTGGTTGCTACCATCTCCGCGAGAGAAGAAAAGCAACAGACTGCCACTCCTAAGAACCCACACCGGAGCACTCCTAAGAACCCACTCCGGAGGGGGGTGGGTTGTTAGGAGTGGCAGGGGGCAAATGGGGGAGACGACCGGGAGCACCTCTACAGCACCGCCAGCCATCAGCAGATCCACCTTCTCCAGTCAGCACCAGACGTCAACGTGACATCCACCTCATTGAGCTCAAGTACTGTGAGGACACTAGACCGCAGAACCAGCTGAGAGCCGCACAGGAACAGCACGAAGGCCTCCGCACCATCCTTCAAGGAGCCTCTGTAACCCTCCGCACCATCCTTTTGGAACTGGCACCATTTACAACAACCGCACACTGGAGCCTTTTAAGGAGCTGGGTCTCGACTCTCAAAGGGCCAAGAAACTTGCTTCCAAGCTTCATGTACATTCTGTCAACTGCGCCGCCAAGCTTGTCCATACCAGACGTACACTTTCCAGTACTTTTATCAACTTTCATCAAAAGCCAGATTTAGGTCAAGCCTGCAACCCTCCTATTCTTCATTGATATTTATCTCTATCCTTTGGTGGAGGATTATTACGGTACAAAGTGACTCCTTTTCCTTAATAATTATGGGGAGTGGTTTTTCACTGCCTGCGTGTTTTTATTTTGAACCTAATTCCAGCAAAAAAAAATCAGACCAGACACTCAGACGTTACTGGGACAGAATCAAGCAAGTCAGAACCAAGACCTCAGACAGACAGACACATTTCTGAAAGACCAGGTTGCAGAGGAAACAGGAACAGACAAACAGACCAATGTCAGACCGAGAACACGCAGACGACTTGAAAACACAACAGACTTCACACACTACATGACCAGACAGGTAATCACCGACGCACTAACAAAACTTTTAAAGACATATTAAAGCCCATACAACTTTGTACGAACTGAGACTTTAGTAACATTAAAAAGACGCAAACAGACCAGACAGTAGATGCCTTGAATAAATTACTATCCAGACCTATTTTTGATTTTATACCTCTGGTTGTGTGGCCGGGACGCCAACAGCTAGGCAGGGGGCTTTCCTTTTCCTCAGATCACCAGGTCACCTAACAGACTACAAGAGACTCTCCGGACTATGTCAGACTCAAGCTGGTTGTATAACAGCTGCAAGCACAGGCTCAGGACTCTACCTCATTATAACACCTAATCCTTTGCAAATTGGCATACGCTTGTCCGTCATGCTAAATTGGCATAAAACAAGTGTGTTTCTTCCTGTTTCTTTTACGGCTATTTGGTTGTTATGTGCCTGTTAAGATTTTCCTCTTGTCAGACTCGCTCCTTCAGACATCCTCCATCATCATTGTGCGTTGCTTGAGCCGTCAGCCTCCTTGTTCCTCGTCACAGAGGAGGAGAGGAGGAGAATACGTTAAACGAGACCTTAGAAGGAGGCTTGTGCAGGACATGGACGTCAAGCGCAACCTCTTGCACAGCTGGAAGGACATTCTAGTAATAGGAATCAGGTGGTTGGGGGGCAGAGGACTGCACACATGGCAGATCGAGGCTGGTTTATAGTGTAATAATAATCATAGTGCCCAGGGTATAGGTCAAATAGTGTGAATCATGTAACAGCAGCCGGGCATTCATGAATCAAACGGATGTGGTCTTGAATTGCAGCAGATCCTCGGTTGATGAGATCGACTCGGGCATGTAGTGTCACTCCTTCTAGGTACTAGCTTGTTCATTACTCACGGTTTTAGCACTGCTGTCTTATTATTACTACGCCATCAATGTTTCTCCAAGAATGCTAGGGGTACAGCTTGACCCAATAGAGTATATAATTCAAAGTTTCTTCTTAACGTAAGAATCAATAGGCGAGCAGTCATGATGAGAATGCTTGTTTGGTTCTTAGAACAGGTCAATATCAGAAATGAAGATTAAGTCAAAAGTTGACAGTAAACACTTGAACTGATGTTGCTGGTCCCCTCAATGAACTCATTAATTCAAATAAAACTGTTCGTTGACGTACTGTCCAAGAAGGAAACCTGAAGCTGGGCCATAGAAAGCCTGGATGCTTTCCCCCTTGGCAATATTTTTGCAAGACAGCAGAGCACCACGGCGCGCCCTCCCAATGGTAGGTGTGGACAGATGTATCATATACCTTGCTCGTGATCCGCTTCTTCCTCTGTCCTTTCCTTGCTGTGAGGGTAAACCTAGCAGACTTTGCAGCACTTCCCAAGACTAAAAGTGAAAAGTGAAAAGTGAAAGGCGAAAAGTGAAAAGTGAAAAGTGAAAAGCAAAAAGTGAAAAAAGCAGGCACGCCAAAAAACTTTAATAATTCCGCAATACGAGACTTAACATCTGTATCAAAGGCATGCAAGCCAAGGTCGCTGGGTGTACCCTCCTCTGCACTCGCTGGGTTTATTACCCTCCTCTGCATTCGCGATTGATGCAGATCAATCGCGAATGCAGAGGAGGAGGTGCCTGGGCACGTTGTCAGGACTGTTACGAAGATAGCCGAGCGGATGCTACGCACGCGAAGCATTCCTGTCCGTCCCTTTTGTGGCTGGAGTTTACAGCAGTAACGCGTGAGTTTGTAAGATGGATCTAGCCTGTCAAATTTGCGTCGATTATGACTATGATGCATTGCACTATACTGCTTTGCACAATACTGAAACTCGCACAATACTAAATCTTACTGGCACAACACTGCACAATCTTGGCAACTCATTGGCACAATCTTGGCACCTCGTTTGCACAATCTTGGCACCTCGTTGGTACAATTGGCACAATACTAAACCTCGTTGAGCACAACACTGCACAATACTAAACCTCGTTGGCAACCTATAGCAATTTGTATACATTGCCGTGTACAATTGCAGGCTGGACGGCACGTTTCCGCCACACCCAGACTATGAACAGGTAAACCCAGATGAATCTCATTGACAAACAACAAGTGAAGGTGGGTGTAACAAGTGCAAATGAGGGAGCTGGAGTTGTGCGCTCAGGCAGAGATCTGGTTAAAATTTTTGAGATTGCTGCCCATATGTCGACAATGCTTATTCGAGTGAGATACACAGGAAGCTCACTTAGTTAAAATCAATTCGAAATCCAGGTCAGTTTGTACTCATTTGCATTTATGTGCACGTCCTTTTTTTACTCCTAGGCCACTGCCCAGCATTTCATCAAGATCGTCCAGGATAAGGGCCTGTGTGGCCAGGATGCTGTGGTGTTGGAGCTGGTCTTAGAGAGCCAGCAGAATGATGATTGAGTGGGGTGTTCTTACTGCTCCTTTGTTCTTGCTGCTCCTTTAAGTGATGATGCTGAACAGTTCTGCAAGGCTTTTAAAGGGTGGATGCCAGAGGATGCGCTTGTTAATTATGTTGGTATATCATCGATAAGAGAGAATAGAGGAATGCACTGATTTCGTCTGTGTAAGTCAGCCTCCTTGTGCCGGGAAAAAAAAACCCTGTTTAAATGCTCCAAAATTAGTAAAGTACACAAGTCTCACCTGGTCCAGATTAACTATTTTGCCATCAACAAGCACAACCAAATCATCAACACCTCTAGGAAGGACGATACACTTTCTAATAAGTTTTCCAACCTGTCTCCTTGCATGCAGACTGACAAGGGTAGTTGAAGAAGCCCTAGGTGCCCTGCTTCACACGTCCCCCAGCACCCAGTACCCTCCTTATTGGCGCTTTGGCGCTGTGAAAGGCGCTCTTTGCCGCCTGGAGTGGATGGGTGCCCCGTCAGTACTCCGTCCCATCGCCCACGTGCGCTCAGAGCTGCACTCCCTGGTGGAAGGCTTTGATTGGGAGACCCTGGAGTCCACACTTGTTCAATTTTTTTTTTTTTTGGTGGGGGTTGTTACACGGTCCTCAGCAAGGGCCTGACAGAATGAAGGAAAAAACCTAAAAGACTGGGAAAAGGAAAACTCCTGCCTAAAACAGAAAAACCCTCCTTGAAAAACCACAGTCTGAGAAATTGGCCCACGCTCGCAAGAGCACAAGCTAAGAGTGTGTCTGAAGAAC
>Ga0307968_1003343_pt1:0-10000 | contig 13323 bp, 15 predicted proteins | sample OrgLakmetagen650_FD_201834 | JGI IMG/M metagenome (GOLD analysis project Ga0307968, IMG submission 201834) | Saline water microbial communities from Organic Lake, Antarctica - #650 | ecosystem: Environmental > Aquatic > Non-marine Saline and Alkaline > Saline | place: Antarctica: Organic... | reverse complement strand
ACATCAAAGAAACGCTCAAGGAGTGATCCTAAGATGCCTCTGATATGTTTATAGGAAATTGTCTTGAAGGGCTGCATGGGATCTCTGAATGCCTTTCTCGTCCTGACGTCTTTCTGCCTTTTCCAGATATTCTACAACTCCACCAGAGCCGCCACAGAGCTTTGAGCAGGACCTGTACGAGCTCCATGCAGAAGTCTGCGCCGCAGTCGTAAGTTCTGGAGCCTTCACTTGGATCTTTGGTCAAGATCCCACACAGTTGATTGAAGGCATTTTTTTTGCACTTGTTTCCTACGGTTACACAGCCATTACTTTTTGATCCTTTGGTTAAACCTCTTCCGCCATCCTTTTCTGTCACAGTCCACACCCACGTTGTTTGTAAGGTCGTGTGATTGATATTTGTTTTGGGTTCCCTTTTCCGAGGTTGAGCAGCCATGTCAGGCTGGAGGCCTTTGTAACCCTTCATCTAAACAAACCTAAGTAGGGTTGGCCAGAACCGCATACATACACCGTATATGACCGTGTTTTTGGTGTCTTCCCATTCAAAAATACCGTCCATATATATATTTATATATATATATATATGGTTCTGGCCAACCCTGGCTGTTTATCGTTTTTGAAGCACTTGCACGTTACCAACAGCCAGCATGCATTTGTGTGTCATTGTCAACGCTCACAGCAGCTGCCAGCATCATAAATCTCGTGCATTTCCTGTTCCCTTAGCACATCTCTGCTTGTTCACAGGCTGCTTCCAACTTTCGTGCGTGTCGACTGAGAAAGGCAGGGCGGCGCTGGGTGCAAGCGTTTGAGGACAGTACAAACAAACGGCGCCCACTCCTGCGCACGCGCTCTGCAGGTAGGTAAAAGAAAAAGGATGTGAAGGTACAAGGGCTGTGCGTGCAGTTTTTTTGACATCACATCAATGAAGGGCAGGCTTTCTGTCTTAGATTGGGGGCAGGAGGCTCTAAGCTGTAACGAATTAGTCCTGTTTGCAGCATGAAAGCTAGTGTGTTTCATGGTATGCAGGCACGTAAGTCAAGGGAGGTGTATTTCTGTTTTACCGTGAGAGGCACTTGAACTCCAGTTGGACACCTCTCACATCCTTATTCTCACATCCTTATTCTAACTGTCGCTGCATTCCCACAGCATTGAGAAAGTCACCTCCCTTGGCGCATTGGAAACAGTCTACTGCTAAAAACATTTCCGTGCAGCTCTTCCTGAGTTGCTGTCTTGCAAGCACAGACGTCAGCCTTGTTGATGAAACCTTCAACCTTGTTCCTTGCGGCTTATGAATACCACGACAGGGAATATTGGTCTTCTTGGCGACGCAACTTCATGTGACCCTGCATCAACCTCCTGCATCCTTCCATTTGCGGGAAAGCCAGTCGTTCCTGTGCCACCTAACACAGACAGCCCCATCTTCTACACGCTGCAGGTAAAGAGGGTCACCAGTGTCGATATATAGTTCTGCTCGTGCAATGATTTATCACTTCCCGCAGTCTACTAGCTATATTCTGTTAGCTCGTTCCATCATCTACTAGTTCCTGTCTTCTATTGGCTGTAATTTCTCTTAGGACTATGTATCGTCATCAGCGTCGGTAGTTCTGCTCGTGCCATGGTCTACTAAATTCCTGATCTGTAAAGTGACATGTACAATCTCAGACGCTTTTTATGATGCAGTATAGGTAGTGCAATAACGTTCCCCACTTCTGGCAAGGCAGTGTTGCAGCCGCGCTTCCTCACAACACGCGCTTCTTCACGATACGCGCTTCCTCACGACACGCGCTTCTTCATGACACGCGCTCACCCATAGCACGCGCTTCCTCACGCCCTCTTGGGATTGATTGCAGACCATCGTTAGAGCGCAGCAGGACCGCCGAAACACTGGCCGTGACGCGCGCCCTCTACACTGCGTGAACACCGCGTGGATGGGCGGTGTTGATTGGCAGCTGATCGAGGCCAGGGCCGCAGGGCGGGACGATGATATTGCTCCTGGTAGGTTACCTGTGACCGACCAAATGACATGGAAAATGCAGTGTTACTGCTTCTGTCGAGGTATGGAACAAGCAAACAGGGAAGGAGAACGGCTGGCAGTTTGAGAGAGAAGTTATGCAGGTTCATAAGCGTGGTAAGGTTGCTCCTGTCCTTTTGTTCAGAGCTGCAGTCAACTCAGAAGTTTAGGCGCTACTTATAACCCTCTCATGCACACACACACACACACACACTCTCTCTCTCTCTCTCTCTCTCTCTCTCTCTCTCTCTCTCTCTCTCTCTCTCTCTCTCTCTCTCTCTCTCTCTCTCTCTCTCTCTCTCTCTCTCACAGACAAACTCCCACAAACACGCACATTTTTGAGGAAATTCATCTGCGCACGTCGTTTTCGGGAAAGCCACGTTTGTGTAATCAGGAGGGTGCATGCACTTTCCTCCTCTAAGCAAGTCGGTGTGCACCTATTTAACTCGCTCTTCCTTTATCCTATCCCTATAGGCCCCCGAACAGCACCAGCACCAACCGACGAAGAGCTCGCAGACCTGTTCGAGGGCATGCTGGACAAGCCCCTTAAACAAGAAGGCCAAGCCCTGGACGAAAAGGCTGCCATTGAGGTGTCAGCCGCAGAATACGTCGCAGGTGCTGTACTCACGGATGCAATATGTGAAATGTGCACCTCATTTACATATGCTGCTTTCAATTTCTGTTAGGATTAAAACCCTGAAATGCCACAGTGGAATAAGCCAGACTCCTGGAGTAGCAGCCCGGTCGAGCCAGGCCTTTGTTTCTGCGTACGCCTTTGTTTCTGCGTATGCCTTTGTTTCTGCGTATGCCTTACTCTGGCAATACATGCAAGGCATCGCAATTCACCTCATAGTGACTCTTCTTCCCTAATTAATGTGGTGAGTGGTTTCACTGCCTGCGTAGTTTCTTCTTCTTTCTCTCTCTCTATGCATTTCCCCTTATTTGTCTGCTTCCTTTGCAGATCAGCCTACGCGACAGCAGAACATCCCTTTTGACCAGAGCCGATATCCAGAAGATGTGCACGTGATTCTGCAAGAAACTGGCCTAAGTGGTGAGACGTGCATCATTCAGTTGTAGGATATAGATCTACAAAAGCAGTACAGCTCAAACTGGGAGATGCTATGCATCATCTGGTATTTGCACAGTCTGTCTGTTTTGTCTGCCTAGCAGCTCACGTTCCTGCACCTAGGCAACATTGCCGTACGGAAGAATGTCGCCGTGCCCCACAAACCACCACAAGAACAACAATCACGACGCTATTTTTGCCACCACCATTGCACCTGCTGAAGGGTTGAGCTGCAAGGAAATGATACAAAGGCTTTGCGCTGCCGCAAGGACTGCGCTGCCACGCACCCGTAGGAAGACGCGCTCGCTGAGTTTTATGCTTCCCAACGAGGTGAGCAGTGATTTAGTAAAACAAACGCCACAGGTGTGTTGGGCTGGCTAGTAGTGTATGCATGACGCGTGTGATTATCTCCCTGCTAGCAATTTTGTTATACACCGTATGTGCGTATGTGCATGCATGACAGATCCCCCATCATATGCTATGCTACCCCCACCAGGAGCTCAGTGATAGTGCAGATCCGCTAGTACGCGCTGAAGGTTGCAGATCTCAGATCTGTGCCTGAGGGAAGGACAACACTGAAAGGGCCCTGCCCTAGCTGTTTATTTCTGGAAGCCCCCCTCAACATGCGCACAAGTAAAACCCCTGCCCTGTTGGTTGCCCCGTTTCCTTGCAGCTGGGCCGGCATATTGACCGAGGCCTCCAGCGTCTGGACACGACGGCAGACACTGGCGTGAGAAGTTGGGGCGCTCTGCTTCGTGCATGGCGCGAAGGTGGATTGGCGCGAGGTGCGTATAGAGTTTCAATTGCAGGTGGACTGGGGGTGAATTGACGAGAGATGGGTACAGTGTGCGGTTACGATGGCCTGCAGCCTGGCATGGCGATCTGAGGTGTGTTTTTGCACACAGACTTCGAATAGCCATTAGTGACTGCTTCTATCCACTCCATCCGTTTTGAGGATGCCAATTTGATGAGCAACACTCTTCCTGCAGTGGTCTCAGTGGGGTGGTCTTGGGTCACGACTAGGGTTAGCCAGAACAGTTACTCTTGGCAGGGAAAGCAAATATACAAAGCTTCTGTTTCACGTTCTGGTGTAGGAATAAAAGTATTTACTTTTCTCACTAAGTTATAAATTTCATCACCCATTTGTTTTCACCACGTTTAACTCAAGGAGTTACAACAAGTGCTTCTAAAGCTAATAACGCAGAACCTGATACAAGAGGGACGTCATCACCAGGGAATTTGTAATTATTTACAGTGTCATAAACTTCTAATTTCAATAATTCTAGTAATTCTTCATCATCTCTGTTTAAGAATACAACAACATTAGGTTGAGCGTGTATATTTATATCCTGGCCAGCCCTAATCATGATCATTATAGGAGTGCCTGAACAACACGACGCAGATACTTCTGCGTGTTGGTGTGAGTTGGGACGTCACTTGACTCCTGCAGTTGCTTTTTGCATGTGCAGGTCAGACCCGTCGCATTGCTTTCTTCCTCACGTCCCTCCAAGATATTCAGCCAAGCCAAGCAGACGCTCACAGCCCAGCCACATACCAAACGCCCAGCATTCAACAAGAGTGCCACGCAAGCAGCTCGTTTAAATCAGAGGTAGTTTTCCTTTAATTGCTGAGCAAGCTCAGCGGACATTATGGCTTGGCAGGAGGAAATTTCGAGCACAAACACTTCTTTCTCCCCACATCCATTTTTATGCTATTCCTGTGCATAATTTGCATGTCCGTACATACGACATATGTACACACATGTCCCACACAATTGCAGGCCGGGTTCTTGAAAGGCGCTCACGACGTAAAGCTCCAAGACAGTAGCCGGATGCCGATGGTGCTGGCGGACGCTTGCACCCTACAACTCCTGGCTACGGCAGTTGCTAAGAAAAGGAAAACCGCTGGGAGCTCCATCTCACACCAACACGCAGAGCCAGCAAAGAACCCGGTGCGTAATGTTTTAATACCAATGGTACAGGCGCACATACGTAATCTTGCGCCTTGAAGTGTGCGTGTGTGTGTTCACCCCACAACCCTATCTAGACATCAATTTCCAGTCGCTGATCTCTGTGCCCTGTAGTGTGTTCAAGCACTCAAAATAATATCCTTCCCTCGTGAGCATGATGTTTTGGTATCAGCCATGTTTCCACGACTGTTGTACCTAGGTATGTGTTTTTTGCATGTTTTGTACCTTAATGTGCAGGCTGCCCGCGTCCAGGGTGCCCGCAAACCAAAAGAGCAAGCCGCAACACCCTACACCAAGCAGGTACGATGGGTTGGTTGCCCACACACAGATGAACGTACAGGCCAACATATCTGATGCGAGCTCCTGCATATCTTGGGCACGTAAATAATTATAGAGAAAGGAGACGGAGAGTAAGGAGACTGCACCCTGAAGTGCATCAGGCGCGAATGAAGGCAGCAACACACTACCCTCCTCATCTTACCCTTACCCTCCTCACCCTTCTCACTTTACCCTAAAGAGCATAAAGCACGAATGGAAGTAAGGAAACTGAATCCTAAAGTGCATCAAGCGCAAATGGAGGCAAACAGTGTCGTAGCTCAGGCATTACAAACCCAGTCGTGGCCTAGGCTGAGAAGGTGTGAGACATCTTCTCTGTGCTGGAACACTAAGCTCTCTACACCACATACTGCATTGCAGATGCCACAGCGACTCACCAACGCCGAGGAGCTGCGAGTAATGACACAGGCCATCGAACACTTCCTGAGAATGCAAAAGGCAGAAGGCTTGAGGTGTGCGCTCCCAGTGTCCTGCGTCACGCTTGCATTTTTGATCTGCCATCGTGCGCTCACCCACACGTCTCTTGAGACCCTCCAATAAACACAACTACGTTCCACCTCTGCCCTGTCTGACTGGATGTCCTTCTCTACGCCATAACTCCAGGGTCTCTGAAATCCACCCCCAGGGCATCACACCTTTCCTGCGTAAAGCCATGCAGTTCAACTACACTAAGGTGAGTAATGTCACTGACCCTCTCCTGAGCTTTGTCATCCTGCCTATGTGCCTACCAAGGTGTCCATGCGCACCGCCAAGTCCTGCACACCACACTGAACGCTGCCAGCACGCAGCACCACGCATGCTGCACACACAGCACTGAGTGGCAGTAGCACTCAACACCTGTTGCTGCACACCGAGTCTTTTTTTGTGCATCACTGTGGCCACAGCTGATGAGGAACGAGGTCTACAGGTGGCTGAACAGGTACTTGGTACAGGCCGGATGCCTCCCACCAGTGGTCCCTGAGGTCCTTGCCGCATGCAGCGGCTCACAGCAGGTAAAGACAGTGTGTGGGTGTGGGTGTGGGTGTGGGTGTGGGTGTGGGTGTGGGTGAGTGGGTGGGTGGGTATGGGGTTGTATGCAACGAGGTTCAGAGGCTTGCAGTATGAGGATAGGCAAGCAGGCTCATGTATCGAGGTGTAGAGCTGTAGTTTTGAACTGTTGCTACATACACAGCAAATCACAAAGGAGGCGGGGGGCCTTCGTTATGACTAAAAAAGGAGGAAATATAACGCAGGTCGTGCAAACAATGTTGGCAAGGACCGCAGTTGTTGCCTTCAGAGGTATAGGGCATGTCAGTATTTGCAGCTCAGTTCATTAACATGCATCCCACCTTTGGTAGTGCTCCCTTGTCTCTTTTCCTCAGGGCACAAAGTCAGAGCGGCAACAGGACCTGCAGCAAACTGAGCCTCTTCATAACAAGGAGAAACAGCAGCAGCAGCAGCAGCAACAACAACAGCAGCGACAGCAGCGACTGCAGAGACAGCAACAGGAAGAGCAACAGCAGCAACAGCAGCGACTGGAGCAGCAGCAGCAACAACAGCAGCAGCAGAAGACATTGCAGCAGCTGCAGCAGCAGCAACAGCAGCAGGAAGAAAAGCTAAAGCAGGAACGACAGCAGCAACAGCAGCAACAGCAGCAACAGCAACCCTGTGCAGATGCCTGTAGCAAGCCTCCACCTCACAACACCTTCAGAATGAATAGGAAAAGCGTTGATGTGGACTTGGCAGGGAAGGCAACAGCCTGGCCCAGACCAGTATCTTTGTTACACAGCTGTTCTCAAAAGGAAGGTGCCTGCTACCCATCATTGCACCCCGGGCACACTGCCTTGATGGAGCAATACCAGCTGTACCAGTACCAGCCCCGCCCTCCAAACGAGCTACTCAGGTATTTAAATGTCAGGAGGACATTGGGAGAATTGGAAAAATAAAAGAGGGAAACATTGTGGACACGGCATATACTGTGACTCACTAAAAAGCTTAAAAAAAAAAGCAGGAAAGTGTCCATAAGGCCGCATTATGTGCTCGTTTTCTCCCCTCCTGTCATAAGTCGTGCATGCACTGTTTTATAGTCGCTCCAATCACAGGCAAACAAGTAGATGCTCAAATATGATCAGTCTCTATCTCTATCTTTAGTTGACTGCTGGCACTACAACGTTTGCACGCGTCTCGCTCTTTAACCTGTAGCCGGAACACGTAACGTGATCATCAACAAGAGCACTCTTGTCCGCCATGCGCAGCAGGACCTTGTCTCGGTCTTTGCCCCGACTCCCCTCTCAGTCCTTTGCTGGCTCTCCACTATTGAGGCAGCGCAACCACAACTCATTTGAGCACAACTCACTTATCCAGCCGCAACGACAAAAGCAGCAGCTGCAACGACAGCAACATGAGCAGGGAAGAGGGTTGATGGGGGTGCAGAGTTCTGTGCAGAGGCGGCAGCAACAAAGGTCGCAGCTTCCTTTAATATTAACAGCGTCAGGTTCGTCTGCTGTGCCACCTCGTCCAACCATGCCGGCTACAAGGTCTGTAAAGAAAATAGAGATGTTTCTGGTGCATGCCTTTACTTTGAACCTAGGGTTGGACATGCACTGTGTGTGTGGCATGCAGCTACTGCCCTTTGCATGCACTGTGTGTGGCATGCAGCTGCTTTTTGCATGCACTGTGTGTGTGGCATGCAGCTACTGTCCTTTGCATGCACTGTGTGTGGCATGCAGCTGTTCTTTGCATGCACTGTGTGTGTGGCATGCAGCTACTGTCCTTTGCATGCACTGTGTGTGGCATGCAGCTGCTCTTTGCATGCACTGTCGTTGTGGCATGCAGCTACTGCCCTTTGCATGCACTGATAGTTTGGATGCTTCTGCGCTACAAACCTAACCAACACAGCAATGGCAATCCGGAGTTAGAATCATATACTTCGTGTGTGTGTGTGTGTGTGTGTGTGTGTGTGTGAGTCTGTGTGTACGTGCTGTGTGTGCATGCTTTTGCACATCGCATTCCACACAAAAAAACAGAATCCATACTTGCACTTGCAAGAACACACACACACACATACACACACACCACATACACACGCACACACACACAAAAAGAAAAGGAGCCACTTAGGGCTAACCCTAAACCCTAAGGAAAAGGAGCCACTTTGGTACCGAGTACCGTAAAGCTCCTCCACCGCGAAAAGGAAAGGGAAATCAATGGGGATCAAGAGGGTTGCAGGCTTGAAACCGGCTCCTGATGAGAGTTGACAACAGTACTGGAAAGGGCACGTCTGGTATCTGGTATGGACAAGTTTAGCAGCGAAGTTCACAGAGTCTTTGAGAATCGAGACCCAGATCCTTAAAAGGCTTCAGAGTGTGAGTGTTGTAGATGCTGCTGCCCACACCCAAAAGGATGATGTAGAGAGTAACGGATGCTCCTTGGAGAATGTTGCAGAGGTCTTTGTGCTGTTCCTTTGCGGCGTTCAGCTGGTAATGAGGTCTGGTGTCCTCACAGTACTTGATCTCGACGAGGTGGATGTCACGCTGAGGTTTGCTGAGGTCTTTTAAGTCGGTGCTGTCTGGGGTTGGTGGCTCTACTGGTGGCTGGCGGTGCTGCTGGGATGCTCCCAGTCTCCCTCAATTGCCCCCTGCCACTCCGAAGAACCCACCCCCCTACATCAGTTTGTTGTTTTTGTGTTTTTTTTTTTGCAGCGATGGGAGTAACCAGCACAAAATCTGGGCGGCTGGAGGTAAATCTGTCTTTATCTGAAAAGCGGGGTGGGAGGAGCCATTTGGAAACTATTCTACTTTCAGCTGTTTCAGGAATCTGGAGATTTTGCATGGTCATCCGTTCGTTGCTACCTATATCCATGGAGACAATGCATGATCCTAAGGAGCCTGTTTTTCTGATAGCCTTAAGGATCATGCGGCATGCTATGTTGTGTCTTTCGGTGATTATGTTCCTTATTTGCGTGTGTTGACACCCAGAAAGGATGTGCAGGGCACTGTCTACTTGTGGGCAAAGGGGGCAAGTTTGACTTATTGAGAGATTGAACAATACCGCATGTTTTTGATTATATAGGGTGCCTGTTCTGTATTTCATAATGATAAATTTGGTCTTACAGGCGACATTGGATGATGTTAGGTAAGCATTGCCAGTGGCTCCATTGGCAGTGCCGTCCTTGATGAGGGTCTGGTAGTACGCATGGTAGTTCGCTTCAGTTTTGGCATTTCCCAGTTTATGGAGTAGATGCATATGTGCTGGAAGGGCGTCACGGTGGTTTGGTAGGTACCAGAGCTTTGGGGGAGGAGAATGGGCCATGTTTGTTGTATGGGTATGATTATGGGTTTGTGTTTGGTTTTCTATGTCTTCTTTTGCAAGCCAGTGGATGTTGTAGAAGGGATTCCCCTCAGGGCCTGCTGTTTTGATGGAGGTATCTGCAATGTCGGAGTAGGTGGTGGCTGACTTTTTAGCAAGGACGTCGGCATGTTCATTACCGATAATACTGGCATGGAACTTTACTTCGAAGAAGTGGATGGGCGATGGTGATTGGCGGATTGCTTTAGCAATGGATTGAAGGACATCTCCTTGGATGTGGTGGCGATGGAGATTCGGGTGTGAGAGCTGCTTTTTGATTTGGTGCAGTGATGTA
>Ga0307968_1003341_pt1 | contig 13330 bp, 17 predicted proteins | sample OrgLakmetagen650_FD_201834 | JGI IMG/M metagenome (GOLD analysis project Ga0307968, IMG submission 201834) | Saline water microbial communities from Organic Lake, Antarctica - #650 | ecosystem: Environmental > Aquatic > Non-marine Saline and Alkaline > Saline | place: Antarctica: Organic Lake... | reverse complement strand
CCCTTACCCCCCCCTCCCTCACCTCTTTTCTATATTTTAGTCTTTAGTTTTCTTCCGTTTCTCCGGTTTCTCTGAGTTGTTGTGTTCTCCTTGGTAATAATGACAGAGCCATGTGCATCTCTCGATGCAAGCGAAATAGAACCATGTATTCATATACCATTAAAGGTGGCAGCTCTGCTGTGAGCGACTAATGTAAAAGTCTCATAAAACCAAAAATAACACACATGAGCAAATGGAATGAAAAGATGACAAAATTCTTAAAAGCTTTGCAGACACTTCTGCCACACAATTAGCCAGACAATCTGGCTGAAGGTCATCCCCTACTGTCACCATTGTGACCAAGTGCAGGCGGTCCTGAAGCCACACACCCAACAATAATAAGGGAAGGAGCCACATAGGTACCTAGCAACATACGAATCCATCACAAGAAGAGCATGCACAGCGACGGTGACATCTGAAAGCAAAGATGACAACACTTGCATCTCAACTAACTGGCTGAACTTAAGACATGACAACCCACGAACAAAATGTTTGAAAATCCGAAGAATAGAAAGTTACACGTAGCTCTTACTCGCAAAGCTCCGCTCTTACACTACTACTTTTTGTGCGCTGTCTGTGTATACATACATAAAATTAGTTATGGATACCATACCAAAATGTGTGTGTCTGGCGACACCATTATGCACTGACTTGCAGCGTCCTTCCAGCTGTGTGAGCGAAAGATCTGTAAGCTGGTGGTAACACCTTTAGCATGCAGATTACATGCACGCTATGCCGTACCTGCGTACTCACGTGCTCTACTGTACAAATGCATGCACAGTGCCTTGAAAAGGATACAAGCACCATTTATGTTGGGAGTAAAAACTTGCCATTCTCTGCGTGCGCTCATCGCACCCTATGGCCTACACACATCTACTCACTCCTGTAATAATATGCTACTGTAATACTGACCGTACCTAATACACATCTGCCCACGTCACTATAACACATGAGGCTTTGTAACAATAATCTGTGAGTGCGCAATAATTTTGTGTGCTTTCAGCTTAGTCTGCAGGATCCCAACCATCGCGTTCCTAGCAGGTACCAATCGTACCCAGTCGTCGGCTGCAAACAGGAACGCATACATAAGCAGAGTGTCAGAATGTGTGTGTATGTGTATGTGTATGTGTGTGTGTGTATGTCTGTGTGTGTGTGTGTATGTGTGTGTGTGTGTGTGTGTGTGTGTGTGTGTGTGTGTAGGCATACATACAACAAGGAGTAAGTCGTGGCGAGAGACATAAAGTTGGCGACTACCTGCGGTCTCCAACTGCCACACATGTGATTCAATCCACACATGTGACTCAATCCACACATGTGACTCAACCAAAACATGTGAATTCTTAATCAGTGACTTAAGGTTTTTAATGGACCTAACTCAAACTAGCACTTGGAATTTCACACTAGCACTCCGGATTTAATGTGCTCTCAATTGTTGCTAGTAAAAACGTTGTATGCGTGGCATGACACACGCAGCGTGATTAATGTACACAACTCACGTGGGAAGGCATATGTCCATGAGACCTGCATCACGAGCTTCAAGTGATGCTCCATGACTTCACGGTACTGCATGAAAAAGAAAGACAGAAGCAGTGCCATTTTCAGGCACTTTTAAAGACAAAGTGGGGCATCACACCCTCACGGTACTGCATGAAAAAGAAAGACAGAAGCAGCGCCATTTCAGGCACTTTTAAAGGCACTGTGGGGCCTCACACTCTCATTGCACTGCATGGAAAAAAAGACAGAAGCAGTGCCATTTCAGGCACTTTTAAAGACAAAGTGGGGCATCACACCCTCACGGTACTGCATGAAAAAGAAAGACAGAAGCAGTGCCATTTTCAGGCACTTCTAAAGACAAAGTGGGGCATCATACCCTCATGGTACTGCATGAAAAAGAAAGACAGAAGCAGCGCCATTTCAGGCACTTTTAAAGGCACTGTGGGGCATCACACCCTCACGGTACTGCATGAAAAAGAAAGACAGAAGCAGTGCCAATTTCAGGCACTTTTAAAGACACAGTGGAGCCTCACACTCTCATTGCACTGCATGAAAAAGAAAGACAGAAGCAGTGCCAATTTCAGGCACTTTTAAAGACACTGTGGGGCATCACACCCTCACGGTACTGCACAAAAAAGAAGGCAGAAGCAGTGCCATTGTCAGGGCACAAAAAATCTATAACTCATGAAGCGCCTGATAGAGCACACAGCGCAGGGCTCCTAAAGGATGCTGCAACTCCGCCTCACAGTGAATGGTTATGCACGCAAAGTAAGAAAGCAGGCAGAAGCAGTGCCGTTGCCCGGGCAGATGATAGTACGTACTGAGGAAAAACTTTTGCAGAACATTGTGGGATCCATTAAATGATTTTACGATGATTCACGCATGATCTTACGATGATCCATGATCCATGATCTACAATGATTCATGATCTTACGATGATTCACGCAAAAAGGATCCGATGATCCATGATCTTACGATGATTTCATGATCTTACGATGATTCACGCAAAAAAGGATCCGATGATCCACGATCTTACAATGTTTCATGATCTTACGATGATTCACGCAAAAAAAGATCCGATGATCCATGATCTTACGATGATTCATGATCTTACGATGTTTCAAGCAAAAAAGGATCCGATGATCCATGATCTTACGATGATTCATAATCTTACGAGATTCACGCAAAAAAGGATCCGATGATCCATGATCTTATGATGATTCACGCAAAAAAAGGCGGAAGACAGTATTATTGACAGACCACTTGAACATCAAATTAAAACCACCGTCAAAAGACAACGATGCACAAAGCACGTACACCTCAATAAAACGGCATGGCGATGATGGTATGTACACCTCAAAAAAGCGCCATGGTGACACGACACCTCATGGAAGCATGCAGAGTAGGGGTTGGTATTAAAGCATCACGTTTTGCAGCCGCTAATAATGGTATTAAAGCAATACTTCCTGCTACTGCTAATTACAAATGAATAAGTGCATTCACCCAGCGTATTAGTGTTTGAATGAAATCAGTCACTCGAGCACACTTTACCCACACCCACACCCACACCTGCACAAAAGGCGTGCCGTCAAACTCTGAGCTGTTGGAAGCAGCATGGGTCACCAATGCCGCCATGATATCCGTGACAACGTCTGCAACCAAAAATTAAATTTACGGTCAGAATGGTTACTAAATGTCTCCAGGTGACATAAAGCTGCGTCTTGCACAGCACAAAGGTTTGGTGGTGTCTGTCCCAAAATGTATGCCATGAGCACACACACACACACACACACACACACACACACACACACACACACACACTCACACACACACACACAAACACACACACAAACACACACACCCACACATACACACACTCACTTGGTGAGGTAGGAACAGGGAACAGCTTACATACGTAAAGGATTTGGCTATTTACAGCTTGCGTAGCCCATTGTGAGTGTGTGTGTGTGTGCGTGTGTGCGTGGTGTTGCACCAAGCATAAAAAGACACCGGACTTCTCCTGGACTAACCTGGATCTCTACTACACACACACACACACACACACACACTCACACAAACGTGCACACTCTCATACACGCACCTGGTGGCACACCACAGTCCATTTGGATGCGGACGTACTCTGTCTTTGTCTTACTCCTTGTCCAGTTGGAAATCTATGTGTGTGAGTGTTGCAGTGTGTATGTGCATGTGTGTGCAGGTGTGTGTGTATGTGTCATGGTGTATCTGTGTATGTGCATTTGTCTTTCTGTGAGTGCGTGCACATGTTGTGGCGTGTGTGTGTGCAGGTGTGTGTGTGTGTGCAGGTGTGCGTGCGTGTGTTATGGTGTGTGTGTCATGGTGTATCTGTGTATGTGCATTTGTCTTTCTGTGAGTGCGTGCACATGTTGTAATGTGTGTGTGTGTGTGTGTGCAGGTGTGTGTGTCATGGTGTGTGTGTCATGGTGTATCTGTGTATGTGCATTTGTCTTTCTGTGAGTGCGTGCACATGTTGTGGTGTGTGTGTATGTGTGTATGTGTGTGTGTGTGTGTGAGCGTGGTGGTGTTTGTGGTGCGCTTTGTCCAAACAACAGCCTGTATGTGCATCACCAAGCATGAGCCAGATGTTACACCCACACCTTCAAATACGCGTGTATGTAAATTGTCTGGTTACTGCATGCATCAGCGTAGCCGCACTATTTTGTTGCCACACACTTTTGGAACCATCGTCAGAGGGACTCAGGCTCCCTTCTGTCTGAGTTTTGGACTGGGGTTGGATTTCGATTTTGACTACAAGGAGTAGTTAAGAGTTTGAGCTAGGGTCTGAAATATTTGATGCACAGATTCAGAAGGAGTGTAACCAAACACCGCAGAAAGACGGCGATTGAATGAGATCCTCATACGCATTATGCATCCCTTTTCCTAATTTGTCGCCAACCACTTATTGATGCACAGATTCAGAAGGAAATACTTATCCAGAATGAGTGAATGAGAGGGATCACTACTGCACATCCCTCATCTTAGCAGAAAGTTAGAACATTCTTGATGAAATAAGTGCGCCATGAAATGGAGCTTAAACCAGCACGCATTAGGTCACAGAGAAGTCGGCTCACCATCGACGCCATGAGGTCAGTGTTGGGGAAGAATGTGCTGCAGAGCAGGAAGGAGGTACGTGCAAGAATGTTGTTTGAGAATGCGTGGCAAAAAAATGTGTCATGCATGATGTGTCTTTTTAAACAAAGTGTGCATTGTTTAAAAAGATGGAGGCGTAGTGCCTCAAGTTTTGGTGTCAAAGTTTTTTGACAGTCAAACCTTTGCCTACATCCTAGAAAGTAACAGTGAAGTCTGTGCGGACAAAGACCAGCTTGCGTGAACAAAGGCTGTATACAGTATGCAGTGGAAGCCCCATTTTCAAACAACAACATGTGCATACATCATTTTACCATGTGCGGTGGGTGGCCTTTTTGTAGGGCCACTGCTAATATCACGAGTAAATGAAAAAGATTTGAGCGCCTGGCAATGTTCAATACACAGATTAATTACTTATCAAAATCTGGGCCTCACAAAACTTTGAACAAGGGTTACTTTGGCTGCAGCCTGCAGGTCTTGGGTTTGAATCCCTGCAAATTGCTTTTAGTGCACACACACACGCACACACGTACCCAAATATGCACAAACGCACTGCTTGCCGTTCATTTGAATGAACTCAGTATACAAGAGGCTTTCTCTCTCTCTCTCTCACACACACACACACACAAACACACACCATGCACGCACACGCACACACCGATTGCCGTTCATGTGTATGAACTTGGTGTACAAGAGGCTCTCTCTCACACCCCCACCCACACACAAACACCCACACCCACACACGTACACAGACACACACACGCACACGCACGCACCGCTCGCCGTTCATGTGTATGAACTCAGTGTACAAAAGGCTGATCTTTTTGACCCTGTAAAGCTCGGCCTTGATCAGCACTGTGTCTCCGACATCATAAGGGTGCTCCACCTGTGATGTCAAAATCATCACACACACACACACACACACACACACCAAGAGTAAGCACAGTTTCTAGACCAGTGTACAACACACACACATGCTCAACAATCTGCATAAACATACGCACATATACACAGACGCACATACACACACACATGCTCAACGATCTGCATAAGCATACACACACACGTACACACAGTGTACAGTACACACAGCTTCAGGTGCCTACAGTTCCTACAGTGCATCTGGGGAGGCAGTCAGCAGGTTGGGCACAGAGAGCAAGAGCTACTACTCAGGTTGGGCACAGAGCTATACTACTCAGGTTGGGCACAGAGAGCAAGAGCTACCACTTAATTTGGTAACAGAGGCTGCTACTACTGAATGATAAAAGAGCTGCTAATCACGACTGAGAGCTACTACTTAATGATGAATGAGGCTGCTACTACTTAACGATAAAAGAGCTGCTAATCACAACAGAGGCTGCTACTACTTAATGATGAATGAGGCTGCTACTGCTTAATGATCACAACTAAGAGCTACCAAATAATTCGGTCAAGGAGGCTGCTAATAACAAAATCGCGGCCATGCCTGACGTCAGTACAGTTGAGTGATGCAGCACAAGGCATTGATTGACATCTAAAATTAATTGACATCTACAATTAATTGACATCTACTATAGTAGATGCAGCACAAGGCATTGATTGACATCTACACTCAATTGACATCTACAACAGTAGATGCAGCACAAGGCATCGATTGACATCTACAATAGAAGAGGCGGTGACCCTTTCACACACTTACAAAGAGGAAGAGCATGCTCTCAAACATGTTCCTGCATGCATGGAAAGGTGCCAGAGTGTCTGTGTGTGCGCATGTGCGTGTGTGTGTGTTTGTGTGTGTGTGTGTGTGGATCTGTGTGTGTATGCATGCATGGCAAGATACAAGAGTGTGTGTGTGTGTGTGTGTGTGAATCTGTGTGTGTATGCATGCATGGCAAGATACAAGAGTGTGTGTGTGCGTATGTGTATGTGTGTGGGTCTGTGTTTATGCATGCATACACGGCAAGATACAGGAGTGTGTGTAAGCGGGTGCTATGTGTGGGTCAGTGTATATGCATGCACACTTGCGTCTGTGCCTGCCTGTGCTATCAAACAGTGTTCTTGGGAGCACGGCAGGTCAACAGCGGCTACTTGTAAATGTATGTGTATGTGTGTGTGTGAGCCTGTGTGTGTGTGAGCCTGTGTGTGTGAGCCTGTGTGTGTGTGCCTGTGCTATCAAACAGTGTTCCTGCACACACGTCAGGAGGTCGAGTGGGAGATGACAGAGATCACTGCAAGCTACAAAAGGCCGCTAGTGGAACCACACAAAAGATACATACGGAAGTGGCAGCAGCACTTTTAAGGGCGGCATCTGCCCCTCTTATGCAAGGCCTGCACATAGCACCTGCTCACACACAAAGGTAGCTGCTCACACACAAGACACAAAACACAGAGCACACGCTCACACAAGACCTGCACATACTACGTGCTTGCGAAAAGCGAATGTACGCAAGCGGTGATTGAACACCACAACAAGCGTGGACAAAGGAAGCTGTCACTTTGCTGACAGACAGCAAAGTACTCACACTACCAGACGTGTTCAAACCCACGACCCCTAAGAGTCTGGCTTGACCATAGAGCAGTAGGCTTTCAGGGCAGCTACCCTTACCTGTGCTCACACACTATTGTCTGCTCATACACTACTACCTGCTCACACAGTACCTGTGCTCACACACTATTGTCTGCTCATACAAAACCTACACTCGGCACAAGAGTTCCTGCTCATACAAAATAACACTGCTGTTTGCATACAGATGTGAGAGGATACAAAGTTAGCGACTCTAGTTGTGCAGCACCACGACCTGCTGCTTGCTGACAAGCATGCTACAGAATTTGATGTGGTCTCATACCCACACTAGTACATAGCTGCACATGTACACACAAACACATACACACGCTCATGCACATGCACGCACACGCACAGGCACACACACAAGCACCACACACGCATACGCACACACGCATACACACATTCACACGTACATGCACTCACTCACACACACACACACACACACATCTCACTTGACAGAGTTGCCAAAGATGAAGGTGAAGGCCAGGAGCGTCGCAGAAAACGTTGAGAAGCCCTGCACAAAGCGCAGACAAAAAAAGGGCAGCTTCTGATGCTGCGTTACGTTCTACGCATCGTTCTCTCACGCATACACACACACATGCACACGCATACACACACACACATGCACACGCATATACATACACACACACACACACACACACACACACACAAGTTGATGCATGGCGGTGATCATAGTAGCCTGAAAACGAAATATATACAATCTGATGAGCAACGCAATAGTTAGGCAGTATGGTGAAGGACTGTGGTGCAAGTTATTAATAAAAATTAACTCCTTGTAAGCAACCAGCGGCGCTTGGCTAGGTACATTTGCAAGTAGGGATTATTCATCAACGTAAATTCAAACGTCACATGCATGACGTCCAAGCTCACACTCCTACTAGCGCATGGAAATGGATTCAGTGAGGGGTTTAAAACATACATGTAAAGGTATCAAATCAAACTTGATCAATATACATCTTGCAAGCAATGCACGGCTACCTCCCTCAATCCTTTTTTTCACTGAACGCTCACCATCACCGTAACCGCATTCAGTAGGTACACACATGATGGACAGCAAAAAACAGCGCCCATTGTCTGCCTTACACCGACGCACGGTTTACACCCCTTTCAAGCGCCTGTTGAGAGCAGCGCTCACCTTGACGATGTCGACTTTCCAGATGAGGAAGTACAAGGCAAGGAAGATGAAATGAATCAATGCCCCAATCGCATACTCTAGGCTCTGCGTACGTGTATGTATGTGTGTGTGCGTGGGTGTGTGTTTGCATTTTCGTGTGTGCATGTGTGTGATTTGTGTACGTGCAAGGGGGGGCTGTGTGTGTGTGTGTTTGTGTGTGTGTGTGTGTGTGTGTGTGTGTGTGTGTGTGTGTGTGGCCTGGCACTACATGACCAATCAGTGAGTTTATTTGTGCTGTGCTGTGACTAAGCAGGCTAGCCCAAAGCAGGTAGCCCAAAGCAGGTAGCCCAAAGCAGGTAGCCCAAAGCAGCATGCCCCGCTGACTGTTGCCAACGCACACAACAGATCTCCATTTCAACGATGCCCCGTTGACTGTAGCCAACGCACACAACAGATCTCCGTTGTTAGTTAGGTCGGTAAGCATGGATGCACTGCATTGCAATCGCCATAGAGCATGTTCACAGGCAACTGCAGGTCTAGTGAGTCGCATTTTGCTACAGGGTTTAGGGTTAGGTTTAGGGTTAGGGTTAGGGTGACCCTAACCCTAAGCTAACCCTAACCCTAACCCTTACTCAAAGCTAACCTTAACCTTAACCCTAACCCTAACCCTAAGCGAACCCTAACCCGTACCCCTAAAAGTAGTCATTCCCTGGACCGCTATCACTGACCAGTGCAGCAAGCATGGGACAAATCACTTGCAGTGGCACATATATGAGAGCATCTCATGGTGGGCCATACTCAACAAGAAGGAGAAGCGAGCAACGCTTGCACAGCAACACTCACTCACTCACACTTGCACAGCAACACTCACTCACTCACACTTGCACAGCAAAGCGCCCACCTGCACAATGGAGTCCGTGTCTTTAAGGGATGCTGCCATGACGGACCTCTCTCTATAGATGGACAGGACAGCCTCCTTAATCTGTGAGGACGTTAAATATATGCAGTATGAAGCACTTTTAGCGCTCATGGTGTGTGTATACGCAAACGTGTGTTCACTAGTGAGCACCAGGCTTTCACAGAAGACTCCGCGTGTATGTGTGTGTGTGTGTGTGTGTGTCCACACAACATAGAGCGTGCAAGCAAGCGTTCCTTCCGTTTGACATGCATGACAAATACGAGGCCTTGCCTAAAGCTATAGCAAGCAACATACGCAATATGAATCACTTTTAGCTATCATGTGTGTATGTGTGTATAAACAAATACGAGGCCTTGCCTACAGTTAACGCAAGCCCCTCATCTACCATGCTGGAATAAAAATGTGCGCGTCAAAGAACGGAGGACAAACTGCAGTGAGTTTGTGCCAGCAATGCTCACCCATCTAAAATCTGGCTCGCGCAACAAATGACTCACAATTGAAATAATACAAAGCCAGCCTTACGCACCTCTTTCCGTGTCACGTAGTTATCGTTGTCAACCTACAAGACAGAGATGCAGGTGCACGCTGAGCAACAGAATGCAATGGTATTGAGTATTAAGGGCATTCACCATCGGCACACAGGTTTTGCCTTGAATGAATGTCATCGCGACAATGCCTGCCAATGCAAAAGAGGCTCAGCTTGTGGTTTTGCCTTAAATGAATGTCATCGCGACAATGCCTGCCAATGCAAAAGAGGCTCAGCTTGTGGTTTTGCCTTGAATGAATGTCACTGCGACAATGCCTGCCAATACAAAAGAGGCTCAGCTTGTTTACTTGGCAGCAGAGCTTTATTATGGTGGACGCAAACTGTTGCAAATTGTGATATGTACGTTTGTCTTGTGCTTAATCACAACATGATGTGGGGTTAACTGACACACAACTAGGGTTGGCCAGGACCGTATATATACACTGTATATAACTGTATATTTGATGATTTCCGTGCCAAAAATACCGTATTCTGGCCAACCCTACACATAACGAGCTTGATCATCTCCAAGCATAACATTCAACCAGCGACTCCTCCTGCGCACCTCCCGCTTGCATGTTTCACAAACAAGCTGCTTTAGATGCACAAAATGATCTGAAAGTATCGCGTATCATATTGTGTGTCTCACTCACATCAAACACCAGAAACGCACGACGAGCCAGCTCTTGGTCTTCTGGGAAGAAGCAATCGAAGTCTTCATTGGACACGTACTCCCTGCAGCAAATTTAAGAAGGTTGCGGATTGTTTTGCCGCAGGCCAGAGTGAATATACAGAGGGCAGACAATTTCTTGTCATACCAAGTATCGTGCTCGCTGCTGCTGCTAAAATGCATTCGACGTAAAAAGTGCCACAGGCATTAAAAGGATTGACTAAAAATGCGTACTAAATATAAAGATGCAAATTGATTGCTGTGTAACTAGACAATTTACTGCCTCCCAGAAATAAGAGAGAGAGAGAGAGAGAGAGAGAGTGTGTGTGTGTGTGTGTGTGTGTGTGTGTGTGTGTGTGTGTGTGTGTGTGAGAGAGAGAGAGAGAGAGAGAGAGAGAGAGAGAGAGAGAGAGAGAGAGAGAGAGAGAGAGAGAGAGAGAGAGAGAGAGGGGTCTCCACTATTTTCCCTTCCTCTTTTGGTTGAGAAGTTCATGGCACCTAAAGAGATTCCTTTCCCCTGACAGATGCAAAAAGCGACATTCACTTCCCCTTTCCTTTTCCCTTTTCCCTTTTCCTGCCCAACCCCCCTCACTCTCAACGCACAACTTGCTGAATCAATATTGTTTTAGTTGACCGCACACATGTGTTGGACAAGCAGTGGTGCAATCTTAGGTGGCCCTACTGTGCAGACCACTCTTAAGTAGCTTGTACTGCACACACACACACACACACACACACACGCAAGGGAGCACATACACAATTGCGCGCGGTCGCGCACCTATCCTCGTCCCCTCTGATGTTGTAGAACAGTGCGCGACTGAACGCTCGCACCCTTGCAAGCTCTGCATCTCGATCCTCGGGAGTCATGTTGCTATAGTTCCTGCAAGGTTTGAGTAGGGCACAACACACACAGTGTGTTGGAGTTCAGGTAGGCCAGCAATCAGCCCGACCCCCACAACAGTGCTGCGCTTGGTGTGCTTGTCCAGCAAATTTGCACTGCAAGACAGTGAAAATTACACATTTGTGCTTGTAAAAACTGCTTGTAAAATTTCCAGATTTGCACTGTAAGACAGTTTTGGCGCGCACCGGTTCAGGTAAGCTAGCAGTCAACCTGACCCCACAACACTGCTGCGCTTAGCGTGCTTGTCCATCAAACATTTACCATAAGACAGTCATGACACGTACTAGTTCTCCCATACTCTCAGCAACACAGACAGAAAAATGTCCGTACCTGATGATTGCAGCGTATGTCTTGATCACAATGGCCGTGCGCACTTTCTCAAGCTCTGTCTCAGTCATTCGTGCGAGGTCCTGTGTCGATATCGTAATGAAAAACCCTTTTTTAAGCACTAAAAAGCGCACTGGCTCATTGGGTCAAGTGAAGGTTAATTAAGTTTGACAGTGAATGAGCACACTGCTTGAACACACTACTAGAGCATGATGGCAGGTCCAGTTGTGGTTGCACACTACAAGGCATTTCCAGGAATTTTAAGGTGATTGGTGTGTTGGCAAACAGCTCTGCAGGGCTTGTACTGTGCTACTGCAGCAGTGCTGTGTCGGCCGGGCTCCGTCAGCCGTGTTGACGCAGCGCACGTCACAGCACACACACACACACCAAACAACAGCACCCTTCAGCAGCGCTCCGTCGGCCGTGCTCCGTCAGCCGTGTTGACGCAGCGCACGTTACAACACACAGCACACAACAACACCCATAGCAGTGCTGTGTCGGCCAGACTCCGTCAGCCGTGTTGACGCTGCGCACGTCACAGCACACAATAGACAATAGCACCCTTCAGCAGTGCTCTGTCGGCCGTGCTCCGTCAGCCGTGTTGACGCAGTGCACGTTACAACACACAGCACATAACAGCACCCTTCAGCAGTGCTCTGTCGGCCGTGCTCCGTCAGCCGTGTTGACGCAGCGCACGTCACAGCACACAACAAACAACAGCACCCTTCAGCAGTGCTCCGTCAGCAGTGCTGGTGCAGCGCACATACCATCACACACCACACAGAACATAACAGCACAAACTGACACGTTGCATATATATCGGCCGCCAAGGGCACTATCAAACCCACCCACTTCTGAGTGCTGTGCTGCAGCACTGCTGGTAATTGATTGACATCATATGTGTTTGTTAAATGTGTATGCGTAGGTGTGTTGTGCATGTGTGTGTGTGTGCTTGCATGGCGCTGGATTTGCCCCACGATTACCCCGCAAAAGCACCCTCAAGCTCACCTTTTTCGCAGTGCTCTGCAGCGGGACTGTGTCCATCAGCACATTACCCATCGGCCCAAGAGGGTTTGGCACTAGAGTAGGCTGCGGAGCATCTCCTCCATGCACTGATTGAGCGCCCAGGTCAACGCGTGACGCCTGACGGGTGGTCAGACGCTGGAAGCCCGTCCTGTGTTTGAGATGTGTGTGATTGGTGGTGTTTGGGTGTGTATGTATGTGTGTGTGTGCTTGTGTGTGTGTGTGTGTGTGTGGATGTGTGTGTGTAAGTGTGTGTAAGTGTGTGTAGGGCATCAGAGTTACAGACCTGCGCTACTGGTCAGGAAGCCAAGAGAAGAAGTATGTATGATTTGTTTTTTGTGAGTATGCTAGAAACGCACAGGGGAAAAGGGCTCTTGGGATTCAGCATTGGTGGGTGTGATATTTATAGGGGAGTAACCCTAATTCATATACAGGTCACGATTATTACTACTAGTGATCTTGGTTGACAAGTCTGGGAACAGATCGAATGACCTCACACGTGGCTTCTGGTATGTTGTAAGTAAGTGTCAATAGTAATGAGCACACACCTGTCACGAGCACACACACAAGCACACACACACATGCAATCACATGCACATACACCCCCCCCACCCAAACACACACC
>Ga0307968_1003340_pt1 | contig 13333 bp, 15 predicted proteins | sample OrgLakmetagen650_FD_201834 | JGI IMG/M metagenome (GOLD analysis project Ga0307968, IMG submission 201834) | Saline water microbial communities from Organic Lake, Antarctica - #650 | ecosystem: Environmental > Aquatic > Non-marine Saline and Alkaline > Saline | place: Antarctica: Organic Lake... | reverse complement strand
TGTGCACAATGCAGACAAAGGCATGCACACAAACACGTACGCACAGGCACGCACACATATACACGCACACACGCTCATGCTCACGCGCACACACACACACACACACACACACACACACACACACACATGCATACACACAAATATACACACACGCTTGTATGAATGAATGTATCAGCCCCTCTCCTTTGCAAAAACACCATGAATCCCACCAGCAGTCTTTTTCTTTTCCTCCTCCTTGTGAAGCGGCGCACATGCTTATGTACAAGTCTGCTGGTCCCCTCCTTTTTTGCAGTCTCCAAGACGCCCTCAAGTCCACCAGCAGTCCCTCCTCGTTTCTCAATCCCCTCCCTGGAGTTTAGTGCATATACTTACATACATGTCTGTTGGCCCCCTCCTTGTTTGCAGCCTCCAAGACGCCCTCAAGGCCACCAGCAGTCCCTCTTCGTTCCTCAATCCCCTCCCTGGAGTTTAGTGCATATACTTACATACACGTCTGTTGGCCCCCTCCTTGTTTGCAGCCTCCAAGACGCCCTCAAAGCCACCAGCAGTCCCTCTTCGTTCCCCAATCCCCTCCCTGGAGTTCAGTGCATATGCTTACGTACACATCTGTTGGCACCCTCCTTTTTTGCAGCCTCCAAGACGCCCTCAAGTCCATCAGCAGTCCCTCTTTGTTCCTCAACCTTTTCCCTGGAGACTGTGCCACCTCAACAACCGACCTTGCACCACTCCTCCTTTGTGGATCAGACGCACAGATTGGGCAGGGCAGCAGTTCCAATGGCTATAGTGCCGACAGAGGAGAAGAAGCCAAGGTCGATTCAGCCACGATGCGTCAGATGCAGCTGCTGCGCGTGCGTATGGCACGCCACGGACGCTACACGACAGGTGTGAGTGTGTGTGTGTGTACATGCATGTGTGTATGTGTGTCGCATTTCAGGTTTGTGTGTGTTTGCGTGTGGGTGTACACGTGTGATCTGATCTGTGAGCTGGCACACCTTCAGACTCCATCGTAACTGCCAGTCGTGCGCACCCCTCTATCACTAGGTGCATCTCCTGAGGCTGGAGCACAGCAGCAGTTTGCACCCCAACCAGCAGCAAACGGCATCCACCGCACGCCCCAGCAAACCCACATCCCACCCACATACCCGCAACCACTCTACCAAGGCCCCTCCTCACTCCACCACGATCGCGTCCTCCAGCAGTGCCAGCTGCAGCAGCAGCAGCAGCAGCTGCAGCAGCTGCAGCACGACTTCACCCCCTTGACCACCCTGCGCCCGATTCCCGTCGCATCACAGCCACGTCCCCTGCACAATTCTCCCCCTCCCCCTCCCCCCTCATCAGCACAAAGCTCCCACAGTCCTGATCAGATGCCAGACCTGAGGCACAGCCACACAACCTCCTCAATCTATGCCACCGCACCCTTGCCCCCCATGTCACTGCACCCTCACTGCACCCTCGCCCCACATGCCACCGCACCCTCGCCCCCCATGTCACAGCACCCTCACTGCACCCTCGCCCCACATGCCACCGCACCCTCACCCCCCACCTCCAACCCCAGTGTGTATGCACCCACCCACACATTTTCCATGAATGACGCGAACAGGGCACACACAGCAGCACCAGTGCTCTTACTCACTCGTGCATCACCCTCTCAGATGCCACTGGCAAACTTACATGACCGGTCTGTCTGGATGCCACAAAAACAGCAACAACAACAACAGCAGCAGCAGCAGCAGCAGCAGCAGCAGCAGCAGCAGCAACAGCAGCAGCAGCAGCAGCAGGAATGGCAGGATCGAGCAAGGCAGCCCCAGCTCGTCCAGACTCCACACAGCCAGTTCCATTTGCACCAACACCAGCTGCAGCACAAAGATCAAAGCCACTACCAGCAGCAGTCCTATCAAGACCAGCACCAAATAAGCCTGCCGCCGCCGGAGCAGCCACAGCAGCAGCAGCAACAGCAGCAGCACCACCACCACCACCAACAACAACAACAGCAACGACAGCACTGCCTAGACCAGCACCACATAAGCCTGCCGCCTCCGCCGCAGCAGCCACAGCAGCAGCAGCACCACCACCACCAACAACAGCAACGACAGCACTGCCTAGACCAGTACCACATAAGCCTGCTGCCGCCGCAGCAGCAGCAACAGCAGCAACAGCAGCAGCACAAACTAGACCAGCACCAAATAACTTGGCAGCAGCAGCAGAAGCACCAGCAACAGCAGCAGCAGCAGCAGCAGCAGCAGCAGCAGCAGCAGCACCAGCAGCACCAGCAGCAGCAGCAGCACAATATGGACTTCATAATGCCACCCCCTTCCCCTCTCCCCCCTACCCCCTCTTTCAGCTTCAGTCCACCAGTTACTTCACCCGTAAGACCCTGCTCAAGCGCCACCCCCCCACAGCACTCTCAAGCAGGGCCCTCAAGACCCTTTCAATCAACAACGCACCCCCACAACAACAAAACCAACGGCGTTCCGCTACTCTCACACGAACGGCCATCAGTGGCAGGGCCTATTAGTGGTGGAGAAGGCCTAATTAGCCAGTGCAGGTATGGTGTTGCTCGTTCACGTGCACATGTAGGTATACACACGCACACGTACATGCACGCACACACACATGCACCGATAGAACACGCATGTACAAACACACACACACACACACATACACATGCACACACATGCACCGATAGAACACACATATACAAACACACACATGAACATACACATGCACACACATGCACCGATAAAACACACATGTACATACACACACGCACACACACGCACACACACACGCGCACGCACACACACACGTACTCATGCAAACACACATGCACCGATAGAACACACACACACCCTGCTCAAATGCAGCACTCCACGTCTGACGCAACGCCAAGGCACAGCTTTGGCCTCACCACCTCCTGCCAGGCGGGGATTTGAGACATGTACGTGTGTATATGTGCGTGTGTAAATACGTGTATCTTCTGCAATGTGCGTGTACAAGAATCGAAGCTTATTGTGTCAACTTTGTAGCAAGTTATGGTTGCAGCAGTATTTTTGCTCCTTCCGTTGCACCATCAGGTGATTGGAAAAACATGCAGCATCTCGCACACACACACACATACATAGGTTCTCCTCAGGCCACAAAGCAGGTGGTTGTGGAGATGCTGCAGGATCTGGCTGCAAACGTGAACTACGACTATGAGCCACGTCAGGTGTGTATGCGTGGGTGTGGGTATGGGTGTGGGTGTGGGTGTGGGTGTGGGTGTGGGTGTGGGTGTGGGTGTGGGTGTGTGGGCGTGCGTATGGGTGTGGGGGGGCGTGGGGGGAAGGGAGGGAGGGAACACAAGCTGTGGTGGAGATGCTGCAGAACCTGGAATGCAAGTGTAAACTCTGATTATAAGCCACGTCAGGTGTGTGTGTGTGTACATAAGTGTGTGTGTTTGTTCTTGCGTGGGTGTATGTGTGTGCATGTGGGTGTGGGCGTATGGGGGTGTTGATGAGTGGGGGGGGGGGGCTTTTGCACCTATCACGCTTCAGCAATATATACACAAGTAGGGTTGGCCAGAACCATATATATACAGTGTATATACGGTATTTTTGGCAGAGAAATCACCAGATATACGGTCATATACGGTGTATGTATACGGTTCTGGCCAACCCTATACATAAGCAACGTTTGCTCTGTAAGCTGCCAGTACCAATGTCAGGGACGTAAATGGTCATTTGCAAAATATTGTGTGTGTGTTGTGTGTGTGTGTGCGCGTGTGGTTGTGTGTGTGTGTGTGTTTGTGTGTGTGTGCGTGTGTGTGTGTGTGTGCGCGTGTGGTTGTGTGTGTGTGTGTGTAAATGGATGACATGGAAAAGGTTAAGTTGCATACCTCACAGAATTATCACACATGTTGCATGCGCAGGCGGACATTTCTACAGCGCTGCATAAAATGTAGTGCTTGGAAATTGATCATATAAGATGCACGCACGTTATTGATCATATAAGATGCATGCACGATATTGATCATATAAGATGCATGCACATTATTGATCATATAAGATGCATGCACGTTATTGATCATATAAGATGCATGCACGTTATTGATCATATAAGATGCACGCACGTTATTGATCATATAGGATGCACGCACATTATTGATCATATAAGATGCATGCACATTATTGATCATATAAGATGCATGCACATTATTGATCATATAAGATGCATGCACATTATTGATCATATAAGATGCATGCACGTTATTGATCATATAAGATGCATGCACATTATTGATCATATAAGATGCATGCACGTTATTGATCATATAAAATGCATGCACATTATTGATCATATAAAATGCATGCACGTTATTGATCATATAAAATGCATGCACACAGGTGGACAGCATCTACAGCGCTGCAGAAGATGTGATGATGAGGGGCTGCAGCTTGTTTGACGATGAAGACGTCGTGATGCTGAAAGTACGTGGTGTGTGTGAGTGTCTGTGTTTGCGTGCGTGCATGTGTGTCTCTGTGTGTGTCTATATGCGTGTGTACGTGGGTGTGTATGTGTATGTGTGCGTTTGTCCATATGAGAGAGAGAGAGAGAGAGAGAGAGAGAGAGAGAGAGAGAGAGAGAGAGAGAGAGAGAGAGAGAGTTTGTGTGTGTGAGTGTGTGTGTGAGAGAGAGTGTGTGTTTGTGTGTGCGTCTTTGAGCCTGTGTGCATTTGAGTGTGAGTGTGTGTGTTGTCAGCTGCCCCAGATGTTGTGGTGGTGTATTTTTGGTAGTCAGAGCAAATGAATGATGCTTTGCGTGAACGTCTTCATGCTCAAATAGGGGGTTCCTGATTGCTCTCTTGCTCGCCCCATCAACCTTTTTGGTGCCGTTCTGCATGATCGCCTAGCTGTCTTCACCTACAGAGAGCACCCACTTCCCACTTTGTCGCAACGATGTGCTGCTCAGGATTCATTGTGTCAAGTGTTGTTGATATGTCTGCAATCACGCCAGTGTGCTTAAGCTTCCTGTGTGCAGGAACTGCTGTCATTTTCCTGTAGTTCAATTCAGCTTGGATTTGATTGGCCACCTTGTTGGTGTGTTAATTAAAGTTATGAGCAGTTGTGGAAAGGGGATGTAATATGCGCAAGTATGTGATTTTTTTTGTACCCTATTTTTGATTGGCTTGATGGGCTGCCTCTACTACGCTTATTAAGGGCTTGGTTACATGCGCCCCCTTTGTCAAAACAACCTACAAAGCCCTCCATTACTACACGCATGTAGTGACAATGCCTTAAGCATTGACAAAGAAATAGAGACAGTTGCTGCCGGGCAGCAAAGTAACGCACGTAGACGTAAAAACGTCTGAGCGTTGATCAAAGATGTAGAGACAGTGGCTGTCAGGTAGCAAAGCTACGCATGTTGACGTGAAAAGTAACGCACGTGGTTAAAACGTCTGAGCGTTGATTAAAGGTGTAGAGACAGTTGCTGCCAGGGAGCAAAGTTACGCACGTAGACGTGACAAGTGGGGGGAAGCGTCGCAAGCGACGCTGAAAAGTTGGCGAAGCCAACGCGTGCACTCTTCACCACTAACTATCCTCTGGCAGTACCCACACACGTACTCCCCTCTTTCCGGGCTGCTCTGCTGCTGCTGCTGCTGTTGCTGCTGCTGCTGCATGCTGTGCGTGTGTGCGCGCGTTGTGGCCAGGCTCACCACAGATGCTACACCCCTGCTGTCGCCCCTTTGGTTGTTGCTGCTGAACTGGCTGTATAGCTGTGCCCCTCTGTGGGCAGGTGCCGTGAAAAGTAATGCATGTGGTAAAAACGTCTGAGCGCTGATTAAAGGTGTAGAGACAGTTGCTGCCAGGGAGCAAAGTAATGCACGTGGTGAAAACGTCTGAGCGTTGATCACAGATGTAGAGACAGTGGCTGCCAGGCAGCAAAGTAACGCACGTAGACGTGAAAGGTAACGCACGTGGTGAAAACGTCTGAGCGCTGATTAAAGGTGTAGAGACAGTTGCTGCCAGGGAGAAAAGTAACGCACGTGGTGAACACGTCTGAGCGTTGATCAAAGATGTAGAGACAGTGGCTGCCAGGCAGCAAAGTAACGCACGTGGACGTGAAAAGTAACGCACGTGGTGAAAACGTCTGAGCGCTGGTCAAAGATGTAGAGACAGTTTCTGTCAGGTAGCAAAGTAATGCACGTGGTGAAAACGTCTGAGCGTTGATCACAGATGTAGAGACAGTGGCTGCCAGGCAGCAAAGTAACGCACGTAGACGTGAAGGGTAACGCACGTGGTGAAAACGTCTGGGCGCTGATTAAAGGTGTAGAGACAGTTGCTGCCAGGGAGAAAAGTAACGCACGTGGTGAACACGTCTGAGCGTTGATCAAAGATGTAGAGACAGTTGATGCCAGGCAGCAAAGTAACACACGTGGACGTGAAAAGTAACGCACGTGGTAAAAACGTCTGAGCGCTGATCAAAGATGTAGAGACAGTTGATGCCAGGTAGCAAAGTAATGCACGTGGTGAAAACGTCTGAGCGTTGATTAAAGGTGTAGAGGCAGTTGCTGCCAGGCAGCAAAGTAACGCACGTAGACGTGAAAGGTAACGCACGTGGTAAATACGTCTGAGCGCTGATTAAAGGTATAGAGACAGTTGCTGCCAGGCAGCAAAGTAACGCACGTAGACGTGAAAGGTTACGCACGTGGTAAATACGTCTGAGCGTTGGTCAAAGATGTAGAGACAGTGGCTGTCAGGGAGCAAAGAAATACTGCAATTGAGCAAGTATGCGCCCAGCGTGCAAGCACTTGCACGATAACACGTCTGTCTTGTCCATACCTCACACAACAATATCGATATCTTGTCCATCGATATCTTGTCCATACCTCACACAACAACATCGATAACACGTCTGTCTTGTCCATACCTCACACAACAAGTAGTGATAAGGCCTGTAGTACTAAGTAGGGAGTACTGAAGTACTGAGTAGGGAGTTAGGCGAGTTAGACTGATTAGGGAACAGAGACTAATGCTTCCAGGCAGCAAGTTACTCATGTCATTTCACAAATGTAAACACAGCACGGGAGCACTAAACATGTGTTGCCTACCTGGCACCCCAAAGACTTGTTAGCATGCCAACTGATGGCGAGCAGGCTGCACACCCCAATGCCATTTCTTCTCACCCATTCACTTAGATTACAATGCCCACACACGCTTTTCTTGCAGGAGCTAGTGTTTGAGCACACTCTTGCTGGCACAGCAATGACTGGTTTGCATGCCAGCCGTCAACTGTAACCATGATCATGCTGTCATGATTTCCCCCGCCCACTTCCCTCCTCCGCGCTTCCTACCCACGCTTTTCTTGCAGGAACTGGTGCTTGAGCACTCCCTTGCTGACACCCCAAAGGCTCGGGCCTACGCAAAGCGTTTCTTCGACAGCGGTCCCACCATGGCTTTCATCCTCGCACGCCTGTATGCTTGGTACGTGACACCACACACATGTTTGGCATCCAAGCTGTAAAGCGCTTCTTCGACAGCGGTCCCACCATTGCTTTCATCCTCGCACGCCTGTACGCTTAGTCTGTGGCACCACACAAATTTGGTATCTGAGCTGTAAAGCGCTTGTTTGACAGTTTCTCGACAGTGGTCCCACCATTGCTTTCATCCTCGCACGCCTGTACGCTTGGTACGTGACACCGCACAAACTTGGTATCTGAGCTGTAGAAGTATGAAGCACGCTTGCATGCCTGGTGTGCAACACATGTTTTGCCTATAATTTATGAGGTGTTTACATTACAATCAGTACGGTTGGGCTGGCACAAGCCATCTCTGAATATATATTTAAAGATAATCATATTTACAATAATATATAATATGAGGTGTTTACCTTACAATCAGTACGGTAGGGGTGGCACAAGCCATCTCTGAAATATGGTATATAAAAATACTCATATTTACAATAATATGTGCTGATCACTGTTTCTTTTCACGTTGTGGTGGCATTTTACTCTTGTCCCCAATGAATGTCGGGAGTGGTCGTCACCACCTACGCACTCTCTCCTTTTCCCTCTTTCTTCTATTCTGATGGTGACTTCAGCTTACACAACGTTGCAAGTGAAAAATGAATGCATAGTGTGTCTAGGTTCACTTCCACACAAATTAATGTATGTATAGGGTTGGCTAGAATCGTACATATACACCGTATATGACTGCAAATTTGATGGAGTCTCTACCAAATATACCATATACACACCATATATATATTATGGTTCTGGCCAAACCTACGAATGCATGATGCAGAGTTCCTAAGAAGGGTAAGTGAAGAAGTGTGTGCAATTTTTGTAGGGTTGGCCAGAACCGCATACGCACACCGTATATGACCGTGTGTAATTTTCCAGCGAACAATACTGTATATACACCGTATGTATGTATGGTTTTGGCCAGCCCTTATTGTTTGCATCGATGTGCAAGCCTAACCAACTTCGCATGTTTGATCAAGCCGTCCATTAAATCAAAACGCACCATTGACCTCATGTCATGAACCACCTGTGTGTCCTAGTACTAACTACCTGTGTGTCTTAGTATGAACCACCTGTGTGTCATGTTATGACCCACCTGTGTGTCATGTTTTAAACCACCTTTGTTTCATGTTATGAACCACCTGTGTGTCATGTTATGAACCACCTCTTTTTATGAACCACCTGTGTGTCATGTTATCATGTTATAAACCACCTGTGTGTCATGTTTTAAACCACCTGTGTGTCATGGTATATACCACCTGTGTGTCATGTTATAAACCACCTGTGTGTCATGTTATGAACCACCTGTGTGTCATGTTATAAACCACCTGTGTGACATGTTATGAACCACCTGTGTTATGACCCACCTGTGTGTCATGTTATGACCCACCTGTGTGTCATGTTATGAACCACCTGTGTGACATTTTATTAACCACCTGTGTGTCATGTTATGAACCACCTGTGTGCCATGTTATGAACCACCTGTGTGTCATGTTATGACCCACCTGTGTGTCATGTTATGACCCACCTGCGTGTCATGTTATGAACCACCTGTGTGTCATGTTATGAACCACCTGTGTGCCATGTTATGAACCACCTGTGTGTCATGTTATGAACCACCTGTGTGTCATGTTATGAACCACCTGTGTGTCATGTTATGAACCACCTGTGTGTCATGTTATGAACCAACTATATTATGAGCCACCTGTGTGTCATGTTATGAACCACCTGTGTGCCATGTTATGAACCACCTGTGTGTCATGTTATGAACCACCTGTGTGTCATGTTATAAACCACCTGTGTGTCATGATCTAAACCACCTGTTACAAACCACCCCACAGGGGCTCCTTGTGTGCAAGACTCCGTAACAACTGACCTGTTGTACAAACCACCCCACAGGGGCTCCTTGTGTGCAATGTTCGGCCCAGCGGTGCACGATGAGAGCCTTGGCGCTGACCCCCAAGGCAGTGCCTTGGGATTGAGGGCAAATCCACAGCAGCAGCAGCAGCAGCAGCAGCAGCAGCAATCATGTTCTCGTCATCATCATCATCAGCAGCAGCAGCAGCAGCAGCAGCAACAGCAACAGCAGCAGCAGCAATCATGTTCTCATCATCATCAGCAGCAACAGCAGCAGCAGCAATCATGTTCTCATCATCATCATCAGCAGCAGCAGCAAATACGCTCCCTCTCCTCTGCAACACACCCCTCCTCCCCTCACGCAGCACTGCCTTCCTCCTCACAGGCGACAGCAGCAGCGGCGGTATGTATGTTTTGTGTGTATTTTTGTGTGTTTTTCTGTGTATTTTTGGGTGGCGGTGTGACATGCCAGTGCCAATGCCAGTGCCTTCTACACAGTGGGCCTTTCACATACCAGTGTCTTCAGATGTATGGCTTACTACCCTACCGCTACGCCCTTTTTCAAATGCATGCACTGTCCAGAAATCTATGCCGTTCGATGTGGGGAGCAGCACTCCTTCGTCTGACAGGAGCAGCACTCCTTCGGCTGCCTGCCCAAGCTCCTATGTTGCTTGGGTGCTGGGCAAGAACCAGGACTTAGAGGAAGGCCCTAAGTACACTCCTCCGCGGTTTGATGCAAGAGACGGGTGAGTGTGGGATTGGGGGGAGGTGGTGGCTTTGAAGGAACCAGAATCTGGCACAAGGCTGCAAGTACGCCCCAGACTGCAGTTATATGATGAACTGGGGAGATAGTGATGGGGGGGGTGGCTTTTAAGGAATTGAGAATCTCAAAGGTTTTGTAGGCTGGGTGCTTTTAAAAATTCAGTGTCTCAAAGGTTTTGAGTTCCCTCCGCAGTTTGATGCAAGAAGGGAGTGCGGGCATCAAATTTGCTTCAGGCACACCTTGGTCTGCCATATACCTATACCACATCTTGGTTAAAGTACACACGCTCACACTACACATTGTCTTGTGTACACTCTCTCACTCTCTCTATCTGTCTCTCCCTCTCTCTCACTCTCTCTCACTCTCTCACTCACTCTCTCTCTCCCTCTCTCACTCTTTCTCTCTCTCTCTCTCTCTCTCTCTCTCTCTCTCTCTCTCTCTCTCTCTCACACACACACACACACACACACACACACACACACAAACACACACACAGACACACAGACACAAACACGCACATGCACATGCACACGCACATACACACGCACAGGGGATCTAATTGTGCACCACACCATAAGTCAATCTTTGTCCCACGGCAGCAGCAGCAGCAGCAGAGGGCGTCGTTTGTCCCACAGCAGCAGCAGCAGCAGCAGCACCAGCAACAGAGGGCGTCGTTGAACTCCATCACGTCCATGGCTTCTCCACAGAAAACCAGAGCTGGGCACCAAGCGTCTGTGGCCCTATCAGGTGAGTGAGCTCACACAAAAGAGTCTCACTGTTACGTTCTACATGCACTTTCACAAGGCCTTATTTACAGTGTAGCACATTGCTGTGTTAGGGGGCATCAAGCAGCTAGTCAGGGGGCATCAAGCAGCTAGTTAGGAGGCATCAAGCAGCTAGTCAGGGGGCATCAAGCAGGTAGTTAGGGGGCATCAAGCAGCTAGTTAGGAGGCATCAAGCAGCTAGTTAGGAGGCATCAAGCAGCTAATTAGGGGGCATCAAGCAGCTAGTTAGGGGGCATCAAGCAGCTAGTCAGGGGGCATCAAGCAGCTAGTTAGGGGGCATCAAGCAGCTAGTTAGGGGGCATCAAGCAGCTAGTTAGGGGGCATCAAGCAGCTAGTCAGGGGGAATCAAGCAGCTAGTCAGGGGGCATCAAGCAGCTAGTCCAGGGGCATCAAGCAGCTAGTCAGGGGCTGGTGGCCACGTTGTGTGTGTGTGCGTGTGCGAGTGCATGTGTGTGTGTGTATGTGTGTGTGTGTGCGTTTGCGAGTGCATGTGTGTTTGTTGCCCGACTCAAGAGCAGCAGCTGCAGTCATTGTTGTGTTGTGTCCTTGGTCAGAGTAGCTCACGTGCTTGTGCCTGTGTGTGCTGCGTTTCCTCCACTGTCCAGGACCTGGAACTAAAGCAGGCAACATATGGAGCCAGCTGCATGCGGCCACGGCCCAGCTTAGAGCAGAGCAGGAAGCGAGGGACAGCACGGCACGCTCTGGTAAGGGTCTGTGCACGTACCTTCTGCACAACATGAGGGGAGAGTAAAGGTGTGTAATTACTTCATTTGCTTAGAGCAGAGCAGGAAGCGAGGGACAGCACGGCACGCTCAGGTAAGGGTCTGTTCACGTACCCTCTGCACAACATGAGGGAAGAGAGCAAGGGTGTGTAATTACTTCATTTGCTTAGAGCAGAGCAGGAAGCGAGGGACAGCACGGCATGTTCTGGTAAGGGATTTTACGTCTGCCTTCTGCACAACATGAGGGGAGAGAGCAAGAGTGTGTCATTTGTCCACGTGCCCAACTCAGAGAGCGCAGCAAGCAAGAGGCAGCATGGCACTTGGGGCAAGGGGGTTGATGCCAACCGGTCGTACACACACACACACACACACACACGCACACACACACGCACACACAAAAGAGGGCAGAATCATCTTTTGCATCATACACAGGAATCAGCCAATGTTTTGTCTTGTGTTTTGGCCAGTGAAGTCATCTCACGTTCTGTCCGTTGTTTTGTGCCGCATTCAGGCAGCAAATTTGACAAGCCTGCCCCTTCCTCTGAAAGAAGAGGGGATCCTGCAGCAGCGCGTGAGCATCTGGCAGTGGATCTGGATACCTTCCTACCAGGCCATACCCCAGGTAGGTGGACGAGGGTTGTTGGTGGGTGGGGTGGGGGTGGGGGTGACAAGGGTTGCGTGTGTGGATGTGGGTGTGCGTGAGCGTGTGTGTGTGAGTGTGAGTGTTTGGGTGTGGGTAGGTGTACGTGTGAGTGTGGGTGTTGGTGCACTTGGGTTGCTAGGGACATCAGGAAGGGCTTTGGTATGTTGATATGATTGCTTGTAAGCGCCGCCATATAGTCCTCGTCATTCTTTAACGTACGCACGGTATATAGGACGTGAAAAGCACGCAGTCCCTGTCGATACCATGCAGGCATAATTTCTATGACGTGAAAGCTATACAATCCCTGTCAATTTTGTGCAGGCACAATCTGTAAAACAAAGAAAGTCTGAATTTCGCACTTGTTCTGAACTTTGCGAGCCCGTGGGAATCCGAGGCTCAGCTGCACCCAAGGCCGACCCTTAGTACCCACTGCTCATATGAACACTAGACATGCTTTCATGCAATCTCAGACACATGTTCTCTCACAAAACGTGACACGCGTTCATGCAATCTCAGACACATGTTCTCTCACAAAACGTGACACGCGTTCATGCAACCTCAGACACATGTTCTCTCACAAAACGTGACACGCGCTCATACAACCTCAGACACATGTTCTCTCACAAAACGTGACATGCGTTCATGCATCCTCATACACATGTTCTCTCACAAAACGTGACACGCGCTCATGCAACCTCATACACATGTTCTCTCACAAAACGCATGCAGCCAAGACCAGAGACGAGGAAGACTACGACTTCTTCATGCAGCTATATCAGGGACACAGCTGGCAAGCTCATAAGCTGGTGCCAAAAACACGACACGTGCTGAGGTAGGGGTACCTCTTGCGTGTCTTAGTGAAATGCTTCCACCATTGTTGGTCCCAGATCATATGATGGGCAAGTCCTTAAGGTCCTTGCAGTAGGGTTTCCTTAAGGTGGTGCCAAAAACACGACACGTGCTGAGGTAGGGGTACCTCAGGCGTGTCTTAGTGAAATGCTTCCACCATTGTTGGTCCCAGATCATATGATGGGCAAGTCCTTAAGGTCCTTGCAGTAGGGTTTC
>Ga0307968_1003339_pt1:10000-13336 | contig 13336 bp, 21 predicted proteins | sample OrgLakmetagen650_FD_201834 | JGI IMG/M metagenome (GOLD analysis project Ga0307968, IMG submission 201834) | Saline water microbial communities from Organic Lake, Antarctica - #650 | ecosystem: Environmental > Aquatic > Non-marine Saline and Alkaline > Saline | place: Antarctica... | reverse complement strand
TGTCAAGGTCACCCCCCCCCTTCTGTAACCATCGTAACCATTGTAGGCTCCTTTCTTATTTCACCTTCCCCTCACTGGCCCAGTACCCCTCTTACAGTCATCGCAACGCGCACGGCCAGCTCAGGCATTGTTTGCAGGCATGAGCTGCAACATGCGTAGGGTTGACCAGAACTGTATAACGTACACTGCATACGACCGTATATTTAGTGTACACTGCATATGACCGTGTATTTAGTGTACACTGCATATGACCGCATATGAACGTGTATTTGGTGGTTTCCCTGCGAAACATACTGTGGATACACCGTATATACGTAGACACGTACGGTTCTGGCCAACCCTACTAATAAGGCAGCTGTGTTGGTTTTGGGCCCTGTTCTTGACCCAAGGCCCGACACTAGTGAGATGCTTGTGGGCGTAATAATCAGCAGGATCCAGCCAATGCAGATGTGCAAAGCCTGATGAAGCAGCTGTGTTGGTTTTGGGCCTTGTTCTTGACCCAAGGCCCGACACTAGTGATATGCTTGTGGGCGTAGTCAGCTTCAGATGCTGATGAGTAAGGTGCTTGGCCCGCTTAGTGTGCTTCACACCCTCAACTCAACTCACGCAGCTTCATTCAGCTCCAGATGCTCAGTCAGACGCTTTTGGTCAGATGCTCAGTCAGATGCTTTGGGTCAGATGCTCAGTCAGAAGCTAGGCTGGCTTCAGACTTCGTAGCTGCTGAACCTTGGTCAAAGCACTCGTCACACACACACACTTTTGCATACACACACACAACACACACACAACACACACACACACACACAACACACACACACGCACAACACACACACACGCACAACACACACACACACACACAACACACACACACATGCACACGCGCGCACATACACGCACACACTTTAAGGCACTCGAGGTCATTCTTGCAGTCCAGTACTCGCTCCAGCTCCAGCTCGTCAGCGACAGCAAAGGCCAGCTTTGAACCTGCAGCCAACGCTGCCGCTGCCTCTCTTTGCGCACCCGCATCACCACTGCACCACATGTGTGTGTGTGTGTGCGTGTGTGTGAGTGTGTGCGTGCGTATGTGTGTGTGTGTGCGTGTGTGTGTGCGTGCTTTGCGCACCCGCATCACCACTGCAACACATGTGTGTGTGCGTGCGTGTGTGCGTGCGTGTGTGTGTGTGCGTGTGTGCGTATGTGTGCGTGTGTCCGTGCGTGTGTGTGTGTGTGCGTGTGCGTGTGTATGTGTCCCCGTATTGTGTATGTTTGTGTGTGATTAGGTATGTTTTGTGTATATGTGTGCACGTTCACGCAAGCATGCGTCTTTTGTTTCTGTAACACACAACCTGTAGAGCAGGAAAACCAGGCACATTGGTGGGCGCGGAAGGGAGGCGCATGTTAAAGAACATGTGTGTAACCAGCAACACAATTATTCATTGTGTTTGATATACTCAGAATGAATTACTTCTGCGTATATCAAAATTTCCTCATCTACGGTATATACGGATATATGGTGTATATACAGTCACATACGGCATATATACGGTATATGGAAATCCCATATACGGTCTGGGCCAACCCTAATTATTTCTTGTGTGCATTTGCTAGAGGCCAAGAGCATCGCACATGCATCCACAATAACACGCACACGCACAAACATTGGCACACACATCCACACACACACGCACATCCACACAAAAACACACACATTCATCCACACACAAGGACACATATATTCACACAAACACAAACACACACATTCATCCACACACAAGGACACATATATTCACACACACACACCTTGACGGAGCCATGGAGCGGAAGCCCTTATCCAGCTGTGCCTTGCGCCGCTGCACTTCAGCCTACGCGCGTAATCAATGGTCATTCATACAATGAATGAAGGCGTGTCATTGTGTGTGAAGGCGTGCCATTGTGTGTGTAGGCGTGTCATTGTGTGTGTGTGATGGCGTGCCATTGTGTGTATGAAGGCGTGTCATTGTGTATGTGAAGGTGTGTCATTGTGTGTGTGAAGGCGTGTCATTGTGTGTGTGAAGGCGTGTCATTGTGTGTGTGAAGGCGTGCCATTGTGTGTGAAGGAAAGCATGCCATTGTGTGTGTAGGCGTGTCGTTGTGTGTGCAGGCGTGTCATTGTGTGTGTGAAGGCGTGTCATTCACACAATGAATGAAGGCGTGTCATGCGGACACGCACCCTGGGCTTTGCATGCAATCATACAAACATACAGACAGGCACACACACACATTCACAAATATATACGGAAGGAGATGCAGAAAAGTCGCGCGTGGCAGAGAAATGAAGAGGAAACAGGAATAGAGAAATTGTGGCAGAGAAACGGAAGGAGGTGCAGAAAATCGCGCGCGGCAGAGAAATGAAGAGGAAACAGGAATAGAGAAATCGTGGCAGAGAAATGGAAGGAGATGCAGAAAAGTCGCGCGCGGCAGAGAATTGAAGAGGAAACAGGAATAGAGAAATCGTGGCAGAGAAACGGAAGGAGATGCAGAAAAGTCGCGCGCGGCAGAAAAATGGAAGGAGATGCAGAAAAGTCGCGGCAGAGAAATGAAGGGGTAACCAGAAAAGTTGCAGCACAGGAAGAAAGAGAGGGAAACAGGAAAGCTGTGAAGAGAATTGGGTAGAGACGCAGAAAAGGAATAGCAGAGCGACAGGAAAACGTGTGCTGTAAACTCTTTTTAGTTTTCATACTGCCTTTAGAATTTTAGCATTGCCGCAGTGAGATCAGGATTCAGTCAGATTTAGGATTCAGTCAGATTTAGAATTCATTCAGATTCAGGCTTGGCAAAGAAGCAGGGGAGACGCAGAGTAAACAGAGAGGGGAGAGAGGGAGGCACATGCCGTGATCCCCCTAAGGTGCACCTGGAACAGCCAGGTACACACATACACATATGACATAACAGGGATTTCATCGAATATACGATCATATACGGCGTATATGTACGGTCCTGGCTGACCCTAGATACGACACACACACACCTATGCATAAATAAAAACAAGACCGGTGCACAGTCGTACAGCAAACACGTGCAAGTGCGCTTAGCACACACACGCACACACACACGAACACACACTCACAAACACACACACGTGCACACACACACGCACACACAAGCACAGCATGACTTGCACATTTGCAACAGGTGAGAAGCACGTGCACACTTGCACACACACACACACATACATGCTCACACGCACAGCATGACTTACACATTTGCAACAGGTGAGAAGCACGTGCACACTCACACACATGCTCATGCTCATACGCACACACACACACACACAGATGCTCGCACACACCTGCCGCT
>Ga0307968_1003339_pt1:0-5000 | contig 13336 bp, 21 predicted proteins | sample OrgLakmetagen650_FD_201834 | JGI IMG/M metagenome (GOLD analysis project Ga0307968, IMG submission 201834) | Saline water microbial communities from Organic Lake, Antarctica - #650 | ecosystem: Environmental > Aquatic > Non-marine Saline and Alkaline > Saline | place: Antarctica: Organic... | reverse complement strand
TAGATGGTTCAGGCCAACCCTACACGCACGCCCTGCCTTGTCTTCCCCATGCCTTCCGTGTTCCCTCCCATACACAACGCACACCTAATGTGAGGAAGAGGCCTATCCTGTAAATTCTAACACTTATGAGTCATTAGTCACAAGACGCCTGCACGCACTCAATGACACGTCTTATGAGAGCCACAAGATGCCTGCATACACACACACAATCACACACACACGCGCGCACACACACACCCCACAAACGCACAGACACACACGCGCGCGTGCGCACACACACACACACACACAGAAATTGACATGGGCGCACACGCATCATCCACACTCGCATGTGCTTGCACACGTACACACGCATGCACACACACGCACACGCCTAAACGTCCACACCTACCCACCATCCACAATCACATGTGCGCACACACATGGACGCACACACATCACACACACACGCACAAACACACACACACACGGACAAACACACACCACATACCCCCCCCCCCCCCACACACACACACATGAACACACATACACATCACACACACAAACACACACACGCACCAACACACACATGTACACACACGTACACACACATGCACATACACACGCACACATACACACACACACGCACACACACACACACGCACACACACACACCACAAACGCATAGACACAAAAAAAAAACAGCATGGGCGCACACGCACCATCCACACTCGCATGTGCACACACCACTCTCACATGTGCACACACAGATCCCGTACTGTAGAGTGAGACGTTGAACATTTGTACTCCTCTGCCTCTGTGCCCTTGTGATGTGTTCATTTCAATAACTCAGTCAAAAGTGCTCTGTGTGTGTTCAAAAAGTACCCGAGGTCGATCACAGGTGGCTGAGTGGGCAAAAGGATCATCACCCTTTCTTTTTTGGCAATGATCTTGGGCAGGCATTATCTGGCAGGCATGATCTTGGGCAGGCCTGGCTCCTTCCTATTAAGTTAGGCCTGTTAAGTTAGGCCTTTAAAGTTAGGCCTGGCTCTTTCCTTTTAAGTTAGGCATGATCTGGCAGGCGTGATCTTGGGCAGGCATGATCTTGGGCAGGCCCTTTTAAGTTAGGCAGTTGAACCTCTCTGACTGCGCCTTTTTTGTCTGCCGGTAAAGGAGTTTTACAGTACTCGGTACCAAAGTGGCTTTCTTTTCCTTAATTAATGCGGGGATGGGTTTACACTGCCTTTATAGTTCTTCTTTTCTTAGGCAGTGTATGAACGTGTGCGCCATGCAGTTAGAAGTCAGTTATGTGTAGGCAGTGTATGAACATGCGCGCCATGCAAGTCCTTAACTCATGCTTGTTCAGCCCTCTCGACGCAAATCCACACTGCCTACACATAACCCAAACTTAATCAGCCCTCTCGACTCAAATGCCACACTGCCTACACATTACCCATGCTTAATCAGCCCTTGACGCAGATGCCACACTGCCTACACATAAACCCATGCTTAATCAGCCCTCTCGACTCAAATGCCACACTGCATGCATACTCCTGAACTCATGCTGTCTGCCCTCTCGATGCAGATACCATATTGGATTGTGATCAACACATCGGTGTTCACGGATGAAGCCCACAAAAATAATGACGAGTTTGGTGTAAAGGTACAGAGGATGAGGTCTTTTTTTGCATGTGTCGTACGAGTGCTGATGAACCTCTCGTCATTGCGGGTGTGCATGTGTGTATGAGTGTGTGTATATGTGTACTTGTGTGTATGTGTGTGTGTGTGTGTGTACTCCTGTGTGTGTGTGCGCGCGCGCATCTGTTCCCTTGTGTGTGCAAATTTATAGAAGACCCAACCTGCTGAGCACGACCTTTCCTGGCACAGTAGACCAACGGGTGGACCCCAACAACACTCAATTGTATGGTGTTGACATGTGTGTGTGTGTGTGCGTGTGTGTGTGTTTGTGTGTGTGTGTCGTTGTGTGTGCAGATCTACGAACGTCCCAGCCTACTGAGCACGACCTTTGCTGACATAGTAGACCAACGGGTAGACCCCAACAGCACTCAATTGTATGGTGTTGACATGTGTGTGTATGTGTGTGTGTGTCGTTGTGTGTGCAGATCTACGAACGTCCCAGCCTACTGAGCACGACCTTTGCTGGCATAGTAGACCAACGAGTGGACCCCAACAACACCCTGACCTGGATGAACACACAGCTGGGCAGTGTCTGGCATGGGCCCATGGAGAAAAACCACTTCCTGCTGTGTGGGTTTGTGTGTGTATGTGTGTGTATTGTGTGTGTATGTGAAAGGGTGTGTGGGCAGTGTGAGTGGGTGGGGGTGCGTCTGGGTGTGTGGTGTGTAGGTGAGTTAATGTGGGTGTGTGAGTGGACGTGTGGGTGAGTTAATGTGGGTGTGTGAGGGGACGGGTGGGTGGGTGGGTGTGGGTGTATGCCGCCATGCCTTCATATTTGTGTCCATGTGTGTGTGTAGGTGTGTGTGCGAGTGTGTGTGTGCGCGTGTGTGCTATGTGTGTGTGCGTGTGTGTGTGTGTGGTGTGTGTGCGTGTGTGTGTGTGTGCGTGTGTGTGCACGCCACAGCAAAAATACTGATGCCTGTGATTGACCTCATGCCATTTTTTTGCTGTTATTTCCGTACATGAAGGTTGATGTGGCCATCCTGTAGGGTTGGCCAGAGCCATACATATGCATATATATGGTGTATACACATTATTTTTGGCAGGGATATCACCAAATATACGGTGTAAATCTACGGTTATGGCCAACCAGGGATGTGTCATAAGGTGTATCGTATTAAATGCATAATTACCGTATGACCGTACACCGTATTGAACGTCTAAAATGACCCTATGACACATCCCTGTGGCCAACCCTACCCTACTCCCGTCCTGCCATATGTGTAGGGTTGGCCAGAACCATATATATACGGTGTGTATACGGTACTTTTGGCAGGGAAATCACCATATATACGGTCATATACGGTGTATATATATACGATTCTGGCCAACCCTACATATGTGTGCAGGGGTATCACTGCTGGACGTGGTACGGTATAAATACGGTGTAAGCATACGGTTATGGCCAACCCTACCCTGCTCCTGTCCTGTCATATGTGTGCAGGGGTATCACTGCTGGACGTGGTTCGGTATGAATACGGTGTAAGTATACAATTATGGCCAACCCTACCCTACTCCCGTCCTGTCATATGTGTGCAGGGGTGTCACTGCTGGACGTTGTCAGTGTCGTCCTCATGGTGTTCCTGGTCACCTTCTACACATGGAAGGTGCGTGCTTTGTTCGTTGAGTGTGTGGGTGCCTGTGCGAGCATGTGTGTGTGTGTGTGTGTTTATGTGTGCAAGCGTACTTTTTTGTTGAGTGTGTGGGTGCGTGCGTGTGTGCGTGGTTGGTTGTGTTTGATTAGTGTCTCTATGGTTGAGCACGTCTTTTGTGTGGGAATGACAGCGCAGTGTGCAGGCTATTTATCCTGATTAAATGTGCAGCTTTTCAGCAACGAAAGGGCTCATGTGCCCACACCAAGCTTTGGCATGCGCACACACACACACACTTGAAGTGTTTTGCCTAAATTAGGCACAAACACGCACACACATATACGAAAACACACAAAAACATGTACTTGCAAACACACACACAACCATAAACACAAGCACACTCACACACATACACACACAAACAAATATACACGCACATAACACACATAAGCGAACACACACATGCAACGTGCACACGCAAACGTGCTTGCACATGCGAGTTGGTTTAAGAAGCACGTGGATGACATGCACACACAAGTGAATGAAGTGAACGAACACACGCAACGTGCACACGCTACGTGCTTGCACATGCGAGTTGGATTAAGAAGCACGCGGATGACACGTGCGCGCGCACACACACACACACAAACACACACACACACAAACACACACACACACACCACAAGCAAACATTCGCATGCAACGTGCGCACCCAACTGTGCCTGCACAGGCGAGCTGGTTTGAGAAGCACGTGGATGACACGACCTTTGACGCAACAGACTACACAGTGCTGGTGACAGGGGTGCCCAGGGATGCTGGTGTGCACGAGGTCGGTGTGGGTGTGTGTGGGTGTGGGTCTGGGTCTGGGTGTGGGTGTGGGTGTGGGTGTGGGTGTGGGTGTGGGTGTGGCCCTGGGTCTGGGTGTGGTTCTGGGTCTGGGTGTGGGTGTGGGTCTGGGTCTGGGTCTGGGTGTGGGCGTGGGTCTGGGTCTGGGTGTGGGTGTGGGTGTGGGTGTGGGTGTGGGTGTGGGTGTGGGTCTGGGTGTGGATGTAGGTGTGGGTGTGGGTGTGGGAGTGGGTTTGGGAGTGGGTGTGGGTGTGGGTATGGGTGTACACCAGGTCGGTTTGGTTGTGGTGTGCAAGAGGTCAGTGTGGGTGTGGGTGTGGGTCTGGGTGTGCGTGTGGGTGTGGGAGTGGGTGTGGGAGTGGGTGTAAGCAAGTTTTGTGTGTTTGTGTGCCAGGCACGCACGGGTTGTAGCTTGCACGTGCTCGCTTGTTCCTCTGCATTGGTGCGTGTGTGTGTGTGTGTGTATGTGAGTGTGTGTATAAGAGCATGCAGATGACTGTTTGCTGTGACACTTCAACCCGCTCACCTGATTTGCTGCGTTCTGTGTGTGTGTGCATGTGCTCGCAGATTGGTAAATTCTTCTCACGCTTTGGCGAGGTCATGGAGGTCACCCTTGTGCTGGACATGGCAAAAGTGTTGAGGTGAGCGCGGTGCACGCAATTAAGAAATCAACCCTACTCTCTCTCTCTTTCTCTCTCTCTCTCCCCCTCTCTCTCTCTCTCTCTCTCCCTCTCTCTCTCTCTCCCTCTCTCTCTCCCTCTCTCTCTCTCTCTCTTTCTCTCTCTCTCTCTCCCTCTCTCTCTCTCTCTCTCTCTCTCTCTCTCTCTCTCTCACTCTCTATATCTCTCTCTCTCACTCTCTCTATCTCTCTCTATAACTATATAT
>Ga0307968_1003338_pt1 | contig 13338 bp, 10 predicted proteins | sample OrgLakmetagen650_FD_201834 | JGI IMG/M metagenome (GOLD analysis project Ga0307968, IMG submission 201834) | Saline water microbial communities from Organic Lake, Antarctica - #650 | ecosystem: Environmental > Aquatic > Non-marine Saline and Alkaline > Saline | place: Antarctica: Organic Lake... | reverse complement strand
AGCTTGCGGTTTCTTGATCTCACGGCAGCTTGCGGTTTCTTGCTTTCACGGCAGCTTACAGTTTCTTGCTCTCACGGCAGCTTGCGGTTTCTTGATCTCACGGCAGCTTGCGGTTTCTTGATCTCACTGCAGCTTGCGGTTTCTTGATCTCACGGCAGCTTGCGGTTTCTTGCTTTCACGGCAGCTTACAGTTTCTTGCTCTCACGGCAGCTTGCGGTTTCTTGATCTCACGGCAGCTTGCGGTTTCTTGATCTCACGGCAGCTTGCGGTTTCTTGCTTTCACGGCAGCTTCATCTCAAGGGCTGACATCTCACACACAATCTGCATCTCTATTTTGTACGGCATCTAGCGCACGTTATAAGGAAGCTCGTTTATAGGGAAGAATAGGGAAGTAGGCCTGTTTCAAGTGCAAACAAGTGATCAAACATACACCCCCAAACACACACGACCGCCTCCCTACAGGACCCCCTCTGGCTGGGCAGCAGCACCAGCTCCAACAACGGCGGCAGCAGGCATGACAGCAGCACCAACACCAGCAGCAGCAGGCACAACAGCAGCAGCGGTGCCGGTGCAGGCAGCAGCAGCAGCAGCACCAGTACCAACACCAGCAGCAGCGCATGGAGCGCTACCCTGGCTGCCCTTACAAGCACCGCTGGGGCTTTGGCACCAATAGCAGGACAGGCAGGTGAGCTGCCCCAGGGCTTGGTTTTGCCTCTGCAGCAGCAGCAGCAGCAGCAGCAGCAGCAGCACCCCCACTATGTGGACCACAGGCCAGATCCTCTGGAGCTTGTGGGCACGGTCCAACACCCTGCACTCAGCAATGCCATATCACCCCACTGCCAAGCTGCTGTCAGACTCACGAGTAGCACAGGCAATGCTCAGCAGCAGCAGCACCACCACCACCAGCACCACCTCAAACATCCCCAGCAGCAGCAAGCTGCTGTGGCGCCACGCAGGTGTGTCTGCAATGGCACCACAATGCCTCCTCTCATCCTTATTTTTTGCGATCACTTTGCGGAGGCTAGTGAAGCTGTGTGTGTGCGTGTGTGTGGGCGTGGGCGTGCCTCTGGCTGGGCTGACTGCCCTGCCCTATCCAATTGATGTATTTATATCCAATTGATGGACGCATGTTGACTTTACCCAGGGTTTTCGTGCATAGATGTTGCACTGACATGTTTTCGACTTCAAGTTTAGGACTGGGGTCGGTGCAGGGCAAATCTTATGTTTGCTGGAATTTGGTCAGGCGGCTCAAATATGTGTGAGGTGTCCAAAGTCAGTGGGAATTATTGAGCCCCCTCGAGGAAAACGTCACAATTATGAATGTTGGGCCTCAGTTCAGGTAGAATCCGCCAGAATTTGGACAAGACCAGCTGCCTCACACATATGTATACGTACTCATGCGCACACACAAACAAACGCACACATACACACACATATAGACACACAAGAGGGCTCACACACATACAAACGAACACACGCACGCACGTACACACACAGGTCCAGCAGTCCTGTGAGCCCCATAAGCAGCAGCCCTATCAGGGGTACCAAGGCACACACACACTCCTCATCCCCCGCTCCAACTTCTGCACCAGGTATTAAAGTGGCTCCAACTCCTCCACCAGCTATTAGATTCTGCACCAGCTATTGAATTCTTCTCCACCAGCTATTAATTTCTACACCAGCTTTTAAATTCTACACCAGCTATTAGATTCTGCACCAGCCATTCGATTCTGCACCACCTATTAAATTCTTCTCCACCCTGTCAGCACCAGTTGTGACTAACGTGGCTCGGACAGATGAAAGCACGTCTGTCAGGTGACCCATGCTTGTTTTCTGGGATGTGGCAACTGGGGCGACATCTTCTCTTCTACATACCGGGAAAAGTGGGCACTGTCTGGCAAACGCATTTGGGTAGCGTAAACATACACACACACAGGCACGCACACACACACACACACACGCACACACACACACAAGCGCACACATACACTCACTCACATTCACAAACACACAATACATACACAGAAGACACGTGGTTGCCCATGCACCACGAGCGGCTCTTGGCCAGCATCAGGGTGGCCCACCCCATCAGCCAACTGCAACCGCACGGTAGTCACAACAGCCCTATGGGCAAACCTCCCTCCCCCATATCCCCTGCCCGCATGCCCAGTGCCTTTGCTACCTCCAGATCAGGCAGCGGCCACAGCAGCAGTAGCAGTGGCAGTAGCTTCCGTGCCTGCTATTCCCCCTACTCCCCTCGATCTCCTGCTTCGGCTCTACAACAGCAGCGACACCAGCAGCAGCAGCAGTACTACCAGCAGCAGCAGCAGCACGTGCCACAGGACTTTTCGCTGTCCAAGCACGTGGGGGAGACGGTGTGCTGCCTGTTTGATGATGATGACGACGAGGATGTGTGAGAGAGAGATCTGAGATCTTTTGTACTGAGGGTCAGAGATGATGCAATCATGTCATGTGCTGGCGGTCATCAGATAGGATGATGTCGATGAGTTGAAGTGTTGGAGATCATCAGGGGCGTAGTAGTACTAGTCAGAAACCACTATCGTATACAATGTGAATTGTCTTGTCATTCTCGTCTATGTGGAGTAGTTAGGGAGGGTTGAGGTGAAAAACCAATGTTCACTCCTCCTCCTCCTCCTCCTCCTCCTGCTGCTGTATAGAAGAAAAGAAAAACTACGCAGGCAGTGAAAACCACTCCCCACATTAATTAAGGAAAAGGAGCCACTTTGATACCGAGTACCGTAAAGCTCCTCCACTGCTGTAAAGAAGCCAGAACGAGAAAGGCAGTAGCCAGAAAAAGGCAGTAGCTCAGCCTTGCTGTGAGCACTTTTGTTTTCTATTTTATTTGCGCTCCGCTTCTTTGTATTCAATGACGACAGTGCGCACGCTGTTGCCTTTATTTGCCATGGATGTATATATGTATACAGGGCAGCACGGCTGTGTTATTATTTGAGTTGACTTTTTTGTTGCAAAAGCCACGGTGCCATAGTACTTAATTTCTTGAAGGAATAGGCTTTTGGGTTCAGCCATCGTTCCACAGAGCTTCTTCACCTGTCTGTCGTGATAATTCACTTGGCCTAAACGCAAACATACGTAGGTACCCACGCTGGTAAAGACGTGGCTGCGTGCACAAGTTAAGCAGAGAGCAGAAGCAAAAGAGAAAGCAAGCGCAGGCATTGTTCCTTACAGTGAAAAGAAAAACTATTCAGCCAGTAAAAACCACCCCCCACATTGATTAGGGAAAAGAAAGCCACTTTGGCACCGAGTACCATAAAACCCCTTTACCAGTAGACAAAAAAGGCCCAGTCAGCCAGGGAGGTCCAACAGAGTACCAGAAGGAGAAAAGAAGGGCACAAAAAGATTGGAGTACCAGCCTCAAACAAGCAAGAGCACCAGACTGGCAGGTACAGACGACTGGCAGGCACAGAAACTGTAGAGCTAAGCTAAGGGTCTACCAGGGATGACCATAGCCAACCCTACAGCAATGAACCTGCCGTGCTACTCCACCAACACAGTCACTCAGTGACTAAATAATCCCACAGTGACAAAATGAGGGTAACTTAATACTGTAAAGAAACTCCGAGGAGTCCACCAGTGAGAAAGTAAAATGTTGATGGGGATCTGGACGATTGCAGGCTTTAATTTTTGATGAAAGTTGGTATCATCGGAAAGGGTGCGTGTTGCAGAATACAGAATACAAAACAACATCCTTTTTAAATCCATGCCGGAAATATTTTCGCTCACTATCTGCATTCTTCAAGGTTGTGTGTGGCTGGTATGGACAAGTTTTGCAGCGTGGTTGATAGAGAGCACATTGAGCTTTGAGGCAAGCTTCTTTACTTACTGAGAATCAAGACCCAGCTCCGAGCTGGGAGTCCCTAGCTAAAAGGCTAGCCATCATATAAGTGTTGTAGATGATGCCTTTTAGCACGCCATCCACTCCTAAAAGGATGGTGTGGTGGGTAGTGGAGGCTCCTTGAAGAATGTTGCAGATATGTTTACGCTGTTGCTGCCATGGTACTGCCTCAGCTGGTTCTGAGGTCTGGTATCCTCACATCACTAAATCTCAATGAGGTAAATGTCTGCTGAAGTACGCCAAGTTTTTTAGGTAAGGTGTAGCGTAGTGGCCAAAATGGTTAACCTAGAAAATGAGCGAGAGTAATTTGTACTTTACTTATGCATGTTACATAAGGTGAGGTTACATTGCTATATATGCCTCTGAGTGGCATCTGAGCGGAAGCTTGGGATAAGCCTGTAACCAAACCAAAAGAGGCGCTAGAAAAGAATAAAGGGAAGAGGGCTAGGCACTCAACCACAAAAGAGGCAACACTAGACACACTGAGATCTTTAGGACGGTGCTGTCTGGAGAAGGTGGGTGCATATGCTGATAGCCGCTACCAGCAGCGGCTGCTGATGCTGCTGAGGAGGTGCTCCCAGTCTCCCTCGATTGATTGCTCCCTTCCCTGCCGCTCCGAAGAACCAGCCCTGTCATAGCAAATCACTGTCACTGCAAAGTATAAGTCTCAGCACAACAATCTATCTATAACTGGCCTCGCCAGCTTATTGCACGAGACCAGGCAAAACAACCTCAACTGAAAAACCAACTAACCAAATCACACGAATCGTCACAGCCAACAATTGGGCGTGACAGCCCCCCTCCTTCTCTGTTATTTTGTTCATGTGCTTTAGAAGAGATGGGAACAACCAGCACAATATCTGGACGGCTGCAGGTAAACCTTTTTGTATTTGAGAAGTGGGGTGGAAAGAGCCACTTCAATACAGTAATACAATTCTTCTTGTCTTCTTCAGATGTTTTGGGAGGAATCTGGATGTGTTGTATAACCAGCCTTTTGCTGCTGCCTCTACCATGGACACAAAGCAATCTGCTCAAACATAAACCCGCAACAGACATTAGAAACAGCGCACAACCAACATCAACCTCTTATCCAGCGTCTACAAACAAGGAGCCGCTCCGAGGCATCTCTCGAAACAACAAAGTCACACTTCATGTTATACTTCTTGGAGTCGGGGGCACAATCTACAATCAGTACACCATAACTCCTCGACTAAACTTAGGCGTCCCCATGCACAAAGTGCACCAACTAGCTACTAAACTGCACTGCCATGCAATTAAAAACTTGAACAAAAACAAGACACAAAATACACCTTAACAACAACAGTGATCATGGGGGATCTGATGGGGGGGATACTGGTAGAGCGGCTGGCTTGCACGGCTGACAACCCGCCGGATCCTCATTAATCTCTGTTGTTTCTCTTTTTGGTTTTTTTGGTGGGGCTCTGGCTAGTGTGAGCACTAGTTGAGAGCCTTTCCTTAATGCACGCTGGTAACTATCAGCGTAGACTTTTACTTTTACTTTTGCTTTAAAGCAGGACGATGAAAGCAGGACTCATGCATCATAGGGAGCCTGTTCTGCTTGTGGCTTCAAAACTCATGGTGCTTGCTAAATGCTAAGCTATGCCTCTCGACTCTCAAAGATCATATTCCTTATTGTGTATACTAGCTGTGTGTGTGAGTGTGTGAGTGTGTGTGTGTGTGTGTGTATGTGTGTGTGTGCTGGCACCCGAAGAGGGTGGGTAGGGCTCTGGCTACTAGTTGTGGGCAAAAAGGGCAGGTTTGACTCGGGCTTCGTCAAGAGTTTGAATCATACCGTTTCTTTTTGGCCAAAAGAGTTTCTGTTCGTTATTTCTTAGTACTGTACACTTGGTCTCAACAGAAACAGTTTACAAGGATCTTATAACATGCGTGGTAATTTGCCTGAGTATCGGCAATTCGCAATTCGTGAATGAGGTGCATTGTTGTGTGCTTGCAAGGGATTTTACTCCAAAAGTATCGTATGCACCTGGCCCTCAAGGAGCGAGGGGAGTGGCTGGATCGTGTGTGAGTAGTACTTCATTGTATCATTTTGGGTATATGGGTTTTGGTTTGGGTTGGGTCGGGCTAGAGGCCGTGGGTTTCCCCCAGGGCCTGTTACGGTTCTACTGCAGGTATCACAACCACAAAGGAGGGAGAAGTCATTCTCATGTGCAGGACACAATGAACAGATATGATCATGATTGTTTCTCAGTGGCTTATAACAACAGCGTTACTTAAGCAAGGGCCCAAATAATCATTTTTTTAACGGAATGGCTGTTGACATCTGTGGTTGACACGTTGCATTCAAGATGCAAAGAAGAAAATCATTCCAACTACAACAGCTTTTGCCCAAATGGGTGTCAGACCAGAACGATCTCTGAAAAAAGAATGCAAGGTCACCAGCTAGAAATTTGCATGTAAGAAGTCAAACAAATTTGCTGAGAACAGAGCCTGCAAATTGCAGCTGCATCGAAGAAATCATCACGATCCAGAAAAAGCACACCTTATCCAAATTGAAGCAAAAGGTAATCGCAGCATAACAATTAAATGGAATCATAAGAGACACGCAAGAGCTAGCAAGTCCAACAAAAAAGGCGGTACAACATATATTATTAATGGCGAAGATCCATAGTTTCTGTTGCTTTCTAGTTCAAAGCGATTTATGTTCTTCAGCGCTGCAACCGTACAGGACAGTTAAGGGTTTCACGTGGGCTCAAATGATCTATTTACTTTAGCAAATGTCGTTAGATGAAAAGAAGAGGAGCGAAAATGTTATGTCAGACACGGACGCATGTACGTACAGTATGCAAACCAGGAGCCATCCACCATGCAGGCCAATCACACAAAAAGAACAGGAGCACACAGGAAAAAGAACGTTGACGGCACCAAACAGTCAGACAGAGCAGCCAACAACACCCGGTCACCGCACTCTCAGATGTTTTCTCAAGTAGGAAGCAGCGGGGCTCATTACATCCTGAAGCCTAGGTGCGTGCAGGAGCATGCCGATCACGATGGAGGCGCAGACCATGGCTGAAATGGCAGGGGCCATGAGGCGGCTGGGAGAGCGCCCACTCTGCGCCAAGGGTGAGAGGTGTAAGGTTACATGAGTTGACGTGCTGAGTCTTGTACTTTGCTGTGACAGTGGTTTGCTATGACAAAGGGAGCGAGCAGCACATGCCAAGACTGGTGAGTAGGGGGGGATCACTGATGCTGATGCCAGAAGCACAGACCGTTGCGATGCAGTGAATCTGCTGAGAGGGCGGCACTCTGCATCATAGGTGGGCGATGAAACAGTTGTGCTCAGACCGGTGAGCGAGGATCACTGATGCTTAGGCTAGAAACAATAAACTCGTGGAAGGGGTGACAAGGCAATAAACTAATAAACTTGTGAAAGGGGTGACAAGGCGGCTGGAAAAGCGGTCGCTCTGCGTTAAGGGCGCACAAAAACAACGGTTGCTAAAAATGGTGAGTAGGGATCACTGGTGCTGATGCGAGAAGTATGGAAGGTGGTTGAGGCACAGGTGGCTTGAAAAGCCAGGGTGACCTCTTTGTATGCCTGCGCCACCCTTATACTCTGACCACACTTAACCACAGGCTATCTAACAGTACTTCAGTGCAATGAAGCTTCTATGCTCACAGAGATCGAGCAGGAGGCACTGATGCAGTGACGTGTGAATGCTAGAGCAGGACCACGCACTTCTCACCAGCGTCTGAGCTGCTTACTCAACTAGGCAGCCTGCTTGAATAAGAAACAAAGAGGCTTGATAGGGGCATACATTTGATTTAGTGAAGAGCAGGGTGTCTTTTTTTACTCCTGATCTGGACCCTTGCTATGTGTTGCACTAATTTTGTCACTTGCATGTGTTGCACCTGGTCTAGTCACTTGCAGGTGATCTTGTCACTTGCACCTGATCTTTTCACTTGCAGGTGATGTGTTGCACCTGATCTTGTCACTTGCAGGAGATCTTGTCACTTGCACCTGATGTGTTGCACCTGATCTTGTCACTTGCAGGAGATCTTGTCACTTGCACCTGATCTTGTCACTTGCAGGTGATGTGTTGCACCTGGTCTTGTCACTTGCAGGTGATGTGTTGCACCTGATCATGTCACTTGCAGGTGATCTTGTCACTTGCACTTGATCTTGTCACTTGCAGGTGATCCTGTCACTTGCACCTGATCTTGTTACTTGCAGGTGATGTGTTGCACCTGATCTTGTTACTTGCAGGTGATGTGCTGCACCTGATCTTGTCACTTGCAGGTGATCATGTCACTCGCACCTGATTTGTCACTTGCACCTGATCTTGTCACTTGCACCTGATCTTGTCACTTGCAGTTGATGTGTTGCACCTGGGCAACCCCTGCTAGGTACTAGGGACTACATCCTGACTGATGGGAAGCAGAAAAAAAAGAGGGGCATCTTGCTAACATGTAATCATATTTCATAGACGGCGAGAATCGCAAAGAGCATAGACATGCTGTCCTCTTCGTTTCAGCATTTTTGAGCAAGACAACGCACACAAACACACACGACCATAAGCACAGCACGCAAGTGACAACTCCCATCTGTCAACCCAACCGCCCTGCTACCAGCACCATAAGCACAGCACGCAAGTGGCAACTCCCATCTGTCAACCCAACCGCCCTGCTACCAGCATTATAAGCACAGCACGCAAGTGGCAACTCCCACCTGTCGGCCCAACAGCCCTGCTACCAGCAGCAGCATCGCCAGCAGCCCATACAACAGCAGTGCGCGCTCACGTGCACGCCCAGTCCGCACTTCCGCCCTGAGGTCAGACACCTCAAGAAGCACCCGAGCAAGCTGAGGGGCGTAGTGGGCATCCATCTCACGCTTCAGGGCCTCAATCTGTGTGAATGAGGGTGCGAATGGTGTTGCAAATTCAGCATCGAAGCGGGACACAGTGGGTACATCCATTTCACGTTTCAGGGCCTTGACCTGTGTGAATGAGGGTGATGCTGTAATGGACATCATATGATCTTTAAAATATATCATGGTGGAAATCCTCCCCCCACACACACATCAGTGACGGCAAGCTGCTGACTTCTGACGGCACTACAGCACTTTTCGGGGCACACAAACACACAAACTATCGCAAGCTACACACGCCCCCCCCCCAACACACACAAGTGACGGCATGCTGTTGACTTCTGACTGCACTGCAGCACCTTGTGGCACACACACACACAAACACACACACACACGAACTATCGCAAGCTACATACGCCCCCACACGTGCCCACCAGGGATGGCACGCTGCTGATTTCAGATCGCATTTCTGCGATTTTGCCCTCCAGGCGCTCCACCTCCTCATTGTCCTCTGCCGCGTTTCTGTTCAGCACGTCCACAAGGCTGTTGATGTACTTCCATATGCGCGTCTGGTTCACTCGCAGCAGAACAAACTCCTGCACACAACAAGGTGCCCACAAGACTGATTATGAGCTTATAAAAGGCGCATCTGGCTGCTCAATAAGCTCATTGTCCTCTGCCGCGTTTCTGTTCAGCACGTCCACAAGGCTGTTGATGTACTTCCATATGCGCGTCTGGTTCACTCGCAGCAGAACAAACTCCTGCAAACAACCAGGTGCCCACAAGACTGATTATGAGCTTATAAAAGGCGCATCTGGCTGCTCAATAAGCAGCGGCACAAACTCCTGCACACAACAAGGTGCCCACAAGACTGATTATGAGCTTATAAAAGGCGCATCTGGCTGCTCAATAAGCAGCGGCACAAACTCCTGCACACAACAAACTGCTCACAAGGCTGTTTATGAATTTACAAAAGGTACATCTGGCGTACTCGCAGGGGCACAATCTCCTGCACATGTGCGATCAGAGTGCAGCCTGGCAGTGCAGCCTGGCTCCAAAAGTTGGCTTCACATAATGTGCAATGTGTGAGAGCAAAAACTAGGTAGAAACTGCCAACAGGCATTATACCTGCATAATACAATTGATTTGCATCAAGTATACATTGTGTTGTAAGCCATGAGTAAGAAGCCGGTCTCAACAAAGAAGCCATGACGCCATAAGTAAGAAGCCAGTCTCAACAAAGAAGCCATGAATAAGAAGCCGGTCTCAACAAAAGTCACTAAGACCCCTGTTGAAGGCAAAACGTGACAGCTCATCGAGATTGAATAGCATTAAGTAAGCGTTATGCTGTAGGCTGTAAGAAAAGGCTAGCAGTCACACTTCTTGACGGAAGGCCTTTTGTAAACCTTGTAAGCGTTATGCTGTAGGATGTAAGAAAAGGCTAGCAGTCACACTTCTTGACAAAAGGCCTTTTTGTACACCTTGTAAGCGTTATGCTGTAGGCTGTAAGAAAAGGTGTGAACCACAAGCCGGTCTTGACAAAACTTGCATGGCAAGAAGGGTCTTGGTACCTGCCAAGCTTTCACTTCATGCTCAGCAGGGATGTGTCATACGGCGTATTCATATAATACGCCGTATCGTATTCAACGCATATTTTACCGTTTTGAACGCGTATTTTATCGTATTGGATGTCCCAAAAGACTGTATGACACATCCCTGATGCTCAGCAAGGCTGAAGCACTACAATATATGGATTTTGCACGTACACCAAGAACAAGCAAGTGCACGTCTGCCTACAGAGCACTCCACTGAGGAAGAGGAGCGTCAGCACGCCTCCTTAAGCTTAAGAAGGTGTTTGCACAAACACACCGGCATGAAGGCCAAAGTTGTATTTTGGCAAACACAAACACACACAGACGAACGCCCACCCACCTGCTTGAAGAGTTCAAACAGGTTGCTGGCGTGCTTGTGCTTAACAGGCCAACGTTGCTTCTTGGCAAACACAAACACACACAGACGAACGCCCGCCCACCTGCTTGAAGAGTTCAAACAGGTTGCTGGCGTGCTTGTGCTTGGCAGGCCAATGTTGCTTCTTAGCAAACACAAACATACACACACACAGACGAACGCCCACCCACCTGCTTGAAGAGTTCAAACAGGTTGCTGGCGTGCTTGTGCTTGGCAGGCCGAAGTTGCTTCTTGGCAAACACAAACACAAACACACACAGACGAACGCCCACCCACCTGCTTGAAGAGGTCAAACAGGTTGCTGGCGTGCTTGTGCTTGGCAGGCCCTCCCTCCATGGCCAACAGGAAATGATCCAGGTGCATAAGCGGGGACTCCACAGAAGCAGGCAGCCCCCCTGCTGCTCTGCTTCCCACACTCCCCATGCCACCGCCGACTCCACCACCACCTGCAGCAGCACCAATGCCACCACCACCACCAGCACCAGCAGCAGCACCACCACCACCAACACCAGTGCTCATCTCCTCAGGCAGTGCGATCAAGGGAGGAGGGGGTGGGGGACCTTGCAGCCCCCTGGCACCCACCCCAGAGGCACCAGCAACAGCACCAGCACTATCTCCAGCTCTAGCAGCAGCAGCAGCAGCAGCTGCTGCGTGGTCTGCATGCAGAGCTGCCAACGCCGCCTCGTGCTCTACAGCCGACGCATCTCCCCCCCCACGCGCCCCCTCTAGCCCGTAACCTCCATGCAAGGCAGCCTGCACAGCCTGCTCTCCGGTTGTGTGGGTGGGGCCAGGGTGCGGGTCTGAGGGCGGCGGCTGCAAGTCAGCTGGCTGACGTGTAATAACGCCCTCCCTCACGACCCCACCCCGTTGTTGCTGTACTTCTTGCTGATGTTGCTGCTGCTGCTGCTGCTGCTGCTGCTGTAGTTGCGCATCCTCTTTGTCGCTGCCGCCCAAAACTTGCGTTGGCAGACCTGGCTCTCCATCGTGTGCCCGCACCCGCCCGCCTCCCCCCTCTCTAATGTCTGACACAGCAGCAGGGCTAAGTGAGTGGCCGCCATCCACCGCCCCTGCTGACCCTTCTAATCTAACCCCATCCCCCTCGTTAAGTCCCTCCCCGATCCCTAAACCAGTGCCCCCCGTGTGTGTGTGCAAAGCCTCTGCATGGCCCTCCTTGCAGCGCCCACCTGCCTGACCGGCCTCCCCCTCAGGGCAGGGCCAGCCCCCCTCTCGACCTGCTGTAGGTGATGCGTGTAGGGAGGGTTGCAATGGCGGAGTGCCTCCATTTTTTTGTGCGCCCCCTACTTGAGCAGTGCCAGGTGGATCGCTGACCAGATTTGGGCTGGGCGCATGCTGCTGCTGCTGCTGCGACTGCTGCCATGGTTCCTGCTGCTGCTGCTGCTGCTGCTGCTGCTGCTGGCCATCAGAGGATGGTGAGGGGTGCGACAGGTTGCCTGGTACAGGCTCGTCCTCTGTGCGCGCTCCGCGGCCATGAACACGCTCAGGAGGAGATGCACCGCTGTTGCTCCAGTCTTCACCGCTGCCACCTCCCCTCCCACCGCCTCCTACTTCTACACCACCTCCATCAACGGCTTGCGAGCTGTCACCACCGACCCTGCAGGCCGCTCCGCATTTCCCAGAGCTATTATCACCGCAGGCCGCTCTGCATTCCCCTCTCACCAAACCTGCCCCACTCCCTCCACTGCCCACACCATCCCCGGACCCGCTGCGCCCCCCGCTTTGTCTGCTGCCACCGCCCCCCCCTTGCACACTCCCCCCATCCCCTTGCAAGTCACTACGACCCTCCCCTTGCACACCATCTGTCTCCATCCCCGATGACCCGCTGCCACTCCCTCTGTCTCTGCTGCTACCGCCGCTGCTATCCTCACCCACTCCTGCTGCGCGCCTGCCGTACTGATGGGCAGCCCCCTGCAAGCCTGTGCCTTCCGGTGCTGGAATGCCTGCCCCGTCTGAGCTACCCAGTGTATCTCGTTCCCCAGGTCCCTCCCCATTGCTCCCTCTATTTCCCCCTTCCTGACAAGTATCTATTTGCCCCTGCTCGCTAGCTGTACAGCCTTGCTCACCCCCACTCACGCCATCCACACCAATTGCACGTGACCCCCCACCCTGCCCGCCTGCAGGACCCCCATCCTGTGCATGCCCACCCCCTTCCTCCCCCTCGCCCCCTTTGCTCGCTTGCTGCCTGCCTTGCTGCTGCTGGTGCTGTCCATGGACGGTTGCGTAATCCCCCTCTCCCTTCCCCCTGCCACCTTTGTACATTCGACCCTCCTCACCCCCTTCTCCTCCTCCTTCCACCAGCGGCTGCTGCTGCTGCTGCTGCTGCTGCTGCTCCCATCCATGCACGCTACTTGGCCTACTACCCTCACCAGTATGTGTGGCAGTGGACGGTGGCACCGACCCTGAGGGCCTGCCCTTTTGGTCCGCTTCCCCCCCTCTATCACTCCCACTTCCGCCACTGCCTCCCAAGTGCACATCCGTTGTTTTTGCAGCAACGGTAGCCCCACTATCGACACCCCACCCCCCCACGCTACCATTCCCTGCGGGCGCTTGCGCAGGGTCAGACGGATGTAACCAAGGCTCAGCTCCATCTCCTTCCTTCCTGCCGCCCTCTTCCTCCCCCCTCCCTCCTCTGTCC